>QWCE01005875.1_pt1 | contig 10908 bp, 10 predicted proteins | sample 1972531 | NCBI WGS metagenome assembly QWCE01 (sample SAMN09866716, study PRJNA288562) | Human gut metagenome isolate term4_stool, whole genome shotgun sequencing... | reverse complement strand
GATGTCCTTCGCACCGGCGGTCATCAGCATCTTGATGATGGCCGTACCGGCAGCGCCGGGGCCGTTCAGGACGATGTGGACGTCCTCCATCTTCTTGCCTACCACGCGCAGGGCGTTGATGAGGGCAGCGGTGACGACGATGGCCGTGCCATGCTGGTCGTCGTGGAAGACGGGGATGTCCAGCTCACGCTCCAGCGTCTCCTCGATCTCGAAGCACTCGGGGCTTTTAATGTCCTCAAGGTTAATGCCGCCGAAGGTGGGGGCGATGGCCTTGCAGGCCGCGATGACGCTGGCTGCATCGTGGGCGTCGATGCAGATGGGGAAGGCGTCCACGCCGCCAAACTCCTTGAAGAGCACAGCCTTGCCCTCCATGACCGGCAGGCCTGCCTCGGGGCCGATGTCACCCAGACCCAGCACGGCCGTGCCATTGGAGACGACGGCCACCATATTGCCCTTGAAGGTGTACTTGTACACGTCGTCGGGATTCTCTTTGATCTTGCGGCAGGGTTCGGCAACACCGGGCGTGTAAGCTGTTGCCAGCTGGTCGCGGTTCTTGACCTCCACCTTGCTCACGATGCCCACTTTGCCGTGGTGTGTCTCGTGCATTTCCAGAGCTGCTTTGTTGAAATCCATGCGCTTGCCCTCCTTTTCAAGAACGCTCTCTTTCTACAAAAGACATTCTAAAATGTGAATTGCTTTTGTGCTTTTCTGACACAAATATTAGCCGCTTTGGTCGGATTTGGGAATGCTTTAGAAACTATTCAAAGCGTTTGCAAGCTATGGAAACCTTTAGAAACTAAAGAAAGTGTGCAGAATCACCTCTCGAATGGCTTTCGGCGTGGTTTTTTTGTGGAAACTGTGATACTATAAGGGGGAATTCTAGGGAAAAGCAGAAACAGAAGCGGCACCCCCTGAACTGAGGGGAAAATGTTGCATCTTATGCGGTATACAATATACGATTTGGAAAAGAGGAAACGGCATGGAAGAAAATATCTCTGCACCTGAAACGCAGAAATCAAAACTGGATTCCTCTCGGCTGTTTCAACAGATATTTCTCTGCTGCAGCATCACGGGTACGCTCCTTCTGGGGTTTGCACTGGGCATTACGCTGCATTTTTCCATCTCTACATTCCAGACGCAGCTGGACGATATGCTGAAAACCACCGCACTGTCACTGGCAGACAGCGCGATGGTTCGGGAGGCGTATCATCAGGGATACTGCACCGATGAGATGATACATTATTTCGATACGCTGGTGGATACAGCGGACAATATGGACGTGCTGACGCTGTCAGACTGCAATTTGATTCGGCTGTATCACGTCAACCATGCATTGATTGGCGAGGAGTTTGTGGGCGGCGACCAAGGAGATGCATTGGCGGGGAAAAGCTACTTTTCGGATGCCATTGGTACACTGGGATTGCAGCACCGCTTTCTGACGCCGGTTCGGGATACAGACGGCTCGATTCTCGGCTTCATTACAGTGAGCGCTACCATGACCTGTATCAGCTCCCTCAAGAAGAATATTTTTTCTACGTATTTCTGGATAGCGCTGGTGCTGTTTCTTGCACTGGGCATCATCTCGGGTATTATCTCGCTCATGGTCCGGCGGATGCTTCTGGGCTTTACGCCGCAGGGGCTGGCCAACACTTACCTGACCCAGAGCGAAATGCTGGATAGTCTGGATGAGGGGGTCGTTTTTGTTGACCCGAAGGGAAAAGTCCAGCTGGTCAATCAGGCGGCGGAAAACATTCTGGGCCAGAAGCGCAGCAAATTGGAGGGCGCTCCGCTGGATGCGATTCTGCGCACCCGCGAAGAAACGACGCTGCTGGACTGCACCGGCGAAAACCTTTCCACCTCCCGGCCCAATGTGCTGGCAAATATTCTGGTGCGGGATGACCAGAACAAAAAGCCCGGCCTGACCCTTATCTTGAAAGATAAAACCGAAGCTGTCCGCAAGGCAGAACAGCTGAACGGCACGCAGCATATCGTGACGGCGCTGCGGGCCAACAACCACGAGTTTATGAACCGTTTGCAGGTCATTGCCGGCCTGCTCCAAATCGGCCGCACGCAGGAAGCACTTGATTACATCGGAAATGTGGCGTCCATCCACTCGCAGGCCATCGGCCCGATTATCCAGAATATCCAGAACCCCAGTGTGGCGGCGCTGCTTCTGGGCAAAGCCAACCATGCCCACGAGCTGGAAATCGGACTCACCCTGCTTTCGGGCAGCACTCTTCCGCCCCACAGTGCCTATCTTTCGACCAATGAACTCGTTACCGTGCTGGGCAACCTGCTGGGCAACGCCATCGAGGCCGTGAACGCACAGGGAAGCGGAAATTCCCGCAGCGTGGCGGTGCAAATCACCGAGGACGAAAAGAGCCTCCTGATTGTCGTATCGGATACCGGCATCGGCATCCCGCAGGAAATGCTGTCCCATATTTACGACTTTGGCTTCAGCACCAAGGCGGCAGAGGGACGAGGCTTTGGAATGTCCATGATTCAGAACATCGTCGTCCGCCACGACGGCACCATCGATGTAGATACAGAGCAGGGCGCGGGTACGACCTTTACCCTGATTTTCCAGATCAAGAGACAGAAGGAGGGTTCTCAGTGATTCGCACAATTATAATAGAGGATGACCCGATGGTAGCTCAAATCAACTGCCAGTATCTGCAGCCTCTGGGGGATTTTCAAATCGACGGCATTTTCAACAGCGGAGCGGCCGCACAGGAATATCTGAAGGAAAACGAAGCCGACCTTGCCATCGTGGATATTTATATGCCCGGCATGAATGGCATCGAACTGCTGCGCTGGATTCGGGGCGATCACCGGAGCCTCTCGGTCATTATGGTGACGGCGGCCACCGAAATCCAGACCGTGGCCGAAGCTCTGCAGCTGGGCATTGTGGATTACCTTATCAAGCCGTTTTCGTTTGCACGGTTTCAGGAGGCGGTGCAGAAGTACCTGCGCAAGGAAGATGTACTCAAGCACAGCCATACGGCCAACCAGACCATGCTGGACCAGCTTCTGAATGCCGCCCCGGCAAACCTCAATTTTGAGACGCAGGATTTGCGCAAAGGGTTGAACCAGATGACCCTTGACCGTGTGAAGAGCTATCTGCGGGAGCGCCCGGATGAAAAGCACACCTGTGAAAGCCTTTCCGCTGCCCTTGGACTCTCCAAAGTGACCATCCGCCGCTACCTGAACTACCTCATCGAAATTCAGGAAATGGTCAGCTCCATTGATTATGAGACAGGAGGCCGGCCGCGCGTGCTGTACCTGCTCAAACGATAAACGAGCAAGGTTTTGTTTAGTTACAAAAGCTTTCCTTAGTTGGCGAAGAATGGCGGACTTCTGTGAAATGATTTACAATAAGTGTACAGAATATATGAATTCTGTTGAGAATTCATATAGCATAACGCAAAAGATGCACACAAATCATGCAGAAGGAGGAAACGGTTCTTATGGAGCTTAAACATGGCGCTGTCGCTGGAACGCTGGAATCAAGCGACATTATGATAACGATACATCCCGGCACAGATGGGGTGAAAATCGATTTGACTTCTTCCGTCGCTGCTTATTACGGGGACTCCATCCGGGCCATGATACAGAAAGTGCTGGCCGAGATGGGCGTTGAAAATGCCGTTGTAAAGGCTGTAGACCACGGTGCGTTGGATTGCACGATTCGTGCACGGACGACCACCGCCGTCCAGCGAGCTGTGAAAGAGGAGGCTGTACAATGAGACGGACAATGCTGTTTTTGCCTTCCAATAACCCCAATATGCTGATCAATGGCGGTCAGCTGGGCGCAGACAGTCTGATTTTTGACCTTGAGGATGCAGTTTCGCCCGACGAGAAGGACGCCGCCCGTGAGCTTCTGAAAAATACGCTGGAATCGCTGGATTTTGGCAAGTGCGAGCGAATCGTCCGCATCAACGGCTTGGACACCGATTACTGGATGGAGGATTTGCGCGCGATTCTACCGCTTCGCCCGGAGACTATCATGCCGCCCAAAGTCAGCGGCGCGGCCTACATCCACCAGCTGGACGAGGCGCTGACTGCGCTGGAAGCAGAACTGGGAATCCCCTCTGGCTCCACCAAAATCCTTGCGCTGCTGGAAACCGCAGCAGGCATTGAAAACGCCTATGAAGTGGCCTGCGCATCTCCCCGCATGACCGGCCTTTTCCTCGGAGCCGAGGATTTGACCGCCGATTTGCACAGCCGCCGCACCAAAGAGGGCAGCGAGATTCTCTATGCCCGCGGCCGCATCGTCTGTGCCGCCCGCGCTGCGGGAATGCGCGTGTACGACACGCCGTTTACGGACGTGCAGGACTTGGAAGGTCTTGAAAAAGATGCCGCCTATGCCCGGGGACTCGGCTTTTCTGGCAAAGCCTGCATCAGCCCGGCCCATGTGGGTATCGTGAACCGGATTTTCTCGCCCAGTGAGGCGGAAATCGCCTACGCAAAGGATGTGTTTGCAGCCATTGCCGAGGCTAAGCGGAAGGGCAAGGGCGCGATTGCTCTGCGGGGCAAGATGATAGATGCCCCCATCGTGCAGCGTGCTCGTACGACATTGGAAGCAGCATCTGAAATTGAGGGGGTGGATTACCTTGCGTAAGCTCTGCGAAACACTCCGGCAGGCAATGGAACAAGCCGGCCTGCGGGACGGTATGACCATTTCGTTCCATCATCATTTGCGCAACGGCGACTATGTGCTGAACATGGTTCTGGACGAAGCCGCGAAGATGGGCGTGAAAGATTTGACCGTGAACGCCAGCTCGGTTTTTGACTGCTACGAGCCGATGCTCGACCACATCCGAAACGGCGTTGTTACTGGGTTGGAAACGGATTACATTGCACCGGGCATTGGCCGGGAGCTGAGCAAGGGCATCCTGCCCAAACCCATCATCTTCCGCACGCATGGCTCCCGCCCGGCGGACATTCTCAGCGGGCGCAGCCTCATCGACATTGCCTTTATTGCAGCCCCGGCGTCAGATTCTATGGGCAACTGCTCGGGCAAGTACGGCCCGTCGGCCTGCGGCTCGCTGGGCTACGCCTTTGCAGACGCCATGAAGGCAAAAAAAGTGGTGGTCATCACCGACCACCTGATGGACTATCCTCTGACGGACGCCTCCATCACTGAGGATTATGTGGACTATGTGGTAAATGTTCCTGCCATCGGCGACCCTCTGGGCATCGTGTCGGGCACGACCCGTATGCCGAAAGACCCGATTGCCCTCAAGATTGCCGACCTCGCCGCACAGGCCATCGATGCTTCCGGTCTGCTGAAAGATGGCTTCTCCTTTCAGACTGGTGCCGGCGGCGCTTCGCTGGCCGTTGCAGAATACCTCAAGCAAATCATGCTGCGCAAGAACATCAAGGGCAGCTTTGCGCTGGGCGGCATCACGGGCTATATCGTCGGAATGCTGGAAGCCGGATGCTTTGCCGCGATTCAGGACGTGCAGTGCTTTGACTTGAAAGCAGTGGAATCCATCCGGGAGAACCCGAAGCATATGGAGATTACGGCGGCACAGTATGCCAGCCCAGACGCCAAGAGCACGGCGGCGTCCAATCTGGATGTGGTGGTGCTGGGTGCCACCGAAATCGATACCGATTTCAACGTAAATGTCCACACGGACTCCAATGGGCGTATCATCGGCGGCTCCGGCGGCCATACCGATGTGGCCGAGGAAGCAAAGCTGACCGTCATCGTGGCACCGCTGACCCGAGCGAGAATGTCTATCGTGGTGGACAAGGTCATCACCACCTCGACGCCGGGCAGCTCGGTAGACCTGCTGGTGACTCAATACGGCATCGCCGTGAACCCTGCCCGCCCGGATTTGAAGCAGAAACTAGCAGCCGCCCGCCTGCCGGTGAAGGACATCTGGGAGCTGCGAAAGCTTGCGCTGCAAATCAACGGCCCGGCGGCAGCCTATGTCCGGCATTCAGACCGCGTGGTGGCTAAGGTCATGGGCCGTGACGGCAAATTGCAGGATGAGATTTACGTGGTGGAATAAAACGAAGTATAAAGCCATTCTTTGAAAATACGGTTTATTAAAAGGAAAACACATTGCTACCGCAAACGCTCTGTAATTTTGGCACCCGCTCAGGCTGCTATCAAGAACCCGAGAGCGTAAGGATCTTGCAACGGCTCTCCGTTAAAAATCAAGTATAAAATAAGGCCCACCGTCAATTTTGGCGGTGGGCCTTATTTGCTTATTCATCTGGGCGATGAATTGTGTTTAATACCGATGCACGGAGAGTGTGCATCATAGACATACCTCCACGGTCAGGTCGGTCCACGCTGCACGGCGGAACTGGTAGGGCTGTTGGCTTTCCGGTAACGCTTGGCGGTTTCAAAGTCGATGGTGAAGGTGAGGATGGGCTTTTCAGACACAGCCATCAGATCGATGCGCTCCTCCTCAAAGACCGGCGTTCCGTCCTTCAGTTTACGCCAGTTGAAAATGCGGTAGGAAGAACCGCAGCGGCAGTGAAGTTTTGACACCCACAGGTTTTTGGTAGTTCTGGCTCCTTTACGCCTTGTTTCTCCATCAGGAAGACGCAGATTGACAATCGATTGCAGTGAAAATCGAGGCGTTAAAAAAATCTACAAGCGTAATTCCAAGGCCATCACACAGTTTTTTGACGGTTGGAACGGTGACGCTCTGCTGGGAGGAATCAAGCATACTGTAAACGGTGGACAGAGTGACACCGGAACGGACAGCAAGGGCATTGGGACTTATGTTGCGTTCCTCGCAAAGCTCTTTGAAACGTAATGCAACGGCATCTTTTACTTTTGTATCTTCATCGGTCGCTAATATCATATGTTTGTTCTCCTTTTTTGTAGATATTAGCGGAAATAGGTTGTTTTTGTGTACGGTGCGCCGTATATTCAGAAATGACAATTCCGAAGATTTGACACGAAAATCAACCGACAGAAAGATAAGAAAAGGTATCCTCCATTTGGTTAATGGAAGAAGGAACTTAATAAATAGCGTTTTATCGAACGTTTTACAAGCGTTCGACCACGAATTGCCCCCTTAAAAGTTTTCGAAAACACGATTTATTTCTCGTCGTTTGCGTGTCATATCCGAGTGAACATATTTTTTAACGTGACTGTTGCATCTGCATGACCCAACAGTTCACTCAAAGTTTTAATGTCGCAATGCGCTTGCAAGCAGGTGGTTGCAAAGGTATGACGAAGCGCATGAGGGTGCGCCTGATGGACGCTGGCCTTTTTCAGATAGCCGTGAATGCTCTTACGGTAGCATCGAGGTTCAACTGGCTTTTCCTCATTGCCAGAAAGAAACCAAGTCTCGCTACTGAGATTTTTCGACAGCGACTTTAGAGTACGGAGCAGCGATTTAGGAAGGGGGATCTCACGACGAGAGCTTTTGCTTTCCGTTGGCTGGTGTTATCACTGCCAAAAGTCCCTGCTCCAGAATTTTTTCGCTTAAAGCACTCACTTTGAAATCCCCGAAAACAGGCTGGAGATAGTGCCGCAGAGTATACTGGTAGTGCGAGAAAGTTGACTCTTTTACACCCTGCCGGACAGAATATAACCATTGATCTGAAAATTCCGAAAAAGTAATATCGGTACTATTCAGGTTATAAATGCCACACTCTGCCTTTTTGCGAGCAGAAATTGCTCGTACTTCGGTATAAGTTGTCCCATATACATACCACCAGCAAGGCTTGCCGTCCGCAGAACGACCTTTGATATACCGGCCCTCCCATCGTCCATCGCTGCGTTTCCGAATGTTTTCACCACGTCTTGCCATACAAATCCTCCTGCTGACACCTTATGGACCACTAATTGCCTAAAAATCGAATTCGTGGCCGATTTTTTGAACAAATTGGACAACAAATCAAAAAAAGATTAAGTATATCGCCGAAATTTCTCTGGTAAAGAGTGCCAAAGTCTATTGCCTATCATGCGATTCAATGTTAGAATAGAACAGTGAGAATGACAAGATCGTCCAACACATGGTATCTTCCATTGACCGAATGAGAGATACCCCTTTATTGCGGAAAGGGGTGAACAAGGTGGCATTGCGCCTGTTTGAGCACAACGAGAAAGCGTATCGTGCGGCAGTCCGGATGATGGAACAGTGTGGCAAGGCTGCCATTGTCCATCCCACCGGCACCGGAAAGAGCTACATTGCGTTCAAGCTGATCGAGGACAACCCGGAGAAGGTTGTAATCTGGCTTTCTCCCAGTGAATATATCTTCAAGACCCAGCTGGAAAGCCTGAAAAGGAACGACCCGGATTTTCCGTTGGCAAACGTTCACTTTTATACCTACGCCAAACTAATGTGCTGTACGCAGGCACAGTTGGACGAAATTGCAGCGCAGAAGCCCGCCTATATTATATTCGATGAATTCCACCGTGCTGGTGCTGAATGTTGGGGCGAAAGCACGGTGGCTTTATTAAAGTTATGCCCGGATGCAAAGTTTCTGGGGCTGACGGCAACAAACATCCGATATCTGGATAATAACCGTGACATGACTGAAGAACTTTTTGATAGCCGTGTTGCGAGCAACATGACCCTTGGCGAAGCAGTCGTCAGGGGTATTTTGCCTGCCCCGAAATATGTGACCACGGTCTACCAGTACCAGAAAGCACTTGCAAAGTATCAGGCGCGGGTAGATAACCTGCGAACACCGGGCATTCAGGATGTGAATCAGAAATATCTGGACGCCCTGCGCCGCGCTTTGGAACAAGCAGACGGTCTGGACAAGGTCTTTGCCCATTATATCACAAACAAATCTGGTAAGTACATCGTGTTCTGCGCCAACAAGGAGCATATGGACGAGATGGTGTCCCATGTGCCGGAGTGGTTCGCCGGGGTAAACCCGAATGTTGTGGTGTATCAGGCTTACTCGGATGACCCGAACACGGATAAGGCCTTTGCGGACTTCAAAACGGACACCGGTGACCGGCTGAAGCTGCTGTTCTGTATCGATATGCTCAACGAGGGCGTCCATGTGGAGGGTATTTCGGGGGTCATTCTATTCCGACCTACCATTTCGCCCATCATCTACAAGCAGCAAATCGGACGCGCCCTGACCGCTGGAGATACCGCAGCCCCGCTGATTCTGGATGTGGTCAACAACTTTGAGGGCTTGACCAGCATTTCCGGTCTGCAAAGCGAGATGCAGGAGGCAGTTCACCGGCTCTATGCCAACGGCGAGGGCGATAAGATCGCGACCGAGCGGTTCGAGGTCATCGAACAGGTGCACGACTGCCGGGTACTGTTCGAACAGCTGCAGGCAAGCCTCTCTTCCGGTTGGGAGCACTACTTCTCTGAGGCGAGCATCTACTATGCGGAACACGGTGACCTGAATGTCCCGAAACTGTATACCACGCCTGGGGGTCTGAGCCTAGGGGTGTGGCTGATCACCCAGCGCCGTGTGCGTGAAGGGCAGATCCAGGGCAATCTGACCCAGCAGCAGATCGCACGGCTGGACAGCATTGGCATGGTTTGGGGCAATCGGAAGGAAATTGCATGGCAGCACGGGTTCGAGGCTGCAAAGAAATACCATGACACCTACGGAGATCTGCTGGTGGCTGGAAAGTATGTGGACCCGGAGGGCTATCCCTTGGGCCAATGGATCCTCAAGACCCGGCAGCAGAAGTTGAATGGCTGCTTGAAGGAAGAACGCATCGCACAGATGGATGAGATCGGTATGGTGTGGAGCATCTTCGACGCCAAGTGGGAAAAGGCCTATGCCCTGGCTGTGGCCTATTACGAGGAAAACGGGAACCTGAATATCCCACGTTCCTATGTGACAGCGGCGGGTGAACGGCTGGGGCAATGGGGCGCAAGCCAGCAATGGGCGTACCCGAAAGGAAAGCTGACGGAGGAACGGATTGCAAAGCTGGATGAAATCGGGATGAGGTGGGAGAAAAGTAATTCCAAGCGCCCATCTGAGCAGGCAGCGCAAGCCGAAACAGTTACAGCAAAAGCAGGCTAAAACAAGGAATCTATAAACATACGCGAATTTATGTGAGGAGAAAAAATGGCTACGAATACTGTCGGAATCGATAAGGAAGTTGAAGTTGACCGCAAGGAAAATCTGCGCGACCATCGCCTGTACTGGATCGGGCGTCGGACGCAGGACGTGATCTTGTCATCGCTGGCACTGGTGGTGCTGTCGCCGGTCATGCTGGCTACGGCTATCGCAATTGTGGTGGATGACCCGTCTGCAGGCCCTGTCTTTAGTCAGGAGCGCATTGGTCGCAACGGCAAGCCCTTCAAGTTCTATAAGTTCCGCTCCATGTGCCCCAACGCAGAGGCAAAGCTGGACGATCTGCTGGATCAGAACGAGATGGACGGTCCTGTGTTCAAAATCAAGGACGACCCCCGCATTACCCGTGTGGGCAAGTTTATTCGTAAGACCAGCATCGATGAGCTGCCGCAGCTATGGAACATTCTGAAGGGCGATATGAGCATTGTCGGTCCCCGCCCGGCACTTCCCCGCGAGGTGGAGCAGTACGGCGACTATGAAAAGCAGCGCCTGTATGTGACCCCCGGCCTGAGCTGCTACTGGCAGATCGCCCCGCACCGCAACGACCTCTCCTTTGAGGAGTGGATGGATCTTGATGTGAAGTATGTCAAGGAGCGCAGCTTCTGGGTGGATTGGAAAATTATTTTTAAGACCTTTAAGGTGTGCCTGCTGGGGCGTGGGGAGTAAAAAATTGGACGCGTCTTTCAAGATAATTACATAGACACAAACTAATTTTAGAGGATGTCTGCAATAAGGATTGGAGGAGTAGATTATAGGATTGCCGTTGCAGGTACTGGGGCTAGAGATATAATACGCGGCTGTCATAATAGGGACAAGGGTACGGCAGAGAATGAAAGGCTCCGCAACCCGAAGTTCATATTTTCTTACCCGAAG
>QWCE01006095.1_pt1 | contig 10915 bp, 9 predicted proteins | sample 1972531 | NCBI WGS metagenome assembly QWCE01 (sample SAMN09866716, study PRJNA288562) | Human gut metagenome isolate term4_stool, whole genome shotgun sequencing... | reverse complement strand
GGCAGAAAAGACGGTAGAGGGAAAAGATGTAGAGTTTATCGGTAAGTGGAAATTCACACCAAAGACCTACAAGGTAACGCACGAGTTTAAGGTAGCAAATGATTCAAGCATTAAGGAATTTCCAGCAGGAATAAAAGCTGAGGTAGAAAAACAGCTACCGGAAACACAGACAGGAAAGAAGAACGGAGCAGTAGTAGAACCTGGTGCATTAAAGAATCCAGGAGAAGTAGAGGACAAGGCAAACGACGGAAAGTGGAAATTCAAGGCGTTTATAGACCAAGATCCTGCTACAGAAAAAGTTGATGCAAAGATAGATAACGCGGATGTAAACTTTGTAGGAGAATGGACATTTGTACCAAACAAGCACAATGTAAACAAAGGAGCATGGAAGTTCAAGAGCTACGACAAGACCGATGTAACAATAGTAGACAAGGACGAGCATGTAGTTGGAACATGGGTATTTGAAAAAGATTCTAAGCCTGCGGTAGATGGCAAAGATAATCCAAGTTCTAAGGATAAGCCAACTACCGGAGACAAAGGTCTCGAGCTACTCTTTATGTCAATAGTACTTATGATGTCTGCTGGAGCTACAGTAAGCCTCAAAAAAAGGAAATCAAATCAAGATAGATAATACGATTTGAGGCTAAAATAATTAAACTAGCTAAAGAGGCTAAAAAATCGAAATGATTAATATATAAGCCAAAATAGCAATATATCAAGACAAAAAAAGAGCGTAGGATTTAATTTCTACGCTCTTTTCTAATCTATATATTTATCTAATTTAATTAATAATTAAAAGGTTTAAAATTGAATAAAATAGTATATTACAAGAGGATTTTAGAGGATTACAGATGTAAATTTTTGGGAAGAACCCTCATTATAATAGTGGCGGCTATTCCGATTGCTATTCCTGAGGCAAGCCCTGAGAAAAGCAAGATAGGAAAATAAAAGAAAATTCTTAGGTCTTTTATTAGAAAGCTTGCGACGAGTAGCTGACCCAGATTGTGGAGAACTCCGCCTGCCATGCTAACCCCTGCAATGCTGAACCTGCCTGTTTTCTTTAAAAATATCATACCAATCAAGCTGACAGCAGCACCTGCAAGCGAATAAATCGCACCGAAGAGTCCGCTAAAGAGGAAACCTGCTACCATAATTCTTATAAAGCTTACTATGGCTGCGTGTTTTATTGAAAGTTTGTATAAGGCAATTACTGTGACAATATTGGCTATGCCGAGTTTTACACCGGGTATACCTGCATTAAATGGAATGATGGCTTCGACATATGAAAATATTAATGCCAATGATGACATAAGAGCGGTTATTGTGATATTATATGAATTATTTTTACTCTGCATAATTTAATTGGAGACCGCGTCTACGCCGTCTTTTGATACTCCCTTAACTTTGATAATAACCTTGTTAGGCAAGCAGATTATGCTTTCGCCTACCTTGGAAATAGATGAATGGTGAACACAGACCTGATTTTTGCAGGAAGCATAGCTCATCTTTGCGTGACCGTCCTCGATTTTAACTATGTTTTTGTTCCCATTTTCATTTACAACAATTGACCTATTTTTATTTAGCGAATAGACGCCGTAAATGTGATTATCAACCTTAATCTCAATGCTATCACCGGAAGTCTTGCCGAGCGAGATATATATGCTTGAGACAATACCGACGATAATGATTGAAATCATCAATATAATATCAGATTTTTTGAAAAATTCTTTAAACATAGGTTTTATACTTAGTATATACTAATAATACATTCATTTTATATTTTTAATTTAGAGGTAGAATATTTATGAAAAAAAAGCTTGCTCTTTTGTTAGTTTTAACGCTCATAATTATAACACAGACGAGTTGTAATAGTAATAAAATAGAACCGATTTCAGATGAGGGATATTATCTGGACACAGTTTGCCAAATTTCAATCTACGATATGGAGGGCGGACTTGACAATAAAAAAGCTAAATCTGCAATTGATGATGCCTTTGACCTCTGTAGAAAACTAGATAAGACTTTGAGCAATACAGTTGACGCGAGCGATATTAGCAAGATTAATAATTCCAAGGGAAGCTGGGTAGAAGTTTCAGAAGATGCTATTAATGTCATAAAAGCAGGAATAGAATATGGCGAACTTTCAGACGGAGCATTTGACATAAGCATAGGGACGGTAACCTCATTATGGAATTTTCATTCAGACAATCCCACACTGCCAAAAGAAAATGAGCTAGCGGAAGCACTATCCCATGTAGATTATAGAAATATAGAAATCGACGGGAAGATGGTGAGGATGAAGGACCCAGATGCAAAGCTTGATTTGGGCGGAATAGCAAAGGGATATATAGGTGATAGGCTGGCTGACAGGCTCAAAAAGAATGGAGTAAAATCGGGGATTGTTAACCTTGGCGGAAATATAATTACAATAGGACAAAAGCCTGATGGAAAAAATTTCGTTATAGGCGTTGAAAAACCTTTTAGCGACCGAAGTGAAACTGTTGGAAGGGTCGAGGTTAGCGATAAGACTGTTGTAACTTCCGGAGTATATGAGAGGCAGTTTGAAAAAGACGGAGTGCTATACTACCATGTTTTAGATGCAAGGACGGGTTATCCTGTTAAGACAGATTTGGATTCAGCGAGCCTTGTAATGGACTATGGACATTCAATGGACGCAGATGCACTTAGCACAATTTGCCTGATGAAGGGTTCAGAATCTGCACTTGAGTTTTTGGATAGCAGGAAAGATGTGAAAGGGGTTCTCTGCTTGCATAACAAGGAGATAAAGAAATCAAAGGGTATGAAGATAGACAATTGACTTGAGATTGATGCCTGTATATCTTATAATTATTAGAAAATCTTATTAATATAGTAACAGATTAGAGATTTTTAGAGTTTTTTAGAGAAAATCAGAGAAATTTCGAGAAATTTAGAGATATTTAGAGAAAATTAGGGAATCTAAATATAGGAAGTTTAAAAAATCTAAATAAATAATTAAAAAACATATATAAATAAAATAAAGATATAAACAACGGTATAAACAAAGAATAAAAACAAAGGTATAAAATAGGGATAGATGGAAAAGGTAGTTATTAATTTAAGTCCTGACTCAGATAAGAAATTGTATGAGCAGGTCTATGATAAATTTAGAAATGATATAGAGTCAGGAGTTATGAATTCCGGTGACAAGATGCCTTCGCTCAGGACACTTGCGAGGGATAATGATATAAGCATAACGACGGTGGAATCTGCATATAACCAGCTCCTAGTTGAGGGATATATAGAGAGCAGGCCAAAGTCGGGATATTATGTAAATTCAGGAATTTCAACCATAGACAAAATAAAAAAAGAAGATTCTTCTGAAAATGAAGATTTTGCTCTTTTAGATAAGAATTCCGATCAGATGCTACTATATGATGAGGAGAGTTTTGACTTTTACAAGTGGAAGAAGTCGATGAATAAGGTGTTTAACAAGTACTCCCATCTTTTAAGATTTGAGGCTGAGCCTGCAGGGGAGCAAATTTTAAGGGAAGAAATTGCAAGCTACCTAAATGAGAGCAGGGGAATGTCATGTTTGCCAAGCGACATTGTGATCGGTGCAGGGACGCAGAATCTTACCAATTATATAATTAAAATCCTAAGTGACAGGGGCATAAGAAGAGCGTCAATGGAATATCCGGGATATGACAAGATTAAAGAGATTTTTGAAAATTCTAACCTTGAACTGGCAAAGGTTGGAATAAATGGTGAGATAAATGTGTCAGACCTAGGAATTGACAGGAGAGTTCTATATGTCAATCCCTCCAACCACTTCCCGACGGGAACTGTAATGCCCGTTTCGACAAGAATTGAATTAATAAAGTGGGCAGAAATGACTGATTCATATATAATAGAGGATGACTACGATAGTGAACTAAGGTATTTTGGAAAACCTGTTCCCCCGATGAAAACGATTGGTGATGGAGAGAGGGTAATATATTTAGGCTCCTTCTCGACAACGCTTTTCGCTGGAATTAATATAAGCTATATGGTTCTTCCTAGGAATTTAATGGAAGATTTTAACAGATTAAAGGATCGATTTGCTCAGACCTGTTCAAAAACCGAGCAACTCTGCCTAGCCATATATATGCAGGGGGGATATTACACTAGGACTATAAAAAAATGCAGGAAGATATACGCATCTAAGTTAAAGACGGCAATGAAATTATTTAAAGAACATGGCGATGGCATATTTTCGCCGGTAGATTCAAAATCAGGAATTTCTTTGATGCTTAGAGTTAAGACTAAGATTCCAGCAGGAGATTTGGCAGAGATTGCTAATAGAAATGGAATGTTAATGGAGCCCGTCAAGGAGCTTTGCACGCCTGATACAAAAGTTCTTTGCTTCTACTTTTACAGGGTTTCTGAAACGATGCTAAAAATACTCATTAGACAATATATACATACAACTAAGAGAAAAATGGAAGAGGTGAAATAGATGGATAAATTAAATAGAGAAGATTTTTTGGAAATTTACCGCCACTCGGCATCGCATATTTTGGCGAAAGCGGTAATGGAGATTTTTGGAAAAGATAAGGTTCAAATTGCAATAGGACCACAGATTGCAGATGGTTTTTATTATGACTTCGAGCTTCCAAGGGCTTTGACTGAAGATGATTTTAAGAGCATCGAAGATAAGATGAGAGAGATAATGCTAAGAAAAGAGGACTGGACTAGGGTCATCGTGACTAAGGAAGAAGCCTTAGAGATGTTCAAAGACCAGAAATTTAAGGTTGAGCTTATAAATGATTTGCCTGACGATGAGACGATCACTATATACAAGACGGGCGATGATTTCATGGATCTATGCTCAGGACCTCATATAAACAATTCTGCAGAACTTCTCTCAATAGCATATAAGATAAAATCGGTATCCGGAGCATACTGGAGAGGAGATGAAAATAGAGAGCAACTGCAGAGGGTATATGTTTATGCTTTTCCTGACAAAAAACAGCTTAAAGACCACCTTAATCTAATAAAAGAGGCAAAGGAGAGAGATCACAAGAAAATAGGACCAAAGCTCGGATTGTTCATGTTCCACCCATCAGCTCCCGGAATGCCATACTGGCTTCCTAACGGCTGGAAAGTTTTCAATGCACTCCTTACATATTGGAGAAATGTGCACGACAGACATGGTTATCAAGAAATATCAGGACCGGTGCTGAGCAATAAGGTACTATGGGAAACATCAGGACACTGGGGTCATTACAAGGAGAATATGTTCCTCGTTCCAGAAGCTAGAGAGAGGGAAGATGACCCTAATGCGGTAAGCTTTGAAGAAGAGGACATGAGCAAACTCTATGCGATGAAGCCTATGAACTGCCCTAACGCTATCAATGTGTACAAACACGAGCTCAGAAGTTATAAGGATTTACCTATAAGGATAAGCCAGACAGATGTAATACATAGGAGAGAAAAGAGCGGGGAGCTCAATGGTCTGTTCAGAGTTCAGCAGTTCAGGCAGGATGACGCTCATATTTTAACAACCGAAGATAAGATAGCAGAAGAAATTAAGGACATCATGTCTATCTGCGATGAGTTATATAGCACCTTCGGTCTTTCATATAGGGTGGAGCTTTCTACAATGCCTGAAGACCATATGGGAGATTTGGCGACATGGGAGAGAGCAGAAAACGACCTAAAAGCAATCCTAGATAAGACATATGGAGAGGGAAATTATGAGATTAACGAAGGAGATGGAGCTTTCTACGGTCCAAAGATTGACCTTCAGATGAAAGACGCACTTGGCAGAGAATGGCAGATGGGAACAATTCAGCTCGACTTCCTCCTTCCGCATAGCTTCGATTGCAAATACACTGATTCCGATGGAAAGTATAAAGAGCCTGTAATGATACATAGAGCGATATTCGGTTCTTTTGAGAGATTTATCGGTATCCTTACAGAGAATTTTAAGGGAGCTTTTCCATTCTGGCTTTCACCTGTTCAGGTTGGAATTGTTCCTATAAGAGAATCACATAATGAGTATGCGAAAAAAGTTCATGATATACTGATGGAGCATGGCATAAGGGTCAAAGCTGATTATAGCGATAGCAATATGAGGGATAAGATTAAGCATTTCAAACACTCTTTAACTCCATATGTTGCAGTTCTAGGTGACAAAGAGGCAGGAGAGGGCACTGTATCCTTAAATATGCGAGGCGGAAATAAACAAATTCAAAATATTCCACTTGAGAAGTTTATAGAAATGTGCATAAAGATGAATAAGGAACACGCTTTAGAGCTGATTGACGAAGCCTAAAAAACTTGGCTGTGAGGAAAAGATATGCAGATTAATGAGAAGATAAAGAATTTTAATAAGTATCAAAAAATACTCTGCGTGCTACTTGTGATAATACTAATCTTGGCGGTAATATCCATTATTTCCATGAATAAGAAGCCAAAGTCGCTTGAAAAATATATTAAATCTCACCCGTCAACGCAAAGGGAAATTGAGAATCTCAACAAGGGCGATGTTCAGATGACGGTTGAAAAGAATACAATAATATATAAATATGATACGAAAAAGGTATTGGGAGATAAGAACTTCGACGATTTTGCAAAAAATAGCTTGCAAGAATCTCTCGAGAGCAAGGAAGTTGAGAAAAATTGCAAGCTACAGATTTCAAATATCGAAGACAAGACAGGAATAAAAGGAATAAAAGTCAAGATGATCTATATGTATGACGGAAATGAAGTCGCGTCAAAAACATATTAAAAAGGTACTATATAATAATATAATACCTTAAAAAACGCCTTAAAAAAACGCCTTAAAAATCTTAATCAATTTTATCAAGTGTTGTTATCGAAGCTTCTACAGATGAAAGAGGTGTCAATTCATTGCTATCTTCATCTTTGATAACTAGCCTGAAATCGTCATCAATATCCGATGCTATTCCACGCTGTGAGGTGCCACTGCGGTACTCCACAGCTATTTTTTTGCCCAAGGTAGTGCAGCCATCTCTATACTCATCGAGATAAATTCTGTGGTCAAAATTTTCTTTGAATGGAAAGGCCTCATAAAGGGAATTTGCTATTTCATCTCTAAGACCATCTAAATCATCAATATGGAGAAAACCGATCTCATCTTTTAACTCGTCAGGTAAAGGCAGGTCACGCTCACTTATATTGCAATTCAGCCCAATTCCTATTATTACATATGAAGTTCCAATATTTGTCTGCTCGAATTCAGTCAAAATTCCACCTACCTTTTTATCATTTGAGTAGATGTCATTTACCCATTTTATTGAAATTTCTTCTTTGGTAAATTTTTCTACAGCACGCTTTACCAAAAGTGCAGTAATCGGAGTTATATAATTAATATAATCTAGATCTTCCTCGCTGGTAATCTCAAACAGGTAGGACATATATAATCCGCCCTCAGGAGAAAAGAATTTTTTGCCATATCGACCTTTGCCATCAGTCTGCCTTTTAGAAGTGAGAATTAAAGGCTTGTCGATAGAGAGATTTCGTTCAATAAAAAATTTTGCATAATTATTTGTAGAATCGATCGACGGCATACTGACATAATTAAATTTGCTATTTTCCATTATATTAATATCCTCCAATAATTTTTTGTATATAATATGCCTATTATTATAACCCATAGATATGATAAAATACAAAAAATATTATCTCATCTAATAATGACTAATAATAATGACTAAATCAGAATTGATAATATATTAAACCAGCTTTGCAGGAGGTATTTTAACATATGAATAAATTTCTTGTAGCTAATGATGACGGAATTAATGCTTTAGGCATACAATCTCTCATCAAGAGGCTTTCGCTTTATGGTGAGGTATATGTATGTGCTCCGTCAGACCAGAGGAGTTGCATGAGTCAGTCTATGACCCTTAGAAAGCCTATAAGTATAGAGCCGGTAGAAATAGATGGAACTGTTGCTTCTTTCAGTTGCAGTGGAACGCCTGCAGATTGCATAAAATTTGGGATTCAGTGGACAAAAGATCACGATATTGATATAGATTATGTGTTCAGCGGTGTTAACCACGGTGCGAACGGCGGAACGGACATAAGGTATTCAGGCACAATGGGGGCAGCTATGGAAGGAGCTATGAGCGGTATAAGGTCGGTAGCGATGTCCGTATTCAGTCATGAAGCAACGGAATTTGAATTTATACTCGATATGATTCCTGAAATACTCGAAATTTCAAAGGAGCTTCCCAAGGATGTTGTTTTAAATGTAAACTCGCCAAATCTCCCTAAGTGGAAGATAAAAGGAGTGAAGATGGTTTCATCGGGACCTAGGAGTTTCCTTGATAGATTTATAATATCTTCACCAAGCAATCCTGAGAACGGCGAAAGCATTTATCCGGATAGAAAGGCAGAATACAAATACGAGGGTAAACTCATGGATTTCAGCGGGACAGATGAGGAGATTGACCTAGGTGCGATCGCGGGAGGATATGCGACAATTACACCGATAAAGGTAGATGCAACAGATTACGAATCGCTTATAAAGTTAAATAAATTAAATGAAAAAAATGCAATCTGTCTATTCATGAATTATCAGGAGAAATTGATTGAAAGGATTAAAAATAGCAATAAAATTATTGATAGGACGAAAAGGCTTGCAAAATGTGCGGATATTTTGAATTTAAAAATCATCTATTCAAAGCATTTTGCGGGCGACCTAGGTGATATTCCTGATGAACTTAGCAAGTTATTTTCCAAGGGAAAGAAGGTAGATACAATTAATTTTGACCTCTTTGACATTGACGGTTTTTACCAAGATTTAATTCCAAGAGCAAAGAGCAAGATTGTAATATCGGGGCTTGAAGCCCATGTTTCCCTTTTACAGACAGCCATAGGGTTTATCAAAAGAGGCTTTGAGGTAATAGTTTTAAGCGATTGCTCCTCATCAAGAAGTGAGGAAGATTTCAAAGTTGCTATGGATTTTCTGTCTAAGGCTGGTTGCATGATAATGACCTATGAAGCATTTATCTATAGCATAATTGGTACAACAAATCATGAAAATATAGAGGAACTTCTAAAGATAATAAATGAGGAGTATGATAAAGAGCCTTCAGATGATATAATCGCCAAAGAGGATAGCGATGAAAATATATTTGAGATTAAGCAAAAAAATATGGAATATAAGGAAGATGAATATATAAAACATATAGAAGGTAGAGATGAAGAATTTGTAAACATTGCTCGAAAAAAAGACAATTCTTATGGATATATGCCTGAACCAGCGGAGCGTATCATTCCAGACTCATTTGAAGAATAATATATTATAGTAAGTAGTTAAATAATATTTAATAATTAAGAGATTGATTTTAATGAATAATTTTAAAAAATAATTTTAATAAAAGAATAATATTTAAAGTTTATAACTAGGAGGGGTTTAATGAAAAAAGAAGCAAATAGTGGAAACAGGTGGTTATATCTAGCTGTAGGAACGGTGATGCTATTGTTCCTAGGACTGATTTACGCGTGGTCAATCTTCAAGGTTCCACTAAGCGAAATATATACAGACTGGACTGTATCGCAGATTTCGCTGACATTCACAATTTCAATGATAATGTTTTGTATCGGTGGGTTTATAGGCGGAATTTTGACAAAAAAGCTCAGCGTAAAAATTAGATTGATTATCGCAGCGGTTCTTCTCTTTGTGGGATTTTTTGGAGCATCTAGATTACAGCCTGACAATCAGGAGCTAAGCCTTAAGATGATATACATTTTCTATGGAGTGTTTGGCGGTGCTGGAGTTGGATTTGGATACAATGCTGTAATCGTTACAGTAACTCAGTGGTTCAGCGATAAGGTTGGACTAGCATCAGGAATAATGCTCATGGGATTCGGTCTTGGCGGATTAGCACTCGGAAGCGTTGTAAGCAAGCTTATTGAAATAGATGGAATAGCTAATACATTCGGAATACTAGCAATTGCAATTGCAGCTTGCATGGTCATAGGAGCTATCATAATCAAGTCGCCTGCACCTAAAGTAAATAGCGAGAATAAGGAGAGCGAAAAGAGCAAAGCGACAGATGAAGCTGTTAATAATTATTCTCCAACCGAGATGATAAAAACAGGAAAATTCTGGTATTTTATGATTTGGGCAATTCTTCTAAATTCTGCAGCACTTCTCGTAATAAATAGTGCGGCAAATATTTCTCTTGCTTTCGGAGGCCCAGCGGTGCTTGGACTCATAATATCACTTTTCAACGGAGCAGGAAGAATATTTGCAGGTTCTAATTTTGACAGAAATGGTACCAAGCTAACTTCGTTATGCAATATGGTTCTGATGCTCGCTGCAGGAGTTCTTCTTTCTATAGCTGCCTTAGCAGATTCTCTTATAATAGTGGTATTTGGACTAATATGTGCAGGTCTTGCATATGGAGGAATGCCAACTATTACGGCGGCTTATACTAATAAGACATTTGGACCAAGGGATTACTCAACTAACTTTTCGATAGCTAATTTCGCAATAATTCCAGCAGCTATAATAGGACCGATGGTTTCATCAAAACTCCTAGAGGCTTCAGGCGAAAAATATGATACGAATTTCTACTCTATTATCGCGTTTTCAGTAGTATCAATTGCATTCTGCGTGCTTTTCTTAAGAGCTAGCAATAAGAAAAAGTAGGATAGCTGGAATTCTTGACATTAAAGGGCATTTATTGTATCATCGGTCTGTGCGTAAGTTCGATGATATATGCTGTTGTAGCTCAGTCGGTAGAGCACTTCCTTGGTAAGGAAGAGGTTCGGCAGTTCGAGTCTGCTCAACAGCTCCAGCTTTATTAAGAGATTTTATAATCTAGGAGGGAAAAAATGGCAAAGGAGAAATTTGAAAGGACCAAACCGCATATTAATATCGGTACAATAGGACATGTAGACCACGGAAAGACAA
>QWCE01005871.1_pt1 | contig 10919 bp, 8 predicted proteins | sample 1972531 | NCBI WGS metagenome assembly QWCE01 (sample SAMN09866716, study PRJNA288562) | Human gut metagenome isolate term4_stool, whole genome shotgun sequencing... | reverse complement strand
CGAAAAGCTCGACCGGCTTTATCTCCAGTGCGTCGCAGATATCGAAAATCACGTCGAGAGAAACGGCGCAGTCCGCCGTTTCGATCCGGCTCATGTGCGTGCGGCTGATGTTCACGCGCTCGGCCAGCTCGCTCTGCGAAAGACCGCGGTCCTTGCGGTAATAAGCGATATTCAGCCCGAGACTCCGGTATTTGGAAAACTGATTGTTTCTCATGCGCTCACCCTTATTCAGTCTACCCGCAGGCGACACGCATTGCGACAACGTAAAAAGATATATTTATAACTTGTAATGTTACAAATGTTTTGCTATACTGCAAATACGACGCGTACTGCGCCAAAACGACAAAAAGACAGTGAGGGAAGAAAATGAAAAAACGGCATATCCTGCTTCTTGTACTGGCCGTCAGCCTGCTTCTGTGCTCCTGCGGCGAGGTGAAGATCGAGAGCATCACACTCTCAAAAAATGCGGCGGAGCTGAAGGAAGGGGAGAGCGTAACGCTTTCCGCCGTTGTCGCGCCGGAGAACGCAACGGAGAGCTACGGCTGGAAATCCGCGGACGAGGGCGTTGCAACGGTGGATGAGAACGGCGTCGTGACGGCGGTAGCGCCGGGGAATACGAACATTCTCGCGGTGTCCGAGAGCGGCAAAACAGCGGCCTGCTCCGTCACGGTCGCCGCGCCGACGGCGTATGAACTGCTGAATAATGCAGAGAAAAAGCTGTATGACTATATGGTTGGTTCGATGTTGGAGAGCTTTTATAATGCATCGGCAGTACGAATCCGAAAGATTTACAGCTATTCTCCGGTTGATGAAGGAGAGAACGATTTTTCTTTGATAATAATTGATTTGCAGGGAACAAATCGCTTGGGCGGTGTAGTTTATAAGACGTATTGGGTTACCGGGGAGGAAGGAGATATGACGTATCTTGATACAGACGACGCTGCGGATTATGGAATGAAACCGGTTTTTGATAATCCGATGCCCACAACGGTTATGGACCCCGCAAAAATCAACGCCGCACTGGAAGAGTACTGGAGCAACGTCGGAATGCATGGCTGAAGGCGCTGCCGTAATAGGGGGGACTTGCTGAGACCGAGGGCTTCTTCCTCTTCATAGATAACAACGCCCCGCCTGTTGGATGTTTGTCCAACAGGCGGGGCTTTTGCTTTACTCTTCTTTTTTGTTTTCGTCCGGTTCGCTCTTCGCTTCCGCGTTCTCGGCGGGGGCGGCGGGCGTTTCGGTTTCCTTGAGAAGCTCGGCTTCCTTCTGCTTCACGGCGTCGGATTTCTCCGGCAGCGGGGGCATGCATTTGTGATCGCAGAAGTAGCGGAAGTCCTCGCCGTCGATCGTCTCGTTGATGAGCAGATATTCCGCGAGCGCAACGAGCACGTCGGCGTGGGCGCGGAGGATCTCCTCGCACTTGAGCGCAGCCTCGTCGAAGATGTGCTTGACCTCTTCGTCGATGATGGCGGCGGTCTCTTCGGAATAACTCTTCGTCTGGCCGAAGTCGCGGCCGATGAAGATGCTGTGGCCCGAGGAATCGAAGCTGATGGGGCCGAGACGGTCGCTCATGCCGTACACGGTGACCATGTTGCGGGCGGTGTGCGTCGCCTGCTGGATGTCGCCGGAAGCGCCGGTAGAGATGTCGTCAAGGAAGATCTTCTCGGCGATGCGCCCGCCGAGCGCGACGACGATGTCCTCAAACATCTCGCTGCGCGAGCGGAAGCTCTTGTCGTCCTGCGGGCGGAACAGCGTGAAGCCGCCGGCCTGACCGCGCGGGATGATCGTGATATACTGCACGGGATCGACATGCTCGAGATAATGCGCGGCGATGGCGTGACCGGACTCGTGGTACGCGGTGAGCCGCCGCTCCTTCTCGGTGATGACGCGGGACTTTTTCTCCGGGCCCATGGAGACCTTGAGAATGGCGTCGTCAATGTCCTTCTGCATGATGAACCGGCGGTGACGGCGTACCGCGAGCAGCGCGGCCTCATTGAGCAGGTTTTCCAGATCCGCGCCGGAGAAGCCGGGCGTCCCCTTGGCGATGTCGCGCAGATCCACATCCTCGCCGAGCGGCTTGCCGCGGGCATGGACTTTCAGAATGTCGGCACGGCCCTTGATATCGGGCAGACCGACGTACACCTGCCGGTCAAAGCGGCCGGGGCGGAGAAGCGCGTTATCGAGAATGTCGGCGCGGTTTGTCGCCGCCATGACGATGACGCCCTGGTTATCGTTGAAGCCGTCCATTTCCACGAGCAGCTGGTTGAGCGTCTGCTCGCGCTCGTCGTGGCCGCCGCCGAGACCGGAGCCGCGCTGACGGCCGACGGCGTCGATCTCGTCGATGAACACGATGGCGGGGGCGACCTTCTTGGCCTGCTCAAACAGGTCACGGACGCGGCCCGCGCCGACGCCGACGTACAGCTCAACGAAGTCGGAGCCGGAGATGGACAGAAATTCGACGCCCGCCTCGCCGGCGACCGCCTTGGCGAGCAGCGTTTTGCCCGTGCCCGGAGGGCCGACGAGCAGCACGCCCTTGGGGATGCGCGCGCCCATCTGGGAATACGCCGCGGGGTTTTTCAGATATTCGACGATCTCCTGCAGTTCTTCCTTTTCCTCGTCGGCGCCCGCAACGTCGGCAAACGTCTTTTTCTGCTTTTCCTCGCTGCCGAGACGGGTGCGCGCCTTGGAGAACTTCATAACGCCGCCGGCACCGCCGCCGCCCTGCGCCGAGCGAATCATGGAGTACCACAGCACGCCCATGATGACGAAGATGATGAGATACGGCACAAAGCTCAGCCACCAGGCCGCCTCCCACGCGGGCGGGTAGTCGTACTCGGTGAGAATGCCTTCGGCCTTCTGCTCCTGCACGAGATCGTTGAGATCGTTGTAGAAGATGCTGAAGCTGCCGCACTCGTAGGAGTATTTCGTCTGTCCCTTGTAGGCGGAGCGCAGCTGCATGGTGAGATTGCCGTCGGTGTCGATGGTGAAGGATTCGACCTGCTTCGTCTCAAAAAGCTCGATGACTTCCGAATAGACAAGCGATTCCTTCGCGGTGTTTCTCGTCATGGAATAGATCGTGCCGAGCAGCAGCACGAAGATCAATACGAGAAAGCCGATCTGACGGGTCTTGTTGGGGGAGGGTCGGTTGTTCAAAAACTGTCACTTCCTTTTCTGCCGTCCCACCGGACGGCGCGGACAATATATAAATCAGAGATTTATTTTTCGTATACTTCCGGCTTGAGAACGCCGATGAACGGCAGATTGCGGTACTTTTCCGCGTAATCCAGACCGTAGCCGACGACAAAGGCGTCCGGCACGGTGAAGCCGACGTACTTCGCCTGCACATCGGCGCGGCGGCGCGCGGGCTTATCGAGCAGCGTTGCGATGCAGATGGAGCTCGGCTTGCGGTTCTGGAGATATTTCGTGAGATAGCTGAGCGTGATGCCGGAGTCGAGAATGTCCTCGACGATGATGACATCACGGTTTTCAATGTCCTGGCTGAGATCCTTGTTGATCTTCACCGCGCCCGTGGTGGAGGTGCCGTTGCCGTAGGACGAAACGGCCATAAAGTCCACGCTGCCGTGGATCGTCACTTCGCGGAACAGGTCCGCCATGAAAATGAAGCAGCCCTTCAAAACGCCGACGAACAGCGGCTCCTTCCCGGCGTAATCGCGGGAGATCTCCGCGCCCAGCTCGCGGACGCGCGTATGGATCTGCTCCTCACTGAGCAGTATGGACGCAATATCTTCTCTCATTCTCTCTCTTCCTCCGAAATTGGCGAAATAGTGATTTTATAAAACGGTTCCTGCGGCGCGGGGAAAGCTCTCTCGCTCTGCCCGATGCCGTAAACGGCAAGAGGCCCCGCCCCGTCGCGCAAAACGGGAACGGCGGCGCGCTGCGAGACCGGGATGCGCGCTTCACCGAGCAGCTTGCTCACCGAGCGCGTACCGCCGCGGCGGTGCAGGAGGATCGTATCTCCCGCGGCGCGGGATGCGACGGACAGTTTACCACATATATTGGCACATGAAAAGCAAAAAGTGTTGAACGAAGTTTGAATTTCCGACCCCGCAGCGCAACTTTCGCACGAAATGCGCCACCGGCCGGGGTAAAGGAGCGTTTCTCCGGGCAAAAGCACGCGCTCCTCCAGCGGCGGCGCGTCCCCCTCGCCAAGCCGAAGCTGCCCGAGCTCCCGCCGGACGCACCGTCCCGGAAGCTCCAGCACGCCGTCGCCGTCTCCGGAGGCAAAGCGCAGCAGCGCGTCGAACCGCTCGCGCGAGAGTTCTCCGCCGAGCCAGCGCGCAAGAGCGCGCCGCGCGACGGGCCGCGGCACCGCGCAAAGCTCCGCGCCGGGGATCGCCTCGCCCCAGAGGGCGAGCTTTTCCTCCGCGAGCGAGGCGAGAAACGCCTCGTCCTCGGCGAGCGTTTCGCTCATGCGTGCGATGCCCGCCGCCGCGCCGGGGTGGATGCTCTCGAGTCTCGGGAGCACGTCGAGCCGGATGCGGTTTCGCGCAGCGTCCGTCTCCGTGTTCGTGGAGTCCTCCACATGGGGGATACCGTGCGCGGTGAGATATTCCTCAATATCGCGCCGCGGCGTCTGCAGAAGCGGGCGGACGATCCTGCCGCGCCGCGGCGGGATGCCGGTAAGTCCGCGCAGTCCCGTGCCGCGCGCCATGCGGAAGAGAATGGTCTCCGCGTTGTCGTTTAAATTGTGCGCCGTGGCGATGACGTCCGCGCCCTGTTCCTTCGCGGTGCGCTCGAGAAAGGCGTAGCGCAGCTCCCGCGCCGCGGTCTCGATGCTCAAGCCGTTCGCCGCGGCATACGCCGGAACGTCGCCCCGGCCGGGAAAGAACGGGACGCCCCATTCTTTGCAGAGCGCTTCGACGAACGCGACGTCCCGCGCGCTCTCCGCGCCGCGGATGCCGTGGTCGAAGTGGGCGCAGAGCACCGTCACGTCGCCGAGCCGCCGCACGAGATCGAGCAGACATACCGAGTCCGCCCCGCCGGACACGGCGCACAGCACCGTGCACCCCGCCGGGAGCAGGCTGCGGTCGAGCACCGGCTCACTCATTGTGCCAGCGGTCGGCGTCGCGGAACGTTGTATACTCGCCCTGCCACTGGAGACTGTCCTTGCCGGTCTCGCCGTGGCGGTTTTTGAGCACGATCAGCTCCGTGAGATTCGGGTTTTCGATCTCCTGGTTGTAATAGCCTTCGCGGTAAATGCCCATGACGATGTCGGCGTCCTGCTCGATCGAGCCGGACTCGCGCAGATCCGAGAGCATCGGGCGCTTGTCCTGCCGCTGCTCGTTGGCGCGCGAGAGCTGCGAAAGGCACAGCACCGGCACGTTCAGCTCCTTTGCCATGATCTTCATCATGCGCGAAATGTCGCTGACGACCTGCTGGCGGCTCTCGCTTGCCCAGCTGTTCTTGCTGCCGGAGCCCTGCATGAGCTGAAGATAGTCGATCATCACAAGGCCGAGATTGTTGAGCCGGCGGCACTGCGCGTTCATCTCCGCGACGGTGAGCGTCGGGTTGTCGTTTACGAGAATATCGAGCGAGGACACCGCGGCGCAGGCGTGCGCCGTGCGCTTCCACTCGTCCATCGTGAGATTGCCTGTGAGAAGATTCCCGAGCGGGATCTCGCCCTCGCTGGAGAGAAAGCGCGTTACGAGCTGCTCGCGGCTCATTTCGAGCGAGAAGATGGCGACGGTCTTTCCCGTGGCTTTCGCGGCGTTCAGGCAGATGTTGAGGCCGATACTCGTTTTGCCCATGCCGGGGCGCGCGGCGACAAGGATAAAGTCGCCCTTGTTCATGCCCATGATGCGGCGGTCCACGTCCCGGAAACCGGTCGGGATGCCGGGGATCGGCTGGCCGGAGGCGGCGAGCTCGGAAAGATTGGAGTAGACGCTGTTCACGACCTGCGACACCGGCATCAGTCCGCCGACAACGCGGTCCTGCCGGAGCGCATAGATCTTCTTTTCGCAGAGATCGAGCACATCCCCGGCCTCGCCCGCGCCGGAGGAGGCGGCCTCGACCGTTTCCTCGCACACGGAGATAACGTTGCGGAGCAGCGCCTGGTCGCGCACGATGGCGGCGTATTTGAGCACGTTCGCCGCCGTGGGCGTCAAGCGCATCAGCTCGCGGATGTACTGCTGCGAGCTCTCGTCATGGTAAACGCCGCGCACCTTCATCTCATCGAGCACCGTCACCGGGTCGATGGGCTTGGCGAAGGTGAACATGGAGAAGATCGTTTCAAAGATCTCCCGGTTCTGCGGCAGATAGAAATCCGCGCCGCGCACCGCCGTCATAACGTCCGGCAGGCAGGACGGGTCGATCAGGCACGAGCCGAGCACCGCCTGTTCCGCTTCCGCGGACCAGGGCACCCGCCGTCCGAGCAGTTCTTCCATCCGCTCTTACTTTTCGATGACGAGCAGCTGCACGGTGCCGTCGATGCCGTAGCCGAACTTGCACTTGACTTCAAAGCTGCCGAAGCTCTTGATCGGCTCGGCCTGCACGATGCGGTTCTTCTCGATGGAGACGCCGTGCTGCTCGCGCAGCGCGTCCACGATCTCCTGCGACGTGACGCTGCCGAAAAGACGCCCGTTCGCGCCGGCCTTGGCGCGCACCGTGACGATAACGTCCTTGAGCTTGGCGGCGGCCTCCTCGGCCTCGGCGCGCTCGCGCGCTTCCTGCGCCTTCCGCGCCTTTTCCTTGAGCGCGAGGGTGTTGAGATTGTCCTTATTCGCTTCTACGGCGAGACCGCGGGGGAGAAGGTAGTTGCGGCCGTAGCCCTCGGAGACTTCCTTCATCTCGCCCTTTTTGCCCTGTCCGCGGACATCCTGCTGGAAAATAACTTTCATGGAATATGACCTCCTTCGGTCTCTTAGTTTTTTATTAGTCTGTGGCGCAGTATTCGTCGATGGCGGCGAAGAGCCGGTTCACCGCGTCGCGCAGCGAGCAGTTCGGTATCTGCGCCCCGGCCGCCGAGCGGTTGCCGCCGCCGCCGAGCGTTTCGAGCAGCACCTGCACGTTCACATTGCCGATGCTCCGCGCCGACACCGCGACGCCGCCGTCGCCGGTGGGGTACAAAACGGCGCTCGCGTTCACGCCGGAGATGTTCAAAAGCTCGTCCGCGGCCTGCGCGGCGACGATGCGGTTCTGCGTCTCCTGCGCGGCGACCACGGCGATGCCCTTGTAAATGCGCGCCTGCTTCATAATGTCGTAGCGCTCCATGGTCTCCTCCATGCCGTTCTGGAAGAGCTTCTTCACGCGCGTGGTGTCCGCGCCGCTGCGGCGGAGGAACGCCGCGGCGTCAAACGTGCGGTCGCCGGTGCGGATCGTAAAGTTTTTCGTGTCGAGCACGATGCCGGAGAGCACGGCGTCCGCCTCAAAGGGGAGAATATCCGTCGGCTCGCACAGCTCCTGTATGAGCTCCGTGACGAGCTCGCACGTGGACGAGGCGTTCGGCTCATAGAGCGTGAGCGTGGCGTTTTTGATATAGGTCGCGGCGCGCCGGTGGTGGTCGATGACCGCGAGCCGATTGCTGCACGCGGTGAGCAGCGGTTCGTCCTCCACCTGTTCGGGGCGGTTCGTGTCCACCACGACGAGCAGCGTCCGGCTGTCGGCCTCGAGCAGCGCCTCCTGCGCGCTGATAAAGGCGGTTTTGTATTCCTCCTCGCCGTGCAGCATGGTGAGCAGCGGCCCGACGGCGTTTTTGTCCATGTCGAGCACGATCTTCGCCGGGCAGTGGAAGCGCCGGGCGATGCACCGCACGCCCACCGCTGCGCCGACGGCGTCGAGATCGGCGTACCGGTGGCCCATGATGAACACCTGCGAGGCGTCCTGCACGAGCCGGGAGAGAGAGTTTGCCATAACGCGGGACTTGACCTTTGTGCGCGTTTCGACCTCCGCGCCGCGCCCGCCGAAAAATTCAAAGTTGAACTTGTTTTTCACGACCGCCTGATCGCCGCCGCGCGAGAGCGCCATATCCTCGGCGAGCGTGGCGAAGGAATAGTCCTCGTCATAGCTCGCGCCGTCGAGTCCGACGCCGATGCTCACCGTGGCGTGGATGCCCGTGAGATTGACGATCGAATGAATGCTCTCGACGAGCGTGAAGCGGTTTTTCGTGATCTCGTCAAAATGCCGCTTTTCAAAAATGAAGATGTACCGGTCGCGGTCCACGCGCCGGAGAATGCCGCCGCGTCCCTCGCACCATTTCTCAATGGCAATGTCGAGCTGGCCGCGCAGCTCGGTGCGCTGGCGGTCGGTGAGCGGCTTCATCAGCTCGTCGTAGTTATCCACGAGCATGACCATCACGACCGGGCGCGTGGCGAGATATTCCTGCTTTACGTCGTCGTACTCGGTCACGTCCACCCAGTAGGTGATGCCCATGAACTCATAGGTCTCCTCGCGCTCTCCGGCGCGGACCATGTTGCCGTTGACCTGATACTTTTTCCCGTCTACCTCGAGAAGATCCGCCATGCGGTTTTTGCCCTCGAGCAGCCACTTGCTGTTGAATTCCGGCACGAGCGAGGCGAGCTTCGCGTCGAACGCGGGGCTCGTGCGGCCGCACATCTCCCAGAACGGCTGGTTGCCCCAGACGACGCCGCTGTCGTTCAGACGGAACACCGCCATCGGCAGCGGGAAGTGGATGAGCGTGTTGTTCGTGGCGGATTCGGCGTTGTAGGTGACGTTCTCAACGAACGCCTGCAGCTCCTTCTGGCGCGCCCGCGCGCGGATGAGCGCGTAGATCGCGAGCAGCACCGTGACGACCGCCTCGCCGTAGGCGATATAGCGGTTGAAGCGGGCGAAAAAGAAGGTTACAAGCGCGAATATGAGCATGATGAGCAGGCACATGCGGAGGCCGGGCTCGGCAAATTTCTGCGGTTTGCGGCTGTTCAAAGTATCCTCTCCCCATGCCCGCCGGAACCACAGAGCGGGCAGATAAAAATACAGAATATAATATACCACAAATATCCAAAGAATGCGAGCCCTTTTCGCCGCATTCTTCCGCTGTTTGCATATTTTTTCGCCGCGGTGCAGAAACTTCCTCCGTAAAAATAAAAAAAGGAGCTTTTATAAAAAGATGAAAGCGGTCATTTTGGCGGGAGGAAGAGGGACGCGGCTCGCCCCGGTCACTCACGGCGCGGTGCCGAAGCCCATGGCGGAGCTGCTCGGCGCGCCGATGCTCGAGCACATCGTAGCGCTTTTGAAGCGCTGCGGCTTCCGGGATCTCTGCTGCACGACGGCCTGCCTGCCCGAGCAGATCGAGCGGTACTTCGGCGACGGCAGCGGCTTCGGCGTGCGCATGCAGTACCGGCGCGAGGACAGAGCGCTCGGCACCGCGGGCGCGGTGAAAAACTGCGAGGATTTTATCGCGGGGGAAAACGCGCTCATCATCAGCGGCGACGCCGCGTGCGATTTTGATCTTCGCGCCCTCTGGAACGAGCACCGGCGCGCGCACGCCGCCGTTACGATGGCGCTCTATCCGCACGAAGCGCCGCTGCCCTACGGTCTCGCCGTGACCGACGGCGAGGGGTGGGTGCGCAGCTTCATCGAAAAGCCTGCGTGGGAGCGCGTCGTTACCGATCTGGTAAACACCGGCATCTATGTTCTGTCCCCGGAGGTACTGCGCTTTATCCCGGCGGATACGCCCTTTGATTTTGCCCGCGACCTTTTCCCGCGGCTGATGTCCTCCGGGCGCGGCATCCGCGGCGTGCCGATGGAGGGCTACTGGCGCGATATCGGCGACCCCGGCTCGTACTACCGGGCCAATCTCGACGCCTGGGAGGGCAAACTGCGCCTGCCCGAGCAGAGAGGCGGCGCGCTTGAGCGCACGCCGGAGGCATTCTCCGAACGGGCGCGGTACGCCTGCCGGGTGTACTGCGGCGCGCCGCACCGCGCGCGGCTCATGCGCGCGCTCACCGCGGGACTCATGGAAGCGGGCGCGGATCTCACCGACGGGCTGACCGTGCGGACGGTCCCCGGCGGCGTGCACATCGCGCCCTGCGCCGACCGCGCGGCGCTCTGCATTGAGTCTGACAGCCCGGATACTGCCCGGCGGTTTGAAGCGCTCGTCCGGGATGTGGAGCGGCGCGTGGAAAACGAAACCGGCGGAAACGCTTGATGCGCTTCCGCCGGCGGAGTATGGGGCTTATAGTTTCATGTTGCTGCCGTGATAGGCTTTGCCCGGCACAGCCAGTGCGCCGTGTCGCGCAGCGTCGCAAGCAGCGGACGCGGTGTATAGCCAAACGTCCGGCTGGCTGCGCTGTGGCTGAAATCCGCGTTCGAGCCGAGGACTGCTATGGAATAGGGCGTGAAGAAAGGCTTCTTCCCCCTTCGGGTAAATTTCTCGCAGACTTTCGCCGCGCTCCGGGCAAGCCTGAGCGGCAGATATGTTACCGTACGCCGTACACCGGCTGCGGATTTGAGCGCTTCGAGCATATCGCGGATCGTTGTATAGTGGCCGGAGAGAATGTAACCGCAGCCGCGCTGCCCGTTCTCCGCGCAGTCGGCGATGCCGCGGGCAACGTCGCGCACATCAACGAAGTCGTATCCGCCGCGCACCGCGAGCGGGAGCCGCCCCGCAAGGAACGAGCGGAACATCGTCGTCATGCTGCCTCCGGCGATATCGCCCGGCCCGATAATGCCGGACGGGAACACGATGCTCGCGTTCAGACCATTTTTCGCTGCAGCAAATACGAGCGATGTCGCCTCCGCTTTGCTTTTGGCGTAATCGCCGGAAACAAATTCCGAAGAAACGGCGTCGGTTTCCGTGATCGTCATGCCCTTGGGTTTTTCGGGCAGCGCATGGACGGAGCTGATATACACGAGCTTGCCGACGCCATGCGCGGCGCACTCGCGCAAAATGGCGCGCGTCCCGTCCACATTTACGCGGTAGAGCGAAGCGTCCGGGCGCGATG
>QWCE01010807.1_pt1 | contig 10930 bp, 5 predicted proteins | sample 1972531 | NCBI WGS metagenome assembly QWCE01 (sample SAMN09866716, study PRJNA288562) | Human gut metagenome isolate term4_stool, whole genome shotgun sequencing... | reverse complement strand
GTAAGAATAGCTGTGGAGATTTCACCAACCATTTTGACCTTTACTTAAGTGCCAGATAAGCTATAGGGGTACTTCACCAACCATTTTGACCTTTACGCCGCAAAGGTAATATAGCGAGCTATAGTGCTAGGCACTCTAGTGTACGCGATGTCTGTCTGCAGCCTGCAAGTGTTTCAACAAAGCACAAAGAAGGGCGACACAACGACTATCCCAAATTTGTAGGACACAAAGGTTACAACCCCAACGCCACCCCCCGCACCCAGCAACCATTACACGATTCCTTCCGTGAAACTAAAGATTAGATTTCGCTACTCTTGCGCCCTGTGTGAGTGTAGCGACATTGATCACAACACACCACAAATGTTCCGATCGAAATGCCACAAATATTCCGATCGGATTGGATATCTGTCTAGTGATTAGTCGTTTCTGTTGTTGTGTCACAACGAGACGAGTAACCCGCTGTAGGGACGCTCGGCTCGAGACGTGTAGTGAAATGTAGGGGCGCTCGGTCTGAGCGTCCGTCCCCGTCAAAGGTTACAGCGTCAAGTGTTGCTTCAAATATTGCAGCGTTGTGATTTTAACGACAACGGACGCCTTCCCACTAAGCACTCACCGTTCGTCCCTACAGCGGGTTACTAGTCTTGTCGTTCTACAACGGACGCACAGATCGTGCGTCCCTACTGGGCACGTGACGCGGTGACACCACGAACGCACGGATAGTGTCTAGTCGGAGGACGTCCGTCCCCGTTACAACCACGATGCTGTAACCTTTGACACAACGGACGCCCTCCGACTAAACACTCGACCGAGGGCCCCTTACGAAGGGTTACACCTCTCTTGCGAAGTGTGGGCTAGGTACTCTGGAGGGTTAGAACTGAAGCATCCGCTCGATGGAGCGCCATGCCTTCTGACGTAGCTCCTCGTCGACATGTACCTCGTACTGCTCGTAGAGGAGTGCGTCGCGGAGTCCCTCGAGGGTGATCATCTTCATATATTCGCAAGTCTGATCGGGTAGAATCGGGATCAGCTCCTTGTCAGGATAGCGTCTCGTCATCTCAGCCAGCACCTCGGGCTCCGTGGCGATGATGTACTGCTTCAAGTCAGAGACCCCAGGACGATTGATGATCGTGGTGGTTGAGCCGATGATGCAGCGAGGATTGTCGACGATCGACTGATCGCTAGCGGCTACCGACTCGGGGTGTATCAGGATCTCCGCCTCGGGATACTGATCCAGCATCGTGTGAACCAGCTCGGAGGTGATGTCAGCATGCACGTAGCAAGCGCCTTGCCATAGATCCATCTCTCGTCCCGTCACATTCATGATGTACTGTCCGAGGTTTTTGTCAGGACCGAAGAGGATCGGCTTGCCCGTGGGGAGTGCTCGTACGATCTTCAGCGCATTAGCACTGGTCACGCAGTAGTCGGTGACCGCCTTGACAGCCGCTGTCGTATTGACATAGCTAACCACAATCCCGTCGGGGTGCTTGACCCGCCAGGTGTTGATACCCTCAGCCGTGGCACCCTCAGCGAGGGTACATCCAGCGTGTGGTACAGGGCAGAGGACCTTCTTATTGGGCGAAATGATCTTAGCGGTCTCACCCATGAAGCTCACTCCGCAGAAGACAATCATATCCGCCTCCGTCTCGCCAGCGATCTGTGAGAGTGCCAATGAGTCGCCTAGGTGGTCAGCGATGCGCTGTATCTCGGGGCGAGCATAGTAGTGCGCTAGGATGACCGCATTCTTCTGCTCCTTGAGCGTCCGGATCTCTGCGTAGAGAGCTTCTATCTGTTGTTGTGTCATGTGTAAGTAGTCAGTTAGTGTGTTAGGTGTAAAAGAAAAAGGCAGCCGCTCTACAGAATCGGCTTAATCTTCATACTAATGTCAAAAGCACGTACCGAGTGGGTCAGTGCTCCTATGCTAATGTAGTCCACGCCTACAGCAGCCACGGCGGCTAGACGCTCGGCCGTCATATTGCCCGAAGCCTCCACCTTAGCTTGTCCATCGATGAGCTCGACGGCACGGCGCATCGTCTCTGTATCCATGTTGTCCAGCATGATGATATCGGCACCAGCGTCCAGAGCATCTTGCACCTCCTCCAGTGTGGAGGTCTCTACCTCGATCAGTATAGAGATCGGTAGATGAGGGCGTACCGCCTCGACGGCAGGTATGATCCCGCCCGCCATCGCTATGTGATTGTCCTTGAGCATCACCATATCGGAGAGCGAAGCTCGGTGGTTGGTACCCCCGCCGTGACGTACCGCCATCTTGTCCGTGAGGCGATGCCCTGGGGCTGTCTTGCGGGTGTCTAGGATCTGTGTCTTGGTACCAGCGACGCACTGCACACATTGGTGGGTGTAAGTCGCGATACCACTCATACGCTGTAGGAAGTTGAGCATAATGCGCTCCGCCCTTAGTAGCTCAGCATAAGGCGCCTCGATGGTAGCCAATATATCGCCCTTGCCTACCTCGTCACCATCCTCATATTGTGGCGAAAAGGTGAACTCCTCCTCAGGAGTACACAAGTTCAGCACCATATAGGCCACCTCTAGACCAGAGACGATCCCATTGTCCTTGGCTATCAACGTGGCGATGGCTCGGTCGCTCTCGCTCAGTATGTAGCGTGTCGATAGGTCTCCCATGGGAGCATCCTCACGGTAGGCTAGCTCGATGAGCGTGGCAAACTCCTCGCTGTTGTATATATCAGTCATACCTCTTGTGTGCTAATTGATCGGTTGATGTGTTATCTGCCCATTGAGTAGCCTCGTTCGATAGGCTTCGCTCTCGGGCAATGTCTCTGTGTAGTCGCTACGGTAGTGACCTCCACGGCTCTCCTCACGCAGTAGTGCAGCGTGTGCCATCATATGTGCCACCTCTACACGTCTGCGAGTCATATAGGCGTGGATGCTGTGCTGTGCATCCTCTGCCAGCGTGTCCGAGAGATGCTGCAGTGCGTGTAGCGCTTCGATCAGCCCCTCCTTAGAGCGTATGATCCCCACACGGCTCATCAGTATGTCGCCCATCTCTCTATTGATCTTCGCCTGCTGCTCTAGCGCATAGAGTTGCTCTTTGTCTAGGCTCCACGACAGGTCGGGTAGGTTCGTCGGAACTGCTAGTGAGGCAGTCTCAGTAGGTGTAGTCGGGTGTGCGATCGCATAGTCAGCGATCCGCTTGCCGAAGACGATACACTCGATGAGCGAATTAGAAGCCAAGCGGTTGGCACCCATCACTCCAGTTGAGGAGACCTCTCCGACAGCGTACAGTCCAGGCAGGCGGGTACAGCCGTTGAGATCCACACCGATGCCCCCCACCGTGTAGTGTGCTGCAGGGGCCACCGGTATCTCGTCCGTAATGTCTAGTCCCAGCTGGCGGCAGTGCTCCGTGATGGTCGGAAAGCGCTGTAACAGTCGCTTCGGGTCAATGTGTCTCAGTCTCAGTCGTACATGGTCGGTACCCTCCTCCTGCATCTTGAGGAAGATGCTCCGCGCCACTACATCCCTCGGAGCCAGCTCTGCTAGAGGGTGTAGTGCCGGCATAAAGCGCTCTCCGTGCTTGTCTACGAGGTAAGCCCCCTCACCACGTACCGCCTCACTAATGAGAAAAGAGGCGTACCCAGGCAGATAAAGAGCTGTGGGGTGAAACTGTATAAACTCTAAGTCCATCAGTTCGGCACCCACCTCACTGGCTAGCCACAAGCCATCGCCTAGAGCTGTGGGAGGATTGGTCGTAGGGTAGTAGAGTGCAGCAGCGCCCCCAGTGGCTAGTACGACAGCCGATGCGAGGATCGTGTCGTAGTGATGTGCGCGCTCGTCATAGGTCACCAGTCCCTGACAGTGTGACCCATCGGCAGAGCGCAGTACCTGCACGGCACTGTGATGGTCGAAGATCGTAATGTGCTGCGCCTTCCTGACCTGCTCGATCATAAAGGTGGTCACGAGTCGTCCCGTAGCATCTCCACCAGCGTGGAGGATACGACGGTGGTGATGTCCCCCCTCGAGACCCAGGGCTAGATGTCCATCTTCGCTGTCGAAGGTCATACCCATCTGGATCAATTCATTGATCCGGTCGGGTGCTTCGTCGGTCAGTACCTTGACCGCCTCGGGGAGGCAGAGTCCACGTCCCGCTACGATCGTGTCTTCGTAGTGATCTGTCGGTGAGTCTTTCTGGTCGGTGACGGCAGCCATTCCACCCTGAGCGTAGTAGGAGTTGCTCTCCTCGATGGTGCGTCGAGCGATGAGCGCTACCGACCCATGCTGCGCTAGAAAGTAAGCACAGTAAAGCCCAGCTAGGCCACCACCTATGATGATGTAATCATATCGCTGAGGAGATTGCTGCAGTTTCATATACTATTGCCTGTTAACTAAGTCGTACTATGCCGAGTCCCGTAATTATAGCTCGCAGAGTACTGTTGTGAAGGCAAATGTAGTGAAATAATCCTTACGAACGAGTGACAAAGGCCTTGAAAGCGCATATTTCTCAACCCAGTCGCATCGTTTTGTAAAGCGTGGTGGGCAATTGATGTCTAACGTCATTGAATCTGATAGATGCGCAAAGCGTTTTGCGGGGCGTGCGATACGAGTAACGATGATACGTGTAACCCTTTGTAGGGGCGCACGGATAGTGTTTAGTCGGAGGGCGTCCGTTGTCGTTACAATCACGACGTCGCAATATTTGACGGAATAACCTTTGACGGGGACTTAAGATCCAACGCAAAAGTGACAAAAAAAGAGATACCTCACCACATCACGTGACGATTAGTGTAGGGACGCACGATCTGTGCGTCCGTTGTCGTTAGAATAACCTTTGACGGGGACGGACGCACAGGTCGTGCGTCCCTACTGGGCACGTGACGAACTTTACACGTAACGCTGTGACACCACGGACGCACGTAATGGATGGAATAACCTTTGACGGGGACGGACGCCCTCCGACTCGACACTAGCCGTGCGTCCCTACAACGGGTTACTGGTCTTGTCGTTCTACAACTCTAGTCCGACCCACAAGGGGTCGATAAATCAGGAGCCGTCTAGCGTCCGTGGGTCGTTCGGGGCTTTGCCCCTTCGACCCACGGCTATGATTCGTCGGACCTTTCACGAGGTCCTTCTGTATGCGTCTGTCTATGATGCTTCTGATAGATCGCACATCCCTCCTAGAAGAGTGGAAGAAGCTGGTAGCGAGCTCTCGATACGAGAAAAAACTGACCTTTACGTCTCTATTTTTATGGTTTAACCGCAGGCTGAAAAGATACAGCGGGGGCACATCGTTTCACACAATGCGCCCCCGCTGACGTGTTGAGGGATGTTTATTTATCCTTGGATGATGATTTTCTTATTCATTCCATTGATGGTCACCATATACACGCCTGCCGGCAAGTGGTAGGTGTGAGTGTCCTGAAGGATTCCCGAGTGTATCGTTTTGCCATCTATAGAGTAGATGACCACTTCGCCCGGTTTCAAGGTGCTTATTGTGAGTTTGTTGCCATCGACGGTCAATTTGACCCCCGAATCTGAATCAGCCTTCAAGTCTTCTAAGCCACCCGTGTGATGGCCTACATAGACGGTAAAGGAAGCCTTTGACTCGCCTCTGTTGTAGAGCACAGAGACTTGATAGCCATATTTCCCATCAGGCAGGTCGTGGTCGATGTATGTTGTCTCGGTCACCAAGTCGCTGTTCAGTTTCAGCCCATTTCTGAAGATGTTGTAACCACTCACCTTTAAGGCGTAGAGGCCAGAAGTGTAGCTGATGTCATCGACTAAAATGCCAGTCTTTAACGATGCTGTATACCTGATGGCAAAGTATCTTGCATCGTCGGGTAGTGTGACGGAGACTTTTTCCCAATCGGCGGGAGCCTCTTTTTCGACGATTTTCTTAAACTGGTCAGGCTCTTGAGTCGTCGAGGAGTACATGATTTCATAGGTCTCGCCTGTAAAATTGGGGTCGATTCTTTGGATGTAGAAGCTCACATCGGTCCCTCCCTTCACTTCGGGCGAAATAAGGTAATCATTGTTGTATGGAGTGGCGTAGTCAATGATCACGTTGGCATACCATGAGATGAAGCACTGGTTGCCGCTACGTGGCTGCAGGTGAGGATAAGCCTCTGGGGTTACGCCCTCCAGCAGGCTCGGATTCCACACTTGGAAAGCCTGGTTTTTGCCCGCGTTAGGAAACTCGGGAAGGTTGGTCTGTCTTCCAGCGCCTAAGCCATCGCCGTCATAGGTGATCCAATCGCCGATGTTGTCGATGATAAAGGCGTCATAGCCCTCTACTCCCTCCTCTGTCACTTGGTCGACATTAGGAAGGGTGGGAGCGTCCCAACCTATAACAATGTCATTTTGATTGCTCTTGGCAGTCACATGCTCAACCCCAGGATACCATGAATCCTTGACTTTGGTATAGACGTGCCACGAGCGGTTGTTGTCCGGCTCCTGGTCGGCAGGGAATGCAATTTCGGCATAGTAGTCGCATTCTTCCCCGGCTTTGGTAGAATAGATGAAGGACGGAATTTCAATTTCCTTGATCTCACCAGGCGTGATGGGTTCTCCAGCCAGCGAGTTGACGAGGGTGCCATCCTGATAGAGATTGATCTTGTAGTCATCAACTTTCTTCAGCCCTCTATTGAAATATTTCACTGAGTAGTAACAAGTGTCGTTCACATAAGTCTCAGTTGGCCCATTCAATTCCGAGATTGCCAAGTCTTCTTCATATTGCTCGTCGATATGTATGTTGTCAACGTAGTAGTACATCCAATCGTTGTCGGTTGACCCTCTCAAGCCTATCTTGATGTGGCTGTAGTCTTTATACGGAGCCAATGGAATGCGGTGCTCCACCCAGCCATAGATTGGATAGGCTGCCGTAATCGTATCACTAACCACCTCGAACTCGCCATTCTCAGGGGCAACTTCAATCACGACTTTTGTTGCGTGATTGTCGCTCTCTACTGTTGAATCCAGCCAGTGGAACATGAAGAAGCTAAACATTGGATTTTGGGCTTCTTTCAGACAGATTGCGGGCGAAATGAGCCGGCTGTCGACTTCATTGTCGCGAGCGAAGTTGTAGAATTTCGTCATTCCACTATCTTGGTCTTGAGAGTAGACTCCGCTCTTCACATCGTCTCTGATGCAATCCCAGGAGAAATAGCCTTTTATCGCTTTAATCGTCCATGGGCTGATGTTGAATTGCGCATCTGGGAATGATTCGCTTACGGGGAAGTTATACGGTTTCCCGACCACAATGAAAATGGGTTCTTTTTCACTGCTGCCCGATTTCGTATCGGCTGTGACGGCATAATAGAATCCGTCTTGAGCGCCTGCGAGCTCTTTCTCAATTTGGCTATCGGTGTAGTTGAGCTCCTTCAGGTTGGTTGCGACCTGCACGTACTCTTTGGTCTCGAGTTTGCGCCACACAGAATAGGTAACTTCATCACGATTGAAGTAGCCGCCGTGTGCGCCTTTTTCGGGCTGTGCCCAAGTCAATTTCACGTGTAAATTGTTGTTGATGGTCATGACCTTCAAGTCACGCACGGGTTCTGAGATGTCGTGCCCAACCCAAACCTTACGCGACACAGGCAAGCCCTCTTTACCGTTTATGCGCGCCATAACCTGATAAGTGTATTCTCCATCTTGTGCAGGCTTGTCCACATAGTCAACCTGCTGCCCTGGCGAGACGGGAATCGTTGTCAGCAATTCATTGCCGCGATAAATCAGCATGTCGAATAGCTCAGGCATGTCATGCCCGTTCAATCGTAGCCTGGGGGCTTTGAAAGAGATTTTTGCCGACGCTTCGCCGTTTTCGGCAGGTATAACGCTCAAGTTTGCCACCGAATCGGGAAGAGCGGTTTCAATCCCTTTCTCTACCTTCACGTCGAATAGGTTGAAATAGAAGCTCTCGGGGTCGTTATAGTTATAGAATCCCACGTAATAGATGTTGTCCTTTGGCACTTTGATGGTGGCATGATACTCCGTTTCCCATGAGTCGTGAATGCCGTTGAGGTCGAGAAGCGTTTGATGGTCAGCGGGATTGGGAGATGTTCCGATGGTAACTTTCAAGTTGGATGGAGCGCCCATATTGACATTGAAAGTGAGGTCGTACAGGTTTTTCGCATCCAGGTGGATGGCCGGAGTAATCAGCCAGTCGTTGCCTTGACGCTGCTTGTCAGAGCAATATTGCATCAGCTTTTCGTCTTCTTTCCAGAACCACATGCAGGTGTTGTCATGCCCGTCTTGGTCAACATCAATAAAGGTATATAACTGGTTGCACAATTCCCCGTTGCTGAAATTGTCGTAGAAGGGCAGCTCATAGGCTCCCACCGACAGCACCTCGTTGGAGTAGGAGGTACCCCCATCGCCTTTGTCAGAGACCGAGGTCACGCTATATCGGTACTTTGCAGTGGCAGAGGGTATGTCTTCGGTGAAAGAGCTTGCCCCAACTTCTGTTTGCGCCACGGACTCTCCGGTGTCGCTGCCGTCATATCGCATGATGTTATATCTCAATGAGGCTGGGTTGATGTAGCCATCGTGAAGCCCCTTTTGTGGCGCTTTCCATGTCAAGCTGGCTTTTTTGCCATTGATTGCCAATTGCACATCCAAGGGGGCTGCGGCAATATCTGTGCCGATATAGGTAGTGAGCGTCGATTTGCTGCTGCTTCCATGCTCGTTAGAGGCTTGAGCGTAGATTGTGTACAGGCTTTCTTGGTCAAACGACACGTTATCTTTTTCTACTTTTGCCCCAGGATGAACAGTTTCTTGCAGCAACACTTCATCTCCACAGAAGATGGTGACCTGCACATCATGGGTCAAGGCACTGCCGCTGGCTGCCGTTTGCGGGGCCACGCACGATAATTTTCCAACGGTCGCCCCCGCCGATGCAGGTTCAAACTTCAATTCGGTGACCCTTGCTGGAGCTTGAGCATGAATGGAGTCTTTAAGGATGTAGAGACCTATCATTTCCTCAAGATTAGGCATGTCGTCAATTTTGTATGTCGTGGCCGTTTGGGTATTGACTTGATAGAGGCCCGACTTCTCCTCTTCCATATATGCCCAGTAGAGCAGGTTGGTGTTGGGGTCGAAAGTCAGTCCCTGTGCGTACTTTGGCGTCAGTCCTGTCTCGCCTATATATTCCGATTTTCCATTTGACTTGTCAATCGTGTAGAGCTGTCCTGTATCGGCGATGCCATAGAGCGTCCCGGTGCTTGACGCGGCCAGGGCAATGTATGAGCGCTCTACGTCACACACTTTGGTAAACGACCCGTCAGCCGTGTTCAGTGTGCTCAGAGCCATTCCGCCCTCATTGGTGAAGGTGATTCCGTAAATCTTTTCTGATACTGGGTCGTAGGATAGCGAGGAGGAGTAAGGCACATTGTTCCACTCGGTGGGTGGTGTGAAAATGTTCTCGACTTCCCAAGTGTCAGTTTTCACGACGGTGCAGGCAATGTACGCCACCATGCCAAATGCCTGTTCGACATTGAATAAGTAGTACTTATCACGGGCATAAACGGCAGCATTCGCCTTGAAAAGCTTGTCTACCTTGATGGGGGCGAACTCAAAACCGCTTTTTATCGGCAAGCTGTACATGCCGTAGTCGAGTTTGTCTTGAGTCCATTTTCGAGAAAACACCATGCAGCCGTAGAGTGCAGTGTTGTCTCCAATTGACTTGACTTGCGTGGGAGACATCGAGTGCTCTTTGCGTTCCGACAGCCACGGTGTGGCTTGATCCGAAGCAGAAGAGGACAGCTGGCGCTGAAGTCCAGTAAACCTCGCCTCGTTGATTGACTGGCGAGTTGGGCTTGGAGGATTGATCACGCTCGATTGCTGTGCATACAGATGCTGCGAAATCAAAAGCAACATCAGTAATCTTAACCAAAGTTTCATAGACTGTTTCATAGACTAAAGGGTTAATAGATACAGAAAGACATTTTGACGAGATAGGCACACGTCGTGTTGCTTGGCTCAGTCAAAATGGTTACACTGGACGAAGTTATGGAAATGTTCCGTTCTTAGCAAGTTTTTAATGAGTTAATGTTGAAAAACTGTGGATTGATCTTGAATGTCTGTGGTCCTTATTTGACCTTTACGCCAAAAGCTTCGCATTTTTGCTTGCATTTGGATTTAGAAAGCAAATCGTCCCTACAACGGGTTACTGGTCTTGTCGTTCTACAACTCTAGTCCGACCCACAAGGGGTCGATAAATCAAGAGCCGTCTAGCGTCCGTGGGCCGTTCGGGGCTTTGCCCCTTCGACCCACGGCTATGATTCGTCGGACCTCTCACGAGGTCCTTCTGTATGCGTCTGATGGATGGTGTTGTCGTGTTGATGTAGTTCGTGTAGGGGCGGACCTGCGTGTCCGCCCGCAGGGTGTACAGCGCTCCAAGTTCCAACGAGGACGGGCGGACACGCAGGTCCGCCCCTACAAAGGGTTACACGTTTTGCTGTCCTACCACAACTAGTCGATAGCTTCATTACTGGGAGCTCCCTAAGCTACTCTCGGACACCAACCAAACCAAGTCGAGACCATTAATAATCTATGCTACAGTCTCAAATGTAGCTTGTGTGGAAGCTCACCAGAATGAAGTCTTTTCGGGGCAAGAGTTTTGACGCTAGTCGTCTCGCCTTAACGAGGACTTAAGATCCAACGCGAAAGTGACAAAAACAGAGATACCTCACCACATCACGTGACGATTAGTGTAGGGACGCACGATCTGTGCGTCCGTTGTCGTTAAGATCACGACGTTGCAATATTTGATGCCAAACTTGACGGAATAACCTTTGACGAGGACGGACGCACGATCTGTGCGTCCGTTGTCGTTACAATCACGACGTTGCAATATTTGATGCCAAACTTGATGGAATAACCTTTGACGGGGACGGACGCACAGGTCGTGCGTCCCTACTGGGCACGTGACGAACTTTACACGTAACGCTGTGACACCACGGACGCA
>QWCE01010153.1_pt1 | contig 10953 bp, 10 predicted proteins | sample 1972531 | NCBI WGS metagenome assembly QWCE01 (sample SAMN09866716, study PRJNA288562) | Human gut metagenome isolate term4_stool, whole genome shotgun sequencing... | reverse complement strand
TTCAATTTTCATTGAAGCGTTCTGATTGATTCTCAAAATCTTTCAAGGTTTCTCACTGTTCAGTTATCAATGTTCTTTGTTTTGCTCTCTTGCGACAGCCTGATTATTTTATCAAATCGCTGTTCGTTTGTCAAGCACTTTTTTATTTTTTTGAACTTTGTTTTAAGTTCTCTGTCTTGCGACAGCTTATTTATTCTATCAAAATGTTTTTCATTTGTCAAGAACTTTTTTGTTTTCTTTTGCATATCTGTTTTAAGGCAAAAGAAAGCGCAGGGGGTGGGATTCGAACCCACGCGCCCTTGCGGACAAACGGTTTTCAAGACCGCCTCGTTATGACCACTTCGATACCCCTGCGTGTCACAATTAATACTTAATTGTTTAGTTGTCTGCACTTGTTCAGCGCAGGATTTATATTATCATCAATGTTACAATATGTCAACACTAATTTCTATTTTTTTTACATTTTTCTGCGTTTCTTTAAAAAAAGTTCTGCAATCCCCATATCTTCAGGAGTTGTGACCTTTATATTTTCATACGAGCCCTCTATGAGCTTTACTTTTGTGTCACTCCCATACTCTACTATCATTGCATCATCCGTAATTGCCGGCACATTTTTCCCATATGACATGTCACTAAACAGCTTATCATAGGACTGAGCCAGCAAATCATATTCAAAGCATTGCGGTGTCTGAATCTGCCACAGGCTTTTCCTGTCAGGAGTATTTGCTGAATATCCCAATTCATCTGACACCTTTATTGTGTCCTTTACAGGCATTCCTGCTACGCATGCTTTTTCTTTTTCAACCGTATGCATAGAACGAACTATTATTTCATTATCCACCAGAGGGCGTGCGCCGTCATGGATCAGCACATAGTCCGTGCCGTTTGCTGCTTTAAGCCCCTCATATACAGAGTTGTAGCGCTCTTTGCCCCCCTGCACTATTGCTTTCACCTTCTTAAAGCCATATTTTTCAATTATCGAATGTCTGAAATACTCAATATAATCTGCACTGCAGACTATGACTATTTCATCCACCGGACTATCCTCAAATGCTTTTATACTATAATAAATCACAGGCTGCCCCAAAAGCTCCATATACTGCTTTGGCATATTACTTTTCATCCGGCTTCCTGTACCGGCTGACAGTATGATTGCTGTGTATTTCTTCTTATCCATATTCTTTTATTTTCCTATCTATGATAAATCTGCACATTATGTTTGCACCCCGGTGCAACCGGAAGCAATTACAGAATCATTCACCAAGCTTTAGATTCGGAACCGCATTCAGATCAAGTCCGGACCTCTTACCTGCTATAAAATCATAGTATGCTGCCGCACCTATCATAGCAGCATTGTCTGTACACAGTATCGGTGACGGACGATAGAATTTAACACCCTTGCGCGCGCACATTTTCTCCATCGCATGACGGATAACACCATTAGAAGCAACGCCTCCCGCAATGGCAAATTTGTCCATTTTAAACTCATCTATGGCATTCTCAGCGTGTCCGACAAGCACATCTGTAACCGCCTGTTGGAACGATGCGGCCACGTCTGCCTGGTTTATTTCCAGTCCCTTCATCCTGCAGCCGTTTAAATAATTGAGTACTGCCGATTTAAGTCCGCTAAAGCTGAAATCATAAACTCCACCCACAATCTTTGCTCTCGGAAACTCTATGCTGTGCGGATCACCCTCATGTGAAACCTTTTCTATCTTAGGACCGCCCGGATAGCCAAGTCCTATTGCTCTCGCTACCTTGTCAAATGCCTCTCCTGCCGCATCATCCCTCGTGCGTCCGAGGATCTCATATTTACCGTAATCTACCACTCTCACCAGATGCGTATGTCCTCCTGATACGACGAGTGCCAGAAATGGCGGCTCTAAGTCTTTATTTTCTATATAATTTGCGCTGATATGTCCCTCTATATGGTGCACTCCGACAAGAGGAATGTTTCTTGCGTATGCTATAGCCTTTGCTTCTGCCACGCCTACAAGCAGTGCTCCTACGAGCCCCGGACCATATGTTACGCCTATTGCGTCTATATCGTCGAGTGTCATATGTGCATCTGAAAGTGCCTGCTCTATAACCTGATTAATTTTCTCAATATGCTTTCTGGAAGCTATCTCCGGTACTACCCCTCCATATAAAGTATGAAGAGCTATCTGCGATGAAATCACATTACTTCTCAGATCACGTCCATTTACTACGACTGCTGCCGCAGTCTCGTCGCATGAGCTTTCGATTGCAAGTATTTTAATTTCTTTTTTTGTTTCTGTATTTTCTGTCATTTTATTACACCAATCTTAATTATATTACTCTATTCTGTTTCCGTATCAGAATCTGCAGCAATCTTATAAAATGTAAGAATCCTCCAACAGCCTTCCTTATCCTGCCTGAGTACATATTCCTGATATGTCTTAGAATACGAGCTGCCCTCCTTCATGAAGTAAGACGCCTTGACATATGCAATTTTACTACCATTATCGGTGACATATTTTACATCATTGCTGTCACACACTCCGGTCTGAGCAAGTGTAACGCCCTGTTCCTTGTAGCTTTGCGCATCTGCCGTGACAGACTGTTTGTAGGTATCCTTTGGATTGTTTGCTGCAAGCTCGTCATCAAAAAGCTTAAGCGCCTGGTCGGTGAGTGCATCAAGCTCTTCATCGCTATACTGCATACCATAGTAGCACTTCACAATCCTGTTATAAAGCTTCACCACCTCACGAGGTGTCTGCGGATAGTTCTTGTCGAGATCCTTAGTTGTTATTCTTTGTACCTCGGTCAGTACCTTTTCCTTTTGATTAGCCCTTTTAGACTTGTCGTTTACGACATAAAACGAACCACATATCGCGGCAATCAGCGCTATTGTTAAAATAACTATACCTGTTTTCTTCATATCGTCCCTCCTTAGTCCTCGTCAAACATGAGCTCCACGCTCTTTGCATCTTTTCCAAGATATGCGTTTGCAAAAATATCCCTCACCTGTGGCATATAATCCTCTGCACGGACAAGCGACGGGGAAAAATGTGTAAGCCACAGCTCCTTCACGCCGGCTCTCTTTGCCATGTCTGCTGCCTCGTAAAAGGTCATATGCTTATACTGCTTTGCTTTTACTATCTTTTCCTTTTCAGCATACATGCCCTCGCAGATAAAAAGGTCTGATCCCTCTGCTGCCTCCACTATGTGCTCAAGTGGCCTTGAGTCCGTACAATATGTGACCTTTATGCCCTTTCTTGCCGGTCCAAGCACCATATCCGGAGTATACACTCTGCCCTCAAATTCAACGGTATTGCCTTTCTGAAGAGGATTCCACAGGCGCATCGGAATTTCTTTTTCCTTTGCTCTTTCCACGGAAAATCTGCCACTACGCTTTATCTCAACCGAATAGCCATAGCACAGCACCGCATGCTTTACGCGGAATGCATGGATATGATATCCGTTCATCTCAAAATATTCATCCTGCTCATTGAGCTCTATGCATTTTATCTCAAAAGGCAGCTCCGGCGCAATCGTCCGAAGTGCAGTGACAACCCTTGTAAGCCCTTTAGGTCCAATAATGGTAAGCGGCTCGGTGCGCTCGGCATTTCCCATTGTAAGAAGAAGCCCCGGCAATCCGCTGATATGGTCTGCATGAAAGTGGGTGATGCATAAAATATCTATCGGCTTGAAATTGATTCCGGCCTCCTTCATCGCAATCTGCGTTCCCTCACCGCAGTCAATAAGTATATTGCTGCCGTTATATTTTAGTGAAAGTGCCGTAAGCCATCTGTTTGGCAAAGGCATCATGCCTGCTGTTCCAAGTAAACACACGTCTAACATAAATTTTCCTCCGCAGTATAGGACATGATGACACCGTCCTCTACCGGATGCTCATATAGATTTTTTCTGATTCCAAGGTTTACAAACCCCATCTTCTGATACAGTGATATCGCAGCCTCATTAGTCACCCTGGCTTCGAGCACAATGCGCTCAACACCTGACTCTTTTGCCTTTTCCTGCAAGCATCTGATAAGATGTGCACCCACACCTTTTCCTCGTGCTGATTTTTTGACTGCTATATTGGTCAGCTCTCCCTCATCAAATGACACATATGTGCACTGATACCCCAGTATCTCGCCATCCTCCTGTGCCACAAGCATGATATTCTCTGGAAGCCTCATGGCATCCAAAAATCCCTGTCTGCTCCAGGGCTGTGTGAAGCTGTCTTTTTCTATCTGCGCCACCGAGTCTGCATCCTCCGGCTCCATGGGTCTTATTATCATATTCTAAAATCTCTCTCCTTTTCCTGTCTCTCTCTCTCCGCCTGTGATAATCTGAGATACTCAGGCTTATGGTCTGCTGCATTTTCTGCCATGCCCTGCTCATAGAGCACCTGTCCAAGACATGCTACAGCCGAAGCTCTTTGCTTATTGCACATGGCAGGTGCAAAGTCATAGTCCACCTTTACGTGCTCATTGATATAATCCCTGAACACATCCACTCCGTCTCCAAGGAAAATCACCCTGCGACCGAGCTCATTGATTTTGTCAACTATCTCTTCTATCATCACTACGCACTGCGGCAAAATGGTATTCATCCTGCCATCGGCAAAATCATACAGCCCTGTATAGGTCTGCTGCCTTCTTGCATCCATAAGAGGACAGACAACATCTGCACTGCCCCACAGATTGTATGCAAGCGCATCTACCGTAGGCACAGAAACTATCTGCTTATCCAGTGCCATTGCAAGCCCCTTCGCCGTCGCAGAGCCTATGCGAAGCCCTGTGAACGATCCCGGTCCTGCTGAGACTGCAATAAAATCTATTGTCTTAAGGTCAAGCTCTGTCATCTTAGCCACCTCATCAAGCATCGGAAGAAGCGTCTGCGAATGTGTCTTTTTATAATTTATCGTGTATTCTCCTATCAGATTATCGTCCGATACGACAGCCACACTGGCCACAAGCCCTGAGCTGTCAAGCGCAAGTATCTTCATTATAAAACCTCTTTTATTGTTATTTTTCTATAGTCAAAGCCTTTTTCCAGGTCTTTTTCAATAGTAATCTCTTTTCTCTTCTTTGGGAGTATCTCCTCAATGAGATTTGCCCACTCTATCATCGTAAGCCCATCTCCGTAGAAATAATCCTCATAGCCTATTTCATCCATCTCCTCAATGTCACCAATCCTGTATACATCGAAATGATAAAACGGAAGCCTCCCCTCCTCGTACACCTGCACTATGGTAAATGTAGGGCTGTTTATCGGCTCTGTGATGCCAAGCCCCTCTGCTATGCCCTGCGTGAGCACTGTTTTACCCACTCCTAAATCACCCACAAGTGTACACACATCCCCCGGCTTTGCCTGCTGTCCAAGCGTAACCCCAAGTGCATGCGTATCATCTGCCGAAAAGCTTTCTATTACTGTTATATTTCCTTCACTACTCATATTACCAGCTTATACCCTTATCTAATTATTTTATCTTTTATCTTATATCTGTTTTTGTTTATTTGATTTTCAGTCTATATTTCTCCAGTGTACTGCCTGCCAGCTCCTTTAACGGCTCATAGCTGTCGCCCAGCTGCTCCTTTGAGAGAATGTATGCATTCTTCCTGTTGCTGAATATAAGTATCCTCTTATCATTTGCCACGAATCTGTACACCTGCTCCCACGGAAGCTGCGCCATCTCATCTCCCTGGCTTACATTTATGTGCTTTTCGTCTACCGCAAAATGCAGTGGCTTTGAGAAAACTTCATTTGTCTTCATAATCATCTTTACTCTGCCCTTGAGCGAAAACGGCACATATAGCAGCACCAGAATACCAACTATAATATAAAGCACCACATACTCCGTATTGCCTTTTTGTGCGCTTAACACTGCTGCCGCAGCCAAGAGCACAGCAAACAGCAATGATATGACACCCTGACTGCCCTTGTACGCCTGCTCTATATTAAATGAATATAAATCTTTTTCTGTTACTTTTACATCAAATTCAAGCTTCATGTCCTGCTCCCAACTAAATATTTGGATTTATTATAACATTCCTTTTAAAAAAAGAAAAGAGCGCAATTGACTGCGCTCTTTATGTTTGTGACTAATATATATTGTGTCAGGTATTTTCTCTATCCTCTTCCCTTTAAAACCGGTGACAGTCTCTTGTATATAAGCACTGTGATAAGTGTTGATATAAGTCCCTTTACGATGGTAAACGGAACATTGAATATTAAAAGTGCCTGCCACAGCTTGCCTACTGATGGGAGAAGTTTGCTGTATGCATCCATGATTTCATTTATTGGTAGAATAAAGTTTGAAAGCTCTCCTACCGTAAAGCTCTGTGTTACTGTACAGTGAAGCAGGTTCTTGATAAACTCTACAATCACTCCTGCTAACGGTCCGTATGCAAATGCTCCGATAAGTGCAGGCAGGTCTGAAAAATCAAACCTAATAAAAAACGGCATGATTGGAATTGGAAACTCGAGGTACTGAAGTACAAATGCAAGTCCGCTTAACATTCCTGTGCCGACTAAAAGTCTGATGTTTACTTTTGATTTTGTGTTGTTTGTTGTTACGTCCATTTTACACTCCTTTGATGCTTAAGGAATCCTGAGGATATTGTGAGTGCAGCTATCTAAAATCTGAATAGCTGCTTTAAAAAATCCCGGAAGAAAATCTTCCGGGACTTAATATCACAGTGTAATGACACCTAATAATCTTCTCTCATCCAGACTATACTGTCGGCTTCGGAATCACACCGAATCATGCCTTGCGGCTCGTGGGCTGTACCACCGGTAGGGAATCTCACCCTGCCCTGAAGAATTCCTATTTATTTACAAACCTATGATATGCACTTTGAAGTGTTTTGTCAAGGTGTTTTTAATTATCAAGAATAATATTGTCAAAGAAATTATTTTTCTTGCCCTTTATGTAGTGTGGCTTTTTGTTTCTGTTGTTATTATTCTTGCTGCCTGTACCATTTCTATCGTTTCTGCTATTCCTGCCACCGTTATTTCTATTACTTCTGTCAGCCTTGTTGGCAGCACTGTCTTTGCTGCTGCCGCTGTTTTCTGACTTACCGGCCTTGTCTGTGCCCTGTCCGATTTTCATGGTAAGCTGGATGCGCTGCTTTTTGAGGTCAACGCTCATAACCTGCACATCTACTATGTCCCCTACACTGACAGCCTCAAGCGGGTGCTTGATATAGCGGTCACATATCTCTGAGATATGCACAAGTCCGTCCTGGTGTACTCCTATATCCACAAAGCATCCGAAATCTATTACATTTCTGACTGTGCCCTTTAATACCATACCCGGTGTGAGGTCCTTCATCTCAAGGACATCGCTTCTTAGAATTGGCTTTGGCATATCCTCACGCGGGTCTCTTGCCGGCTTTTCAAGCTCTTTTACGATATCACGCAGTGTGATTTCACCAACTCCTGCCTCGTCTGCGAGCGCCTTGTAATCAGATACCTTCTTTGAGATTCCAACTACATTTCTGTTCTTTACATCCTCCATTGTGTAGCCAAGCTTTTCAAGCACTGCCTTTGTGGCATCATATGACTCAGGATGCACGCCTGTGGCATCAAGCGGGTTCTTTCCGTCTGAGATACGCATGAAACCTGCACACTGTTCAAATGCCTTCGGTCCAAGCTTTGCTACCTTAAGAAGCTGTGAACGTGATGTGAATTTACCGTTTTCCTCTCTGTAATCCACGATGTTTTTGGCAATGGTCTTTGAGATGCCTGATATGTACTCAAGCAGTGAAACGGATGCTGTATTTAAATCTACACCAACCTTATTTACGCAGTCCTCTACAACTCCTCCGAGTGCCTCTGAGAGCTTTTTCTGGTTCATATCGTGCTGATACTGTCCGACTCCGATTGACTTTGGATCAATCTTTACAAGCTCAGCGAGCGGATCCTGAAGTCTACGCGCCATGGATGTGGCACTTCTTTGTCCCACATCAAAATTCGGAAACTCCTCCGTAGCAAGCTTGCTGGCTGAATATACTGACGCACCTGCTTCATTTACTATGATGTACTGCACCTTTACCGGAATTTCCTTTAACAGTTCGACAATCACCTGCTCTGACTCACGCGATGCTGTTCCGTTTCCGAGTGAGATAAGAGTGACATGATGCTTGTCTATGAGCTTTTTGATTACGGCCTTTGCCTCCTCGACATTGTTCTGTGGTGCTGTCGGGTAGATTACTGTGGTATCGAGCACCTTTCCTGTAGGGTCTACGACAGAAATCTTGCAGCCTGTACGGAATGCCGGATCCCATCCAAGCACAACCTGTCCTGCAATTGGAGGCTGCATGAGAAGCTGCTCCAAGTTCTTTCCGAATACCTTTATAGCTCCATCCTCTGCTTCCTCTGTCAGATTGTTTCTGATTTCACGCTCTATGGCAGGGGCAATAAGCCTGTCGTACGCATCCTCCACTACCTCTGTGAGTACGGCGGCTGTAGGCGCTCCATCATTTGTGATAACCTGCTTTTTAAGATATTTTATGATATCCTCTGTCGGTGCCTCTATCTTTACTGTGAGGATTTTTTCCTTCTCACCACGGTTAATTGCGAGTGTTCTGTGACCTGCCACCTTGGAAAGAGCCTCATCAAATTCATAGTACATCTCATAGACAGACTCCGCCTTTGGATCCTTGGCTGTCGATATAAGACGCCCCTTTTGCATGGTAAGCTCTCTGATTTTTGTTCTGTAACCGGCATTGTCGGATACGTTCTCTGCAATGATATCCTTTGCTCCGGCAAGTGCAGCTGCTTCATCTGCCACGTCTTTTTCTGCATCCACATATTTAGCTGCTTCTGCCATGATATCAACAGACGATTCCTGCGCTAAAATGGTCTGTGCCAGTGGCTCTAAGCCCTTTTCCTTTGCGATTGTGGCACGGGTTCTTCTCTTCGGACGGTAAGGTCTGTACAAATCGTCAACCGCCACCTGTGTCTGTGCCTCAAGGATTGCCTTCTTAAGCTCATCCGTAAGCTTGCCCTGCTCCTCAATGCTTGCAAGCACTGTCTGCTTCTTGTCCTCAAGATTACGTAGATATGTCAGTCTGTCGAAGAGATTTCTGAGCACCTCATCATTTAATGAGCCGGTTGCCTCCTTTCGGTATCTGGCGATAAAAGGAATGGTGTTTCCCTCATCTATCAGCTTGACAGAGGCCTCGGCCTGTCCTTTTTTAATCTGCAGTTCTTCTGCAATTGCAGCAATAATATCCATTTTTTTACCTCTTTAAAAAACTTATTCTTTTCGTATTATAAATGAAGTGATACAATAAAATCAACTTTATAGAAAGGAATTTTATTATGGATCCACAAAAATTTGATTATAATCAGGATTATAACTATAATTTCGGCAGCAATTATGGGCCGGGCTTTAATCCCAACAACAATTTCTACAATAAACGCTCACGCAATATGGAGGTTGCAGCACTTGTGCTTTCAATAATTGCCATCGCGTCGTGCAGCTGTATTTATGTGTCTATCATATGCGGCTCGCTTGCCATGATTTTTGCGTTACTGTCAAAAGGCGGTGCCACCTCAATGAGCAGCATGGCTATGACCTCATTCTGGATTGCGTTTGCCGCTGTTGTTATCACTCTTATTATCTATATCGGTTCGTTTGCCGCCATGCTTCACGAATACGGAAGCATCGAGGGTATATTAAAGGAATACCAGAACCTGACCGGTATCGACTACAATGAGCTACTTAAGCAGATGAATACCGCAAAATAATATAAGCATATTTTTGACTATACAGTTTACCACAATAATGGCAAGTGCAAGCCACATATATAATGGCCTGAAGTGCATTCCGATGTGCAGCCTGCCGCGGCTTATCCGCTGCAGTGTCTGTGACAGCATAAACCAGCCTCCAAAAACGGCTGTATACGGCACAAACGGATGGAGTACAAACGACCTTATCAGATGTCCGTGCAGCAGCGCAAATGTGGCTCTCGTGCCACCGCACCCCGGACAATAGTAGCCTGTATATGCGTGCAGCGGACATGGAGGCACCTTTGTGAGTATCTGCGTACCGCATACTCCAATCACTGCCGCAAGAGCCGCAAATACAGCTATGCATATCCAGCCCGTTATATAGAAATATCTGTCGATTGTTTCATCTGTCTGCATGATATGTGTGGTCCTTCCTGTGATTTTGTGTAACCATATGAATACAAGTATATGCTATATATCTGACAATTGTCAAAGCATTAATTTAAACATTAACTTAAGCCTAACTTAAGCATTAATTCAAAACTATTATTTCAGGAGAATATAATGAACCCAAAAAAGAAATCCAAAGAATTAAAAAGAATATCAAGAGAGAACCTGAACGGAAGATACAGACTTAGCATGAGCGTTTTTCTCACTGTCACACTCATAAATCTGTTTAGTGACCTGCCGTTTACCTACCTGCTCGGAAATGTATATGCGACAAAGGTTCAGACCGTCATCTACTACATTGCCGAGGTGCTTTTATCTATCGTGGTCGGCGTGCTGCAGATGGGACTCATACGTTTCCACCTTAATATGGCAAGAAAGAAAGAGTGCCGTATCAGCGATGTATTCTACTGCTTTATGAATCACTCCAACAGATATTTTGGAGCATACATCATATATTATGCCATCTCTATGATTGCAAAGGCGCCTTTCCTTGTAGCCAGAAACTTTTTCAAGCTAAGCGGCGACGCCATGGGAATTGCTATCGCTTTATATACTGCAAGTGCCGTGCTCAGCTTTATTGTACTGGTTCTGTTTCCGTTTTACCTGTATCTGGTACTCTCTCGCGATGATTTATCAGTATTTGCATGTCTGACTCATGCCATAAAGCTGATTCGCGGCAACATACTCAGAGTCATCTACATTAACGTAAGCTTCATCGGTATGCTTGTGCTTTGCGTGCTGTCGCTCGGCATCGGCCTGCTCTGGGTGGAGCCTTACTATGAGCAGACCTTT
>QWCE01005852.1_pt1 | contig 10959 bp, 10 predicted proteins | sample 1972531 | NCBI WGS metagenome assembly QWCE01 (sample SAMN09866716, study PRJNA288562) | Human gut metagenome isolate term4_stool, whole genome shotgun sequencing... | reverse complement strand
GGGGGTTCGAATCCCCCTCTCTCCGCCATCGCCATGCTAAGCGGGAAATTAGCGATGTCCTGTACCTGCGATTCGCTACAGCAGGGCTGAATTCCCATTAGAGGATTTTAATTTTGCAGCCTGCCCCTTATAAGTGGTGTTGAAGATTGGGTCCTGCGCAACAGAAACTTATGAACCGTGTCAGATCCTGATCGAAGCAGCACTAAGTAAGATCTTTTGTGTGCCGCAAGGGTCGCCTAATCTGAGCTAACTGTAAGGGTAACGTGTGAGATTAACTTTCGACTTTGGGTGCATGGCTACATATGAGTCCCAGTGATGGGACTTTTTTTATTGCTATTTTTTTAATAATCTAGAGACATTTAAAAGTTCTCTTTCTTTTAAAACATCTTTTTCTCTTAGATACTTTTCAGCCCTTGAATAAAATCCTCTCTTTGAACCTGTCACATAAAAATAATCCCTAATATAATTTTCTTTTTTATAAGAATAATCTTCTAAAATTCCATCAACATTTGAAAAAATCTCTATCTTTTTGTTTTTATTAGAAAAATATCTTGTTAAAAAATCTTTTTTCAAGTGAAGACCACTTGAAGCTAGAAAAATCATTTCATACTTGCTTAAATCTAAATCACTAAAATATTCATCACAAATTAGCTTAACAATTTCATCTGCTACTCCATCATTTGCCGCATTTATAAGAAGAGGAACATTAAAATAATCGACAGAAGAATCTGTGAAATTCTTTAAAGTTTTCTCATGACAGCTTAATTTTGATGCCAAACACAAAATTTTCTTATCCTTTAGATTTTTCATAAGAGAATCTCTTCCATAAAAAGCTTTTGGCGAATCTAAAAAATAATTTATGGCATCAAAATCCATTACAATAATTTTTTTTGCCTTTTTAAAAGACTTTTCCAAAAAAGCTATTCTCTCATTTACAGCATCTCTTTTGTATAAACCATAATATTCAAATTTATTGTCTACATAATAATTTAAATAATCTCTTTTAAATTCATATAAACAAACAATGCCTGGACCAGTATCAAAAACTGCCAAATTCCTCACCTACTTTCACCTTGAAGGTTTTGTCATAAATTTTTTTAAAATATTTATAAGCTTCTTCAAGGTCTTCTTTATTTTCAAAGATAGAAAAAATTGTGGCTCCACTTCCACTCATAAGAGATGCCGAATTAAATTCTCTTAACTTGTTTTTAATTCCAAGTAAATCTTGATGTGCTTGAAAAACTACATCTTCCATTTTATTTTCCAAAGACAAATTTAATTTTTCTATATTTAAATCATAAAGATTAGAAATAACTTCATCAAAATCAATTCTCTTTTCATCAATCTCGATTCTTTCATAAACATCCTTTGTAGAAATCCCATATCCTGGATTAACTATTAGAACATTTTCAAGATAAATGGGCTTTACTTCTTCTAAGATATCTCCAATTCCTGAGGCAATTTTTGTTCCAGAAGTCATCATATATGTAAAGTCTGCCCCAAGTTTAGCTGATAATTTTATCAATTCTTCTCTTGGAATTTTTAGATCGTATAATTCATTTAAGGCGTAAAAAGTCGCTGCTCCGTTAGATGTTCCTCCAGCTAGTCCAGCTGCTAGGGGTATATTTTTTTTAATTCTAACCCTAAAAGGCAAATCGTATCCCACATAATCCTTTAAAGCTTCATAAGATTTGTAAATAAAATTTTCTTTAAGATCAAAAGAAAATTCTCCATCAATTTCTACTTTGTCACTCTTAGAAAATTCCATTTCATCATAAAGATCTGTCATAACCATTAAAGTTTTTATATCGTGGTAGCCATTTTTCCTCTTGCCTGTAATGTCTAGAGATAGATTTAACTTTGCATAGGCTTTTTTCTTAATCATAAAACACCTCTAAATAATTATAATTCATTGTAGCTTTTTTTTCATCTATGGCTTGTATTTTATAATTTTAAAAATTCATTCCTAAATTAGTTTATGTTTTTATCGCAATATTTTTAAAAATCCTTAAATTTCTTTGATAAAACATTTTCCTTGTATTACAATGAAATAAGAGGTGATATTTATGGATCTTAATACGCTAGGTTTAGATACTGGTCTTTTAAATAGTTTAAAGGATTACATAGATACTTTTGACGACAAGGAAAACAATATTATAAGTATACTTCACTATGCTCAAGATATTTTCGGTTATCTTCCACAGGAACTTCAAGTTTATATTGCAAGATTAACTGATTTACCTGCAAGTAGAATCAATGGAATTGTAACTTTTTACTCCTTCTTTAGCGAAAAAAAAGTCGGCCAATTTAAAGTTGATGTATGTCTTGGAACTGCCTGTTTTGTAGATGACAGTCAAGAACTTTTAACTGCCTTTAAAGAACAATTAAAAGTTGATTCAGATGGTCTTAGTGAAGATGGCAACTTCAACGTAAATTCTATAAGGTGCCTAGGCGCTTGTGGTATTGGACCCGTAGTAAGAGTCAACGATAAAATTTATGGTCACGTAGAAGTTGATGATGTAAAGGAAATTATTAAAACACACAGACAAGAGTTAGAAGATGCAAAAATTTAATATTTTTGAATAATATTAAGGAGGTTATTATGACAAAAATAGATTCCCTAGAAAAACTTCTATCTATAAAAGATTCTAGACATCACAAGACAATTTTGCGAGACATTGGCAATATGGCAGATGAAGATGTTATAGAAATTTTTATAAGAGGAAATGAAAAAGCAAAATATGCAGAAATTGAAAATCTTTTTGACGAATTAAAAAGCTTTGTAAGAAATAAGGGAATGAGAAATTGTAAATTTTTATTCCAAGATGACCCAAATCAAGATGAAAATTTTAATATAGAAATTTCCTTTAATGTAAGATCAAAAATTAAGGCAGACTCCATTGATATAGAAAAAATTGAGGATTTCATAGACCACATGGCTTCAATTAAAAATCAAGCACATGACTACGAAAAAGAGGTGGAAAATGAATAACTTGAGATTACAAATATTAATTTGTAAGGGAACTGGATGTGTATCTGCAAAAAGTGACCTTATAAAAGAAAATTTTGACAAGGCTCTAGAAGATTATAAAATCCATGATGTAGAAGCAATAATAACTGGTTGCTTTGGTTTTTGTGGACAGGGTCCTATTGTCAAAGTGGAACCAGACAATGTGTTCTACACCCATGTCAGCCCAGAAGATGTAAACGAAATTATAGCTGAACATATTATTCATGGTCGTCCAGTGAAAAGACTTTTATACAGAAATCCAAAAAATAAGGAAGCCATTTACAATCAACGTGACATGAACTTTTATGGAAAGCAAACTCGTCTTGCTCTAAAAAATTGTGGCAAGATTGATCCAGAAAATATTTACGACTACATATCCTACGATGGCTACCAAGCCCTCTTTAAGGTTTTGACAGAAATGAGTCCAACTGATGTCATAGATATAATTAAAAAATCAGGTCTTCGTGGTCGTGGCGGTGGAGGTTTCCCTACTGGCATAAAATGGGAAAATACCTATAAGAGTCCTGGCGATGAAAAATATATTTTCTGTAACGCCGATGAAGGTGACCCTGGTGCTTTTATGGATAGGTCTATCCTTGAAGGAGATCCAAATTCAATTGTTGAAGCTATGACTATTGGAGGTTATGCAACAGGTGCCAATCACGGAGTTATTTATATTAGAGCAGAATATCCACTAGCTATTCATAGACTCAAGACAGCTATTAGTCAAGCAAGAAATTGTGGATTTTTAGGAAAAAATATTTTTAATTCAGGCTTTGATTTCGATATAGAAATAAGATACGGTGCAGGTGCCTTTGTCTGTGGCGAAGAAACAGCACTAATTCATTCAGTTGAAGGAAAAAGAGGAGAACCAACAAGAAAGCCACCTTTCCCTTCCATCAAGGGTTACATGGGAAAACCTACAACTGTTAACAATGTTGAAACTTATGCAAATATAGCACAGATTATTTTAAAGGGTGCAGACTGGTTTGCATCAAGAGGAACAGAATCCTCTAAGGGCACAAAAGTTTTTGCCTTAGCTGGAAAAGTAAATAATGTTGGTCTTGTTGAAGTTCCTATGGGAATTACTATGCGAGAGATCGTCTACGACATTGGCGGTGGAATTCCAAACGGCAAAAAGTTTAAAGCAGTTCAAATTGGTGGTCCATCTGGTGGTATGATTACCAAAGAAAATATAGATACACCAATTGACTACGAAAATTTAAAAGAAATTGGAGCCATGATGGGTTCTGGTGGTCTAATCGTTATGGATGAAGACAATGACATGGTGGATATAGCAAAATTTTATTTAGAGTTTACTCAAGATGAATCTTGTGGCAAATGTACACCTTGTAGACTTGGAACTAAGAGACTTCTTGAAATGTTGGAAAAACTTTTGGATAACAGGGGATCAGTTGAAGACTTACAAAAAATTGAAGACCTTTGTCACAACATAATTAATTCAGCAGCTTGTGGTCTTGGTCAAACTGCTCCAAATCCAATTTTATCTACTATGAGGTATTTCCCAGATGAATACTTAAAATACGCAAAAAGAGAAATGAAAAAGTATTATAAAATTGACAAAGATAAGTGCATCGGCTGTCACAAATGTGCTAAAGAATGTCCTGTTAAATGCATAAGTGGCGAGCCTAAAGAAAAACACGAAATAGATAAGGACAAGTGTATAGCCTGTGGTACTTGTGCCAAAGTTTGTCCAGTTGGCGCAATTGCAAAAGCAAAGTAGAGGTGAACTATGATAAATTGTGTAATAAATGACAAAAAATTACAAGTTAAAGAAGGAACCACAATCCTAGAAGCAGCAAAGGAAGTTGGAATTGAAATACCTACACTTTGTCATATGAAACTTCCCAACTTTAATTATGAGAATAAACCATCAAGCTGTAGGATTTGTATGGTTGAAGTTGTTGGCAGACCTAAACTCTGCACAGCTTGTTCAGAAGAAATAAGTGAAGGCATGATAATAAAAACTGACACAGTAAGAGCAGTTGAAGCAAGAAAAATTAATCTAGAGCTTCTACTTTCAAATCACCCTAAGGATTGTTTGGTTTGCCCTAAAAATTTAAATTGTGAACTCCAATATCTCGCTGAAAAAATGGGAATTAGAGAAATTGCTTACAAGGGTGAGAAAGCTCTTCACAAAGTAGACTCATCATCAGATTCTATTTATAGGAATCCAAACAAATGTATAATGTGTAGAAGATGCGAAACTATGTGTAACGAAGTTCAAACAGTGGGAACTCTGGGAGGACTTAATCGTGGTTTTGAAGCCATAGTCGCTCCTGCCTTTAATCTTCCACTAGCAGAATCTTCTTGTACTTTCTGCGGTCAGTGTGTGGCTGTTTGTCCAACTGGTGCAATAGTAGAAGTTGATGCAACAACACGAGTTTTTAACGAGATCAAAAACCCAAAGAAACATGTTGTAGTTCAAGTTGCTCCGTCAATTAGAGTCGCCATAGGAGAACTCTTTGGCATGGAAGCTGGAGAGGTTACAACAGGAAAACTAGTAACAGCTCTTAGAAAGCTTGGCTTTGATGTAGTTTTTGATACAGATTTTTCTGCAGACTTGACCATTATGGAAGAAGCTAGTGAATTAGTTGATAGGATTAAAAACGACAAGACAATGCCAATACTTACGTCCTGCTGTCCAGCTTGGGTTAGATTTATAGAAATGAATTATCCAGATATGTTAGACATACCTTCATCATGTAAGTCACCACAAATAATGATGGGATCCATGGTCAAATCTTATTATGCAGAAAAAACTGGCATAGCTGCAAAAGATATAGTTATGGTTTCTGTAATGCCTTGCACTGCCAAAAAAGCTGAGGCCAATAGATCAGAACTTGGAAGCGATGGCATAAAGGATGTAGATTATGTTTTATCAACAAGAGAACTTGGAAGAATGATAAATCTTTATGGCATCGACTTTGAAGGCTTAGAAGAAGGTGAATTTGACAAAATAATGGGAGAATCATCAGGTGCTGGTACTATTTTTGGAACTACTGGTGGAGTTATTGAAGCAGCAATAAGATCAGCTTCTGAATGGTTAACTGGTGAAGAATTAGACAAAATTGAATTTCAAGAATTAAGAGGTCTAAAGGGAATTAGATCGGCTGAAGTAGAAATAGGCGATATGACTTTAAGGGTTGGTATTGCCCACGGTTTGGGAAATGCAAGAAAACTTTTAGATGGAATTAGAGATAAAACTTATGAATTCGATGCAATTGAAATAATGGCTTGTCCTGGTGGATGTATTGGCGGAGGAGGTCAACCTTATCACCACGGCAAAGAAGAAATCTTGCTAAAAAGACAAAAGGCACTTTATGATATTGACGAAAATAAAAAAATAAGAAAAGCTCACGATAATCCAATGATCAAGAAAATTTATGAAGAATACTTGGGTGAACCTTATGGGGATAGAGCTCATAAGTTACTTCACACAAGTTATACAGCAAGAGAAAAATTTTAAACTAAATCAAAAAGCTGGAACTTTTAAAATTAATAAAAGCTCCAGCTTTTTTGTAACTTTATTTAAAAATTTTTAAATTTCAGCAAAATTTTTTTACTTAATTTTTTTCTCTCATAAAATAATTAACTTATAAAATCTTTATTTAAAATTTTATAAAGAATACATCAAAAAACAGCCCACTTGGAGCTGTTTTTATAATTCTTATTTTTCTTTTAAAACTTCTAAAGCTTTTTGTAGTTGTGAATCTGTCTTTAGATAATCAACGCCTATTCCCTTTGCATCTTCTGGTATATCCACTTCAATATCAGGTTTTATTCCAAGCTTATTTATAGAATCTCCACTTGGCGTGAAATATTCTGATGTTGTAAGTTTTAATCCATCGCCTTCTGGAAGTCCAATTACATTTTGGACTACTCCCTTACCATAAGTTTTCTTACCAATAATTTTTGCACGATCAAGATCATTTATAGCTCCCGCAAGAATTTCTGAAGCTGAAGCTGATCCTTCATTAACTAAGACAACCATTTTTATGTCATTGTACTTGTCATCTGTCTTGTAATCTTCAATAACTTCTCCCTTGTTGTTTTTTAGGGTAACGAAGCTAGTTTTTGGAAGTATTGCATCTCCAATTTCATAGGCAGCATCTACTACTCCTCCAGGGTTTCCTCTCATGTCGAGAACTATTCCCTTGACGCCTTCTTCAGTCAATTCATTTAAAACTCTTTTAAAATCTTTTCCTGTTTCTTCATCAAACATTGTTATTCCAATGTATCCATAGTCTCCAATTTTATTTTTTATGACAGAATCTATTTTTATTTCTTCTCTTTTTATTTCAACTTCTTCTGTCTTAAGACTGTTTTTTTTTAAAAGAAGAATTTTTACACTAGTTCCAGCTTCACCACGCATCTCCTTTGATGCCTCGTCTATTTTTTCTGCACTAAAATCCTTGCCGTTGATTTTTAGAATTTTATCACCTGAATCAAGTCCTGCTCTGTCTGCTGGTGAACCTTTTATTGGCGAAACCACAGTTACAGTTCCATCTTCTGCTGGAGAAATTATAACTCCAATACCTTGAAACTTTCCTGTAGTTTGCTCAGATAATTTTTTCATTTCATCTTTTGTCAAGTATTGTGAATAGGGATCTTCTAAACCTGCGACAAGTCCCTTTAGAATTCCCGCTTCAAGATTTTCTTCTTTTATGTCCTTGTTGTAGAGATAGTTTTCTTTTAAATACTTTTCAAGTAAGACTACCTTACCAAAATTTTCATTTGTAGCTAAAATACTTTTTACTGTGTAAATTCTCGTAACAACAGCAGTTGTCAAGATTAAGATAACAACTGCTGCCACTTTTAATAATTTATTCTTTTTCATTATACATATCCCAATGGATTTACTGGTGATCCATTAACCCTAACTTCAAAGTGAAGGTGCGGTCCTGTTGATAGACCTGTTGTACCAATAAAGGCTACAACATCTCCTGCTGATACAGAGTCGCCTACTGACTTGTTAAGTGCTGAACAGTGAGCGTAAACTGTTACTGTATCGCCATGATCTATCATTATTACATTTCCATATCCACTCATAAGTCTTGATAAAATTACTGTACCTGACTTAGCTGCAACTATAGGTGTTCCACTTGGTGCTGGTATATCTATGCCTGAGTGGAACTTAGAGTAACCTAGGATTGGGTGAGTCCTGTATCCAAAAGGTGAAGATATAGAGTAATGACCTGGCACTGGCCAAGTGTAAGCTTGTCCATCTCTTGGTCTTGATGCAACACTTATGTTGCTATTAACCCTATTTGTCCTATTAGCTGAAGCCCTTTGAGCTCTTGCCTTTGCTTCTTCTTCCTTTTTCTTTTGAACTGCAATTTCTTGTTGAAGTTTTAAGATTTCAAGGTCTAAATTTTCCCAGCTTGATTGTGCCTTATCATATTCTAATTCATAAGCTGCAAGATTTTTTTCAAGAACTTTCATGTAGTCATTTTTAGCATTTACTGCTTCTTGATAGCCTTGTCTTTCATTTTCAACAGCTGCTTTACTTGCAGAAAGTTTTGCCTTATCTATTTTTAATCTTTCTTCAGTATCTTTTATAGTATCAATTTGAGTTTTTATGTACTCAATAAGCTCTCTGTCAGCTTTTGCTATGGAAGATATTATTTCATTATTTCTAAGTAATTCTTCTATATCTTTGGAATTTAAAATTACTTCAATGTAATTTACATTTCCCCTCTTATACATTTCTCTAAGTCTTGATCTAAGAGATTCTGTATTAGCTTCAAGATTTGCTTGTGCTTCTTCCAATTTCTTTTGGTTTTCAGCAATATCATTATTTAACTTATTTATATCTCCTTCAAGAGATGCAATTTTGGCAGATTTCTCTTGAATTTTAGCATCTAAATTTTGAATTTCATCACTTACAGATTTCTTTTCAGATTCTGTATTTGAAATATTACTTTTTTGCTCTTTTATCTTCGAATTTAATTGTCTTTGTTCTGCTTGTTTTTTATTTTTCTCGATAGTTAGAGTCTTAGAACTCTTGGCAACTGTTCCACTAGGCACTGCCATAATAGCAGCTAGGCAAATTGCAAGAATTTTTTTCTTACTATACATTTTTTCACCTACACATCTAAAAATTTCTTAGTTGAGAATAAACTTCCAAAAAATCCTATTCCCACACCAATACATAAAAATATTATATACAAGTCACTCCTAATAGACAAGGCTGATATCATGTCAACACCTGTTATGTCATTTAACTGAGGATTTAACCTTTCAAAAATTATTCCATATAATTTTAAAGTTAAAAAACCTGATAAAAGTGAACCCAAAACTCCAAAAATAATTCCATTTATAAGAAAAGGTCCTCTAATATAAGTATTTGTAGCACCAATATACTTCATTATATTAATTTCTTTTTCCTTATTAGAAATTGCAATCTTAATTGTATTGTGAATAATTAAAATTGAAATTAAAACTAAAATAAGAACTATGGCTGCTCCAACATATTTTACACCATTTTGCAATCTCATCATTTGAGTTACAAAATCATAATAATAATTGTGATCCTCTACAATTGGAAGATCCTTATAATTATCTTCAATTTCCTTTCCATAGGAAAGTTCTTTCATCTCAACTGTAATAGAAGCTGGTAGAGGATTGCCACCAGGAATATTTTCAAGGATTGTAGAATTTTCTCCAAATCCTTCTTTAAATTCTTCTAATGCCTCTTCTCTTGAAACATAAACAACCTTTTTTACTTTTTTGTTAGCATCTAACTCATCTATAAAATCATTAACTGCAGCTGGAGCTGCATCATCTTTTAAGAAAAATACAACCTTATCAAGTTTTTCTCCTGTTTGATAGACCACTCCATTTAAATTTAGAACCATAAGCATTACAACACCAAAAAGTGTAAGCATGGCAGTGATGGAAATTACAGATGTGAAAGACATAGTCTTATTTCTCCACAAACTTGAGAAAGACTCCCTTAGGAGATTAAAGAACTGTCTTATTGCCTTCATAGTAACCTCCTTCACTAATATCCGATATAATGGATCCATGATCAAGAGTTACAACTCTTTTATTAAATTTATCTACTATGTTAACTGCGTGAGTTGCCATAATAACAGTTTTTCCATCATCGTTTATATTTTTTAGAGCCGACATAATATCCCAGGCAGTAGACTCGTCTAGGTTTCCCGTAGGCTCATCACAAACAAGATAATTTGCATCATTTACTATTGCCCTTGCTATTGCAACTCTTTGACACTCACCACCTGATAATTCAGAAGGATAATCTTTTACCTTATCAGATAAATTTACAAGATCAAGAGCATATTCCACTTTCTTGTTTATTTCTTTTTTGGATTCTCCAAGAATTTCTAGGGCAAATGCCACATTCTCGAATACAGTCTTTTTTTCTAGTAATCTAAAATCTTGGAAGACAACAGAAATATTTCTCCTTAATTTAGGAATCATATACTTTGAAATTTTAGTTATTTCATTGTCTCCTATAAATATTTTTCCACGATTAACCTTCTCCTCTCTTATGAGAAGTTTAATCATAGTGGACTTACCGGCACCTGAAGGGCCAACCAAGAAAACAAAATCACCACGAGGCACTTCAATATTTATATTTGAAAGTGCAGCAACGCCGTTGTTGTATTCCTTGTATACATTTTCAAACTTTATCATAAAAACACCTTTCTATAATCTTTATTAATTATATTACAAAGTGGTTACAAATGTACAGTTATTTTATTAATTTTCTCAATAAATCCCTAAAAATAGTAATATTTTTAATACTTAATAGAAAAAATGTAAAATTTTTCAAAAAATTATTTTACATTTCAGATAAGTTCGTGTATAATTTTGAAGTAAAAAAGTAATTTATTTAAATGTAGGAGGAATTATGCAAAGATACATTGGTACAGTAGTACGTGGAATCCGTACACCTA
>QWCE01005843.1_pt1 | contig 10972 bp, 8 predicted proteins | sample 1972531 | NCBI WGS metagenome assembly QWCE01 (sample SAMN09866716, study PRJNA288562) | Human gut metagenome isolate term4_stool, whole genome shotgun sequencing... | reverse complement strand
CACATCGCCGATGGTCCACTCGATGGCCTCGTTCAGCTTGGCGCTGCCGTTGATGCCGGTGATGGCCACCTTGTACTTCAGGGCCAGATTGCCGTTGTTGACGACACGCAGCTCCGGCAGGGTATAGGTGCAGCCCGGCTCCCACAGAACCTGCTCGCCCGCAGCAGCCTTGACGAAGTCCAGCGTCTTGCCCTCGGCAGAGACCCACTGGCCAGCGGCATCCTTCATTTCCAGCGCCACATCCAGATTACCGGCCTGAATCTTGTTGACACCGGTGGATGCGGTGTCGGTGAACCATGCGAAGGTAGCGCCGATGAGCATGGCCAAGCACAGAACCATGGCCATGATGCTGCCCAGCAAGGCCCGTTTGGTACTCTTGCGGTTTGTCATAGTATCTTCCTCCTATTTTTTGCGTGTAGGGTTCTTGGCTGGTAGGCCTTTGTAGTGGGACGCTGCAAAAGGGATACGGATCCTCCTGTCGGGGCTGCGCCTCTCCTCAAGATGACACTCCCTTTGAACACCCTTTATCGTTTCATTGAAACGATAAAAAGCCCACGGGCTTTTGGCCGCACGCTTGATAGTTGTATCATAGCACCGTGCTTGACAGAATTCAAGCACTTTCTGCAAATTCCGGGGGTTTTTACCGCATTTTACCGCTCCGCAAAAAGTCCGGCAGACCGAAGGTCTGCCGGACTTTTATTCATTCGTCTTTCCCCTCCTGACGGGACAGAGCGGCGCAGAGTTCCGTGAAGTAGCGGTAGAAGGGCAGCAGCTCCCGGAAGCTCTCCAGAATCTCCTGCGGCAGCTGGGGGCTGAAAATACGCTGGTCCAGCGGGGCTTCGCATTGCAGGGACAGGGATTTTTTCTGATACCACGGGCGCAGGAGGTCGGACACCTGTCCCTTGCTGCGGGCATACTCCGGGCCGGTGAGCCGGAAGGTCTGCTGGCGGTCAAAGCGGCGCACCAGCTTCTCCAGCGGCTTGGGGTCGGCGTCGATGCGCTGGCGGTACAGGGCCATGAGGGCCGGGGCGGCACACCAGAAGCCCATGCCGTAGCTGTAATAGTCCGGGGCAATTTCAAAGTAGAAGGTGGGGCGGCCGGTCCAGTCCTGATCGCCGGTGCGGACACAGAGCCACAGGTGATCCTTATAGGGTCCCTGCCCATGGAGGCGGCGGGCATCCCGGTAGATGCGGCTGACCTTCAGTATCAGCGGTTCGTGGGGCAGCATGGCATGAAGGCCGTCGTAGAGCTGCTCCCCCAGCGCACGGGTGGGGGCCAGCAGGTGGGTCTGGTACTGCTCTTTATGCTCCTGAAACCAGCTGCGGTCGTTGTTGAAGCGGATGCCCCAGAGAAAATCCACCGTCTGCTGGTCATAGCCTTGAAACATCATCATATCCTCGCTTTCCTGACGGAAGGGCAGCCGGAGCGAAATGCTCCGGCTGTGGTTCTTTATCGCTGCTGATAGGCACGGATACCCAGCGCCAGCAGATCCATGGCACGCTCCAGATCCTGCTGCTTCAGGACGTAGGCAATGCGGATCTCGTTTTTGCCCTTGCCGGGAGTGCCGTAGAAGGGCTCGCCGGGGGCAAACATGACGGTATCGCCGTGATCCTCGAACTCCTCCAGCAGCCACTGCTGGAAGGTGTCGGCATCGTCCACCGGCAGAGCGGCCATCAGATAAAAGGCGCCCTTGGGACATTTACAGACCACGCCGGGAATCTGCTGGAGCTTGCGGACCACCGTGTCACGGCGGCGCTTATACTCCTCACGGGCGGCGGCGAAATACTCCGGCCCCACCTGATACAATGCGGCGGAGGCCAACTGGTCCAGCGTCGGCACCGCCAGACGGCACTGAGCATACTTCATGGCGTGGGCCATGAGCTCCCGGTTGCGGGAGATGAGGCAGCCGATGCGGGCGCCGCAGGCGGAGAAGCGCTTGGACACCGTGTCGATGAGGATGACGTTCTCCGCTGCATTGGTGAACTCACCGAAGGACTGGAGAGGCTCCCCGGCGTAGACAAACTCCCGGTAGGCCTCATCACCGATGAGGAACAGGTCGTGCTGCCGGGCCACGTCCACCAGCATCTCCATCTCCTCATGGGTCAGGACGGTGCCGGTGGGGTTGCCGGGGTTGGTCACCAGAATGGCACGGGTGCGGGGGGTGATCTCTGCCTCGATGCGGCGGCGGTCGGCGTAGAAGTACCCCTCCTCCGGGGAGGTGGACACCGGGTGGATCACGGCGCCGCAGGTGCGGGCCATGGTGTTGTAGTTGGGGTAGAAGGGCTCCGGGATGAGGATCTCGTCGCCGTCGTCGAGAATGCAGTTCATGGCGATCTGGAGCGCCTCGGAGCCGCCGTTGGTGATGAGGATATCCTCGGCGGCGAAGTGCATATCCAGCGCAGCATAGTAGTCCCGGATGGCCTCGATGAGGGCGGGGACGCCGGGAGAGGGTGCGTACTCCAGCACCGGCAGGTCAAAGCTGCGGACGGCATCGAAGAACGCCTTGGGCGTCTCGATATCCGGCTGACCGATGTTCAGGTGATAGATGTTCCGGCCCTTGGCCTCGGCGGCCACCGCATAGGGGTGGAATTTACGCATGGGCGACAGGCCGCATTTCTGCACTTTGCTGGAAAACTTCATGGGGACTCCTCCTTTTCTGATGCTGCGGGACAGGGATTCCGCTCCCGGCCCGGTTACGGGAAAAGCAGAGCCGAAGCTCTGCTTTTCGGTGCAAAGTCAATGCTTCTCAGTTCATCTGTCTTCTGCGGGACAGATTCACCGTTCCGTCCTGCATATCGCCCAGAGAGTCCAGACTCTTGCCGGTACCCTCCGCCACGCAGGAGATGGCGTCCTCCGCCACCACCGTATGGATGCCGGTGCGAGCGGTGATCAGCTTGTCGAAGCCGTCCACCAGACTGCCGCCGCCGGTCATGACGATGCCGTTGTTGGAGATATCCGCCACCAGCTCCGGGGGCGTGCGCTCCAGCACGTTGTGAACCGCCTCCAGAATACGCTCCACCGGCTCCTCGAAGGCCTCCATCATCTCGGTGGAGTTGACGGTGATGGTCTTGGGCAAGCCCGTCATCAGGCAGCGGCCCTTGATCTCAATGGTAGCCTCCTCCTCCTTGGGATAGACGCAGCCGATTTCCATCTTCATCTGCTCCGCTGTGCGATCACCGATGAGGATATTGTGCTTGCGGCGCATATACTTGACGATGGCCTCGTTGAACTGGTCGCCGGCCACCTTGATGGAGGCGGACTCCACCACGCCGGAGAGGCTGATGACGGCGATGTCGCTGGTGCCGCCGCCGATATCCACCACCATGTGGCCGTCGGGCTTGGTGATGTCGATGCCGGCGCCGATGGCCGCCGCCACGGGCTCCTCGATGAGGTAGACACGGCGGGCGCCTGCCTGACGGCCGGCGTCGATGACGGCACGCTCTTCCACCTCCGTGATGCCGGAGGGGACGCACACCATGATCCGGGGCGGGAACAGGTGGAAGCCGCCGGTGACCTTGCGGATGAACTCCTTGAGCATCCGCTCCGTCATATCGTAGTCGGAAATGACGCCGTCCCGCAGGGGGCGGATGGCCACGATGTTGCCGGGAGTACGGCCCAGCATGGCCTGAGCCTCGGCGCCCACCTTCAGCAGGCGGCCGGTATTCTTGTCGATGGCCACCACAGACGGCTCGTTGAGCACGACGCCCTTACCCTTAATATAGACCAGTACCGATGCGGTACCCAGATCGATCCCGATATCCTTTGCCAATGAACACATACGCTGCACCTCGTTTTCTTCTGTTATGGGACACGGCTGCAGGCAGCCGATTCTTCTCTAAGCTACAATTATAAAGGCGCTTTCCGCATTTTGCAAGAGTGTTTTCCCGGTTTTATGGCTTCGTAAACAAATGTTCACAGTTTTTTAGGAAATCACGTCCCGCCGCAGACAAGTCCCGGTGCTATTGTGCGCCGTTTGCGGCATTTCCATACCGGCGGTGTCCCGCCGCAGGCCGCGCTCCCCTTGATCAGTGTTCCTCCTCGGTGCGGGCCAGCGTCAGGCACACCACGTCGGCGGCCCCGGCCTCCCGCAGCACCCGGACGCACTCGGTGAGGGTGGAGCCGGTGGTGACGATATCGTCGATGAGCAGGAGACGCTTGTCCCGGACGTTCTCCGGCAGGGCCTCGTAGACTCCCAGCACGTTGGCCCGGCGATGCTCGGCATCGGTGAGCCCCGACTGGGCGGGGTTGTCCACCGCCTTGCGGAGGGTCTCCACCGGGGCCACGTGCCAATCCACGCACAGGCTGGCCGCCAGCAGACGGGACTGGTCAAAGCCCCGCTGCCGCAGACGCTTGCGGCTCACCGGCACCCACGTCACGGTGTCAAACTCGCCGGAATACCACCGGGCGGCGCAGTCGGCCAACAGACGGCCGAAGCAGTCCAGCCCGCCGGTGTGGCCCTGAAACTTGAAGCGGAGGATAGCCTCCCGGACGGGGCCGGTATAGTACAGCGGCGAGGCGCAGCGCCCGAAGGTCCCCTGACGCAGGGCGTTCTCCCCGGTATAGGGCAGAGTCCTTTCGCAGCTGCCGCACAGCAGGCGGCCGCCGGTAACGGCCCCGCAGAAGGGACATTTCCGGGGAAAGAGAAAATTCCCCAGCTGCTTTTGCAGCCGGTTCAGATCATCCTGAAGCGCCACCGCTGCCACCTCCCTGCATGAGTCTGCGGCGCAGGCCGCTATATCGCCGGGCCTGCCGGTCGTTTTCTGCCATTTTTCCGGGAATCACATCGTCCCCCACCATTACCAGCAGCTCTCTGGCCCGTGTGATGGCAGTATACAGCACCCCCCGCACCATGAGAGATGCGGCGGCAGGGGCGCTGACCAGCACCACGGCCCGGTACTCGCTGCCCTGTGCCTTATGTACCGTCATGGCGTAGGCCATGTCCAGCTGGCCCAGCAGATCCGGGGTATAGACGCTGGTGCGGTCATCGAAGCGGATGGTCACCAGCTCGCCGCCGGGGTCAATTTCCTGAATGATCCCCACGTCGCCGTTGAAGATGCCGGTACCCATCTCGCCGTCGTCCTTCTGCCAGAGGACGTCGTAGTTGTTGCGGGTCTGCATGACCCGATCCCCCTCCCGGAAGGTCAACTCCCCCCACGTTTTCTGGCGCTTGTCCGGGGCAGGCGGGTTCAAAGCCGCCTGCAGCGCCCGGTTCAGGCTCACGGTGCCGGTAAGACCCCGGCGGGTGGGGGACAGCACCTGGATCTGATCGGCGGGGATACCCATGTTGTCCGGCAGGCGGGTGCGGCACAGGTCCACCACCGTCTGCACCAGACGGTCCGGGGCCCGGCGGCACAGGAAAAAGAAGTCGTTCTGGCCGCTGCCAAGCTCCGGAGGACGGCCGCTGTTGACGGCGTGGGCATTGCGGATGATGGCGGAACGCTCCGCCTGACGGAACACCTCCGTCAGGGACACGACGGCCACTGCGTGGGAGCGCAGCAGATCCCCCAGCACGTTGCCGGGGCCAACGGAGGGCAGCTGATCGGGGTCCCCCACCATCACCAGACGGCAGCCGGGCTTCACAGCCTCCAGCAGCGCCTGCATCAGCGGCAGGTCCACCATGCTCATCTCGTCTACAATGACGGCATCGGCCTCCAGCGGCTCCTTGCCGTTTTTCTTGAACACCGTCTCGCCGGTGAGCTCGTTATAGGTCATACCCAGCGCCCGGTGGATGGTTTGGGCCTCCCGGCGGCACAGCTCGCTCATGCGCTTGGCGGCACGGCCTGTGGGGGCCAGCAGCAGCACCTGAAGGCCCATGCCCTCGAAGAGGGCCACGATGCCCCGTGTGGAGGTGGTCTTGCCGGTGCCGGGGCCGCCGGTCAGCAGCAGCACGCCGGTGCGGGCCGCCAGCTCCACCGCCTGACGCTGCTGAGGGGCATAGGCGATGCCCTGCTGCTCCTCCATCTCCCGGATCAGCTTCTCCACGCCCCGGCCCTGTGACCGGGGGGCATCCCGCAGCGCCAGCAGCCGCCGGGCCGTCTCGCTCTCTGCCAGATACATCCGGCGCAGGTAACAGGCGTCCACCCGTGCGATCTGCTCCTCCACCACGGCGCCACGACTCTCCAGCGTGTCCAGCGCCTGCTCCACCAGCTCCGGCGGGGCGCCGATGAGCTGCTCCGTGGCCGCCAGCAGCTTGGGCCGGGGCAGGAACACATGGCCGTTGCCCAGATTGTGCTCCAGCTCGTACAGCACTGCTGCCTCCGTGCGGCAGGGGCTGTCGCCGCCGAAGCCCATACTCAGAGCGATCTCGTCCACATCGGCAAAGGCCACGCCGTAGCGCTCCCCCGCCAGCAGATAGGGGTCCGCCCGGAGACGGGGCAGCGCATCGGCTCCGTAGGTGCGGTACAGCCGCATGGCCAGCTCCACCGGCAGCTCGTACCGGGCCAGAAACTCCATGACCCGACGCAGTCCCGTCAGCTCCCGGAAGGCGGCGGAGATCTCCATAGCCCGCTTGGAGGTGATGCCCTTGACGGTGCTCAGCCGCTCCGGCTCCTCCTCGATAACAGCCAGCGTCTCGCCGCCGAACCGCTCCACCAGCCGCTCCGCCGTGGCGGGGCCGACGCCCTTGATGATGCCGGAGGAGAGGTAGCTGATGAGCTCCTCCTCCGTCTCCGGCATCAGACGCTCCACCGTCTCGGCGGCGAACTGCTGACCGTAGGAGGGGTGGCTGACCCACAGGCCGTCGGCGGTGAGCTTTTCACCGGGGGCCACGCAGGGGATACATCCCACCACTGTCACCAGCTCGCCCTCCTCCGTCAGCAGGCCCAGCACCGTATAGCCGTTCTCCTCATTCTGGAAGATCACGTGTTGGACGGTTCCCTCCACCGTGCGGCGCTCACCCATAGCTCGTTCCTCACTTCAGATAATTTTCCAATTCCTCCGCCGGGCAAAGCTGCACCCGGCTGTATCGCTGCGTCAGGCCCTGCGCCAGACGCAGCCCCGTCTCGTCCAGCCCGCAGTCCGCCAGCAGAATGGGGGTCTCCCCTGTCGTGCGCTGCTCCATGGTCAGGCGCAGAGCCCGCTCCAGCGTGGCCCCGTCGCCCCGGACCGGCAGCACCAGTATGGCCTCCGCCACCGGGCTATGGCGGCGCAGCAGCGTCTCTGCCAGCAGCCAGAGGATGGTGCTCACGCCCACCGCCGCCAAAAAGGCGATGAGGCCGTCTCCCATCAGTTCCATGCCATCACCTCATGCCATTGTATGCAGAAGGCGGGAGGGCAGGTGTCTCGATGCCAGCTTATCACATTTTCTCCGCCGCCGCAACCGGCGCAGACAGTCAGAACAGATACTTCTTCAGATACTGGCCGGTGTACGAGGCCTCGCAGGCCGCCACCGTCTCCGGAGTACCGGCACAGACAAGGGTACCCCCTCCGGCGCCGCCCTCCGGGCCCAGATCGATGAGCCAGTCGGCGGACTTGATGACATCCAGATTGTGCTCGATGACCAGCACCGTGTTCCCGGCGTCCACCAGCCGCTGCAGCACCTCCAGCAGCTTCTTCACATCGTCGGAGTGCAGGCCCGTGGTGGGCTCGTCCAGAATATAGAAGGTGCGGCCCGTGGCACGGCGGGACAGCTCCGTGGCCAGCTTCACCCGCTGGGCCTCGCCGCCGGAGAGGGTGGTGGAGGACTGGCCCAGCTTCACATAGCCCAGTCCCACATCGCAGAGGGTTCGAAGCTTTTCGGCGATCCTCGGCACCGGGGCAAAGAAGGCCAGCGCCTCCTCCGCCGTCATATCCAGCACGTCAGCGATGCTCTTGCCCTTGTACTTCACCTCCAGCGTCTCCCGGTTATAGCGCTTGCCGTGGCACACCTCGCAGGGGACGTACACGTCCGCCAGAAAGTGCATCTCGATCTTCAGCAGACCGTCGCCGGAGCAGGCCTCGCACCGGCCGCCACGGGTGTTAAAGGAAAAGCGCCCCGGCCCGTAGCCACGGGCCTTGGCCTCCTGCGTGGCGGCAAAGAGATTGCGTATGTCGTTGAAGAGGTTGGTGTAGGTGGCGGGGTTGGAGCGGGGCGTGCGGCCGATGGGGCTCTGGTCAATACCCACCACCTTGTCCAGATGCTCCAGCCCCTCCATGGCAGTGTGCTTGCCGGGGTGGGTCTTCATGCGGTTCAGCTCGGCGCCCAGCCGCTTATAGATGATCTCGTTGACCAGAGAGGACTTGCCGCTGCCGGAGACGCCGGTGACGCAGGTGAAGGTCCCCAGCGGCACGGAGATGTCGATGTTTTTCAGGTTATTCTCCCGTGCGCCCCGCACCGTCAGGAATTTCCCATTGCCGGGGCGGCGGGCGGCCGGCACCTCGATGCGCTTTTTCCCGCTGAGGTACTGGCCCGTCAGGCTATTGGGATCGGCCATGACCTCCTCCGGCGTGCCGGCAGCCACCACCTGCCCGCCGTGGGCTCCGGCGCCGGGGCCGATGTCGATGAGATAGTCGGCGGCCCGCATGGTGTCCTCGTCGTGCTCCACCACAATGAGGGTATTGCCCAGATCCCGCAGGCGGCAAAGGGTAGCCAGCAGCTTGTCGTTATCCCGCTGGTGCAGGCCGATGGAGGGCTCGTCCAGAATATACAGCACCCCCATCAGGCTGCTGCCGATCTGCGTGGCCAGCCGGATACGCTGGCTCTCGCCGCCGGACAGGGTACCGCTGGAGCGGGACAGGGTCAGGTAGCTGAGGCCCACGGACTGCAAAAAGCCCAGCCGGGAGCGGATTTCCTTCAAGATCTGGGCGGCGATGAGCTGCTGCGTCTCCGTCAGGGTCAGGCCGTTGAAGAAGGCCAGCTCCTCATCCACCGGCAGCTCCGTAGCCTGCCAGATGGACAGGCCCCCCACCGTCACCGCCAGCGCCTCCGGCTTCAGGCGGCGGCCCTGACAGGCCGGGCAGGGGCATTGGGACATGAACTCCTCGATCTCCCGCTTGCTGGCGTCGGACTGAGTCTCCTGATATCGGCGCTCCAGATTGTTGGCCACCCCCTCGAAGGGCTGATACAATACGCCCTTGCCACGGGGCTGGTCATAGTGCAGCTCCAGCTTCTCGCCGCCGGTGCCGTAGAGAATGATCTGCCGCACGGACTCCGGCAGCTCCCGCACCGGGGTTCGGAGGGAGAACTGATATTTTTTGGACAGGGCCTCGAAGTACATCCGGCTGATGCCGTCGGAGCGGATGGAGTTCCAGCCGCTGGCGGTGATGGCTCCGTCCAGAATGGAGAGGCTGTCGTCGGGGATGATGAGGGCGGGGTCCGCTTTCAGCTGCATCCCCAGCCCCGTGCAGGTGGGGCAGGCGCCGTAGGGGTTGTTGAAGGAGAACATCCGGGGCGTCAGCTCCTCGATGCTGATGCCGCAGTCGTCGCAGGCGTAGTTCTGGGAAAAGACCAGATCCTGCTCCTCCCGCAGCAGATTCACGATGACGATGCCGCCGGAGAGGTGGGACGCCGTCTCCACGGAGTCCGTCAGCCGCTGGCCAAGGTCGGGCCGGACGATGAGCCGGTCTACCACGATCTCGATGTGGTGCTTCCTGTTTTTCTCCAGCGGGATATCCTCCGACAGGTCATAGAGGCTCCCGTCGGCCCGCACCCGGACATAGCCGGAGCGGCGGGCATCCTCCAGCACCTTGGCGTGCTCGCCCTTGCGGCCCCGGACCACCGGGGCCAGCACCTGAATACGGGTCCCCTCCGGCAGAGCCAGGATCTGGTCGATGATCTGGTCGATGGTCTGCTGGCGGATCTCCTTGCCGCACTTGGGGCAGTGGGGGGTGCCGATGCGGGCCCACAGCAGGCGGAGATAGTCGTAGATCTCCGTCACCGTGCCCACCGTGGAGCGGGGGTTCTTGCTGGTGGTCTTTTGGTCGATGGAAATGGCCGGGGACAGGCCGTCGATATAGTCCACATCAGGCTTATCCATCTGGCCCAGAAACATCCGGGCGTAGCTGGACAGGCTCTCCACATACCGACGCTGGCCCTCGGCGTAGATGGTGTCAAAGGCCAGAGAGGACTTGCCGCTGCCGGAGAGCCCCGTCAGCACCACCAGCTTGTCCCGTGGGATGGTGACGTCGATGTTCTTGAGGTTATTCTCCCGTGCGCCCTTGATATAAATATGATCCTGCATGGTGTTTTTCTCCTGTTGATCTCCGATTTATACGAAGCGATAGGGGTCGGCCACCCGGCGGCTGCCGCAGAGGGCGCAGGCCATGCGCCACATGGCCCGGCCATGGATGCGGTCATGCCACACAAAGCGGCGCAGCACCTTCCGCAGTGTCCAGTCCTCGTCATAGCTGCCGTGGAACACGGCATTGTGAAGGTACCGGGGCTGTCGCTCCAGTGCGGCGAAGCCCGCCCGGCGGCAGATGAGGATATCCGGCTCGTTGCCGACCTCCACCCCGATCTCTCCGAAGTAGTAGGCGTTGACGTTTTTCGTGTGCCGGTACATCTCCTCCGCCGTCAGGGGGACGTCCCCGTAGAAGGTCTCCCGCTGGGGGAGGGTGGTGTGTGTCTTGTCGGGGATGGAGCGGTACAGCGTCAGGAAGTCCTCCGCCGACCGCAGGGCCAGTGCCTTCCGTGCTTCATACTCCTCCGCCGTCAGGGGGCGGCGCTCGGAGGGCAGCAGGATGTCGCTGTCGGCATCGTGGACGTTGAGAGGGCTGGCCGCCTCCTGCGTGACAACTCCCACCGCCGGCACCGGCGGCAGACCCAGCCAGCGGCGATAGGCCGTCAGCTCCGCCGGGAGCTTGGAGAGCGCCGCCTGCTGCGTCTCGCCCCGCAGGGCCAACCCCACCGGCTCCTCCGCCCACAGCAGGTGGCCCCGGTCATTGTGCTCGTCGATAAAACGCAGCTGCATCCGTCATTCCTCCGTGATGATGTCCGCCGTATCGGCCCTCACCAGCGCCAACAGTGCCTTGGGGTCGCAGGCGATCTGGTGCCCCA
>QWCE01007173.1_pt1 | contig 10976 bp, 6 predicted proteins | sample 1972531 | NCBI WGS metagenome assembly QWCE01 (sample SAMN09866716, study PRJNA288562) | Human gut metagenome isolate term4_stool, whole genome shotgun sequencing... | reverse complement strand
CCTTGACATAGCAAGTGGATCAGTCCATGTTGTAGAAAAAATTGTATACGAGATGATTGATGACTATGAAAAATTATCAAAAGATGAAGTCATAGAAAAATTTTCAAAACTTTATAATGAAGAAGATGCTAAAGAAGCTTATGAAGAAATAGACTACTTAACTAAGGAAGGTTTATTATTTTCTGAAGATGAACACTTTAAACTTCCTAAATACAACCCACAAAATGTTGTAAAAGCTCTTTGTCTTCACGTTGCACACGACTGTAACCTAAGATGTAAGTATTGCTTTGCATCCCAAGGTGACTTCAAGGGTGATAGAAGTCTTATGACTTTTGAAACTGGTAAGAAAGCATTGGACTTCTTATTACAGAATTCTGGTAACAGAAGAAATCTTGAAGTTGATTTCTTTGGTGGGGAACCTCTAATGAACTTTGACCTTGTAAAAAAACTTGTTGCTTACGGTAGAGAAGAGGAAAAGAAATATGACAAACATTTCAGATTTACAATAACGACTAACGGCGTCCTACTTGATGATGAAATCCAAGATTTTATTAATGAAAATATGGACAATGTTGTCTTATCAATCGATGGTAGAAAAGAAATCAATGATGAGATGCGTCCTACTACAAATGGAAAGGGTTCTTACGATATAATTGTTCCTAAGTTTAAAGAACTTATTGATAAAAGAGGAGACAAGGACTACTTTATCAGGGGGACTTTTACAAATGAAAACTTAGACTTCTCTAAAGACTTAAAAGACTTTTACTCTCACGGATTTAAAAAGACTTCTATTGAACCAGTGGTTACTGATGAGAGAGAACCTTATGCAATAAGAGAAGAACATCTTGATAAAATCTTAAGTGAGTATGAAAAGATGTCCAAGGATTATATTGAAATTAGAAAAAAAGACAAGGACTTTTCTTTCTTCCACTTTATAATTGACTTATCACAGGGACCTTGTATAGTGAAGAGAACTGTTGGATGTGGCGCAGGTTCAGAATATGTTGCCATAACTCCACAAGGAGAAATTTATCCTTGCCACCAATTTGTTGGAGAAGAAGACTTCTTGCTTGGTAATGTTGATGAAGGAATAAAAAATACAGACCTAAGAGATACATTTAAAAACTCTAACGTTTATACAAATGAAGATTGTCCAACTTGCTGGGCAAGATATTATTGCTCAGGTGGTTGTCACGCTAACGCTTACTACAGCAACAATGACTTAAGTAAACCTTACAAGGTTGGATGTGAAATGGAAAAGAAGAGAATTGAATGTGCAATTTCAGTTCTAGCTAATGAAGAATAATAAAAATTTTGAAGAACCCCAAGAGGGTTCTTTTTTGTTGACTAAAAACCTATTTGTTTTACCTTAATGATAATTTTTGATATAATTATCTGTATATATAAAGTGGTGATTAAATGGAAAGATGGTTTATAAAAAACAAAAGTGATCCCGGCATCGATTATAAAAAATTAGGCATAAACAATGTTATTTATAAAATTTTACTCAATAGGGAAATAAATACAGAAGAAGACATTAGAGAGTTTTTGGAACCAAGTCTTTCTAACTTAAATTCACCTATTTTGTTAAAGGACATGGTCAAGGCCTCAAATATAATTTTGGGTCACTTGATGAAAAAAAATAAAATTAGAATAATTGGTGACTATGATGTTGATGGTGTGACTTCAACTTATATTCTCTATGAAGGCTTAAGGACTATTGGCGGCGATGTTTCTTACGACATACCTCATAGGGTTGAAGATGGCTATGGAATTAATAATAACTTAATAGATAGGGCCCATGAAGATGGAGTTAAGTGCATTATAACTTGTGACAATGGAATTGCCGCAAGAGATGCAGTAGATTATGCGAAGTCTCTTAATATTGACATTGTAATAACAGACCATCATGAGGTTCCAAAGATTTTAAAAGATGGAAAAGAGATTGAAGTGCTTCCAGAGGCAAGTGCTGTTATAGATCCAAAACAATATGCTTGCTCCTATCCCTTTAAGGAAATTTGTGGTGGAGTTGTTGCCTTTAAACTTATAGAATATTTATTTTTAATTAAGGGAGTGGACAAGGAAGAATTTTATGAAAAATTCCTACCCTATGCAGCTATAGCAACAGTATGTGATGTAATGCCCCTTACCAATGAAAATAGGATTATAGTTTCAGAAGGACTTAAGCTTTTGAGGACAACCAAAGACCTTGGACTCAATGCTCTTATTGAGGCAGCAGATATAAAAAAAGATGAGATAGATGTTTATCATCTTGGATTTATAATTGGACCTACAATAAATTCTAGTGGAAGGTTAGAATCTGCCAAGGAAGCCCTTGAACTATTCTTGGAAAAAGATTATTCTTTAGCCCTTGAGAAAGCAAAGGAACTTAGGGACCTAAATTATGAAAGGCAAAAACTGACTAGTGATGCCTTTGAAATTATTGATGAGAAGATTAAAAAAGATAATTTACTGAATAAGCACAAGGTATTAATTGTTTATGAAGAGGGCTTAAATGAATCAATACTTGGCATTGTGGCTGGAAAGATTAAAGAAAAATACTATAGACCAAGTGTGGTTTTAAGTGATTCCAAAGATTTGATTAAGGGATCTGGCAGAAGTATTGAAGAATATAATATGTTCCAAGAATTTTCTAAATCCAAGGGATACTTAAGTAGTTTTGGAGGCCACAAGATGGCTTGTGGACTGTCTCTGCCTCTAGAAAATCTAGATGATTTTATAAGAGATGTGGATAAAAATGAAAATCTAACTAATGAGGATTTAATAAGAAAAGTTTATATTGATGGAAACTTGGAATTAAAATATATTAGCATGAAACTTGTCAATGATATAGAGTCTCTTGCTCCCTTTGGAAATGGAAACTCTGCTCCAAAGTTTGGTGCTAAAAACCTACAGATTAAGTCGCTCAATATCTTGGGGAAAAATAAAAACTTTTTAAAAATGACCTTATCACAAGATAATATAAATTACACGGGAATATTATTTGAAGATTCTCAAGTTTTTTTAAATAAATTAGCAAGTTCTTATGGTAGAGGCGAAGTTATGGGTCTTTTAAATGGAAGGCCTTCTAATATTTTTATAGATATAGTTTTTAATCTTGATTTAAATAAATTTAATGGCAATGTCAATATTCAACTAAAGATTAAGAGCTATCGAATCACGGGTGAGAAAAATGTTATTAATAGATGAATTAATTGAAAAAGTAAAATCCTATAATGAAAATGCAGATATAGACCTAATTATGCGTGCCTACAAAATGGCCGAAGAGAACCACAAGGGTCAAAAGAGAAATTCTGGTGAAGATTATATAATTCACCCACTAAATGTCAGCTTAATTTTAGCTGATATGAATATGGATACAGCTACTATCGTCGCTGGACTTCTTCATGATGTAGTAGAAGATACAAAAGTAACTCTTGAGGATGTAAAAAATGAATTTGGTGAAGAAATAGCCGATTTAGTTGACGGTGTTACTAAGTTAAAGAAATTAAACTACAAGAATAAAGAAGAGAAGCAAGCAGAAAACATAAGAAAAATGGTTCTTGCCATGGCAAAGGACATAAGAGTTATTATCGTTAAACTTGCCGACAGACTTCACAACATGAGAACCCTTGAGTACATGACAGATGCTAAAAAGATTGAGAAGGCAACTGAAACTGTGGAAATCTATGCTCCTATAGCAGATAGGCTTGGTATGAGTAGGATTAAGTGGGAACTTGAAGACCTTTCACTTAGGTATCTTGATGAGGAAGGATACTATGAATTAGTAGATATGGTCAACAAGAGAAGGAATGAGAGAGAAGACTTAATCAACCATATTATAAAACTACTTGAAGACAATTTAAAAAATGTTGGAATAGAATGTGAAATAAAGGGAAGACCTAAGAATTTCTATTCAATATACAAAAAGATGAAGAAAAAGGGCAAAGTTTTTGATGAAATCTATGACCTTTCTGCAGTTAGAATCTTAACTCATTCAGTAAAAGACTGCTATGGTGCTCTAGGTGTTGTTCATACACTTTTTAAACCAATACCAGGTAGGTTTAAGGACTATATTGCCATGCCTAAACCTAACAAGTACCAATCTCTTCATACAACTGTTATTGATAACAATGGAGAAACTTTTGAGGTTCAAATTAGGACTTATGAAATGCACCAAACTGCTGAATATGGTATTGCTGCTCACTGGAAATACAAGGCAGGAGTATCTAAGGAAACAGCTTTTGATGAAAATTTAACTTGGCTAAGACAACTATTAGAATGGCAAAAAGACTTAAATGATCCAGGAGACTTCATGGATACCCTAAAGATCGACTTTTTTGCCGATGAAGTCTTTGTATTTACCCCAAGGGGAGACGTAATAAATTTACCAGAAGGTTCAACTCCAATTGACTTTGCATATAGGATTCACTCTCAAGTAGGTAACACTTGTGTTGGAGCCAAAGTTAATGGAAGGATAGTCCCTCTCAACTATACCCTACAAAGTGGTAATATAGTTGACGTTATTACAAATCCAAACACAAGTCCATCTCTTGATTGGCTAAAAATAGTTAAGAGTCCTCAAGCACGTAAAAAAATCCAACAATATTTTAAAGTTAAAGACAAGGAAAAGAATATTGAAAGAGGACGAGATGCCATTGAAAGAGAAGTAAAGAAACTTGGCTACGAAACTCACAAGATCTTACGTGACGATTGGCTAGAAGAAGTTAAAGAAAAGTTAAATATGCTTAGTCTTGACGAGATGTATGCAGCTGTTGGTTTTGGAACTATAACTACTGCACAAGTCACTGCTAAGCTACAAGACATTTACAATAAGCATTACAAAAAAGATGATAAAGTTATAGAAGAAATTGTTGAATCTAAAAAAAGATACAACAATCAAGGTATAGAAGTCAAAGGCGTTGACGGTGTAAATGTTAGGATTGCAAAATGCTGTACACCTGTTCCAGGAGACGAAATTGTTGGATATATAACTATAGGAAGAGGGATTTCTGTTCACAGAAAGGACTGCAAAAATCTACAAAACAATGTAGATCCAGAAAGACTTGTAGAAGTTAAATGGGAAAATTCTAACTCTACTAGCTATAGTGCATCTATTGAAATTAGGGCCTTTGATAAACCAAATGTTATTCCAGACATTGCAAGTAGGGTTAATGATTCAAGGCTTAGTATGTCCTATTTAAATGCAAAGGTTGTAAAAAATGGAGACGCTGTAATTGATATAACAGTTGAAATAACAGATAGTGAAGAATTGGAAAGACTAATGGAAAAACTAAAAAGGATTAACAATGTCCTTGAAGTTTATAGGATAAAGGCGTGATAAGATGCGAGGAGTAGTTCAGAGAGTAAAGAGAGCCAGTGTATCTGTTGATGAAGAGGTAATTTCTAAAATTGACAAGGGAATTATGCTCTTACTTGGAATTGAAGTTAACGATGACGAAAAAGATTTAGAATATATTGTAAAAAAAGTTAGCAAACTAAGAATCTTTGATGATAAAGACGGAGTCATGAATAAGTCTCTTCTTGATTATGATCTTGAAATTTTAGTGGTGAGTCAATTTACCCTCTATGGAGATGCAAGAAAAGGCAACAGACCATCATATATTAGGTCAGCTAAATTCGATGAGGGAATAATCCTTTATGAGAAATTCATAGAAGAAATGAAGAATTTAGGAATTAAAGTTTCTGTTGGAGAATACGGTGCTGATATGGATGTTGAACTTATAAATGATGGACCAGTTACTATTTTATTAGATTCAAGTAAGGAATTTTAGGTGAAATAATGGAATATAAAATTATTAAATTAGTTGTTGGACAATTACAAGAAAATTGTTTTATTCTTTTTGATGAAAACAAGGATGCTTTTGTAGTTGACCCAGGTGGATCAAGTGAAAATATAATAGAAACTATTGAAAAAAATTCTTTGAATATAAAATATATTTTACTAACTCATGGTCATTTTGATCATGTAGGCGCAGTTGCAGCCCTTGTAAAAAAATACAAGGCACCAGTTTATCTCTCAAAAGAAGATAGGGCCTTTTTGGAAAGTCCAAAGGAAGTGAGAGTTTCTGCCTTTGGAATGCAAATTGAAGCAGCTGAAGTAGATGTCTTCGTAAAAGAAGGAGATGAGATTCCTTTTTCTGAAGGCGCTATTAAAGTTATTGAGACACCAGGCCACACTCTTGGATCAGTTTGCTATTTATTTGAAAACTATTTGTTTGCAGGAGATACACTATTTAATGGATCCATTGGAAGAACTGACTTTCCAGAATCAGACCATTCCTTAATGGTAGAATCCTTAAAGAAACTAAAAAAACTTGATGATGAGATTTATGTCCTATCAGGTCATGGTCCTGAATCACAAATCTCCTACGAAAAGATGGCAAACCCATATTTAAGACAATTATGATTAAGATAGAAAATGAAAGTGAAGGCTTAAAAAAATCTATTTTTGAATTTTTTAGGATGAAGCTTCCAAAAACTTATAAAAATTTAAATTTTAACATTAATATAAAAATAGAAGATCAAATTATTTTTATTAGCATCTTTGGAGAAAATATAAATACTAGTGGAATGATCAGGCTCCAAGATGAGAAGGCTCATTTTACAATTAAAAGATATTTATTTGATTTATTTTTTGAAGAAGAAAATTTTGATTCAAGCTTTGGAATCCTAACTGGAGTGAGGCCCTTAAAACTTCTAGCAAAAGTTTTTGAGGGCTCTTCCTATTATGAGTCATTGAAAATTTTGTGGGATAGGTACAGGATAGAAAGAGATGAGGGAGATTTTTTATATAAAATATATAAAAATCAAGAAGACATCAGGATCAATTCCAATATAGATAAATACAATATTTATGTTCACATTCCCTTTTGTCCATCAAGGTGTCTTTATTGTTCCTTTGATACAACAATAGAGAATAAAGAAAAGATAGATCTCTATACAAAGAATTTAGTTGAGGATATAAATTCTTATAAATTTAATTTTTCTGGAGAAGCAAATTCTATTTACATTGGCGGAGGAACTCCAACGTCAATTGGATTGGAAAACCTAGAAAAAATTATTGATTCACTTATAAAAAAGTTTGGTCCCACAAGAGAATTTACTGTTGAGTGTGGACGAATTGACAGCCTCAGCCTTGAAATATTAAAGATGCTTAAAAACAAGGATGTCAATAGGATTTCTCTTAATCCTCAAACCTTTAACGAAGATGTGATAAATAAATTAAATAGGGTTTCAAATAAAGATTTTGAATTTTGGTTTAAAGTAGCAAGAGAGCTTGGCTTTGAAATAATTAATATGGATTTGATTATGGGACTTCCTGGAGAAAATAAAGAAAGTATATTATCTTCAATAGAAAGAGCAATTGAGTTTTCTCCTGAAAATATCACAATCCACACTTTAGCCCTAAAAAATGGTTCCAAACTTTTTGAAAATTCATACCACAATGAAGAAGACTTTGGAAATCTTTTGGAAGAATCAAAAAAATTATTAATAGAAAATAATTATGAGCCATATTATCTTTACAGACAGAAAAAATCTGTAATATCATCAGAAAATATTGGATATGCAAAAAAAGACCACTCATCAATTTATAATATTGTGATGATGGAAGAACTTGAAAATATTATTGGTTTTGGTCTAGGGGCAAGCACAAAGATTTTAAATAAAGATGGAAAGTTTGAGAGAAATTTAAATTCTAAAAACCTTGAAGACTTTTTAAGGAGAAGATAATTTTGAAATTAGGAAAAATTTTAAATAACTTAGACATTGTTGATGCAAACTATGAAATAGATAAAGAAACAGAAATAAAAAATATCGCCTTTCACACAGACGATGTAGCTGAAGGCGGTATTTTTGTTGCCATAAAAGGCTATGTCACAGATGGGCATAAATTTATAAAAAAAGCAAAAGAAATGGGAGCAGAAATTGCTGTAGTTGAAGATTATTCTGATGAAGAGATTAAACAAATAAGAGTTAAAAATTCTAGAATTGCTCTTGCAGATATGGCTACAAATTTTTATGAAGATCCATCAAAAGACATGGAGGTCATTGGTATAACGGCAACTAATGGAAAGACAACAACTGCTTTTATGGTTGATTCAATATTAGAAGAAGATGAGAGAAAAACTGGAATGATAGGCACTGTCTTAACGAGATATGCTGATGTTATGATTCCTTCTGTACTCACAACTCCAGAATCCTTAACTCTTCAGTCCTACTTTTGGGATATGAAGGATAGGGGCGTAACTGATGTGACAATGGAAGTCTCATCATCTGCCCAAGAACTGTATAGAAATAAGAACATTGATTTTGACATAGTGACTTTTAACAATCTTGGTAGAGAACACATTGATCAACATGGAAGTTTTGAAAATTATTTTAGGTATAAATCAAGACTTATTAGACATGCAAAAGATGATGCCCTTGCAATTTTAAATGCAGATGATGAAAAAATTTATTCTTTGAAAAACAAGACGAAAGCACAAGTCCTTAGCTTCTCACTAGAAAATAATGAAGCTGATTTTGGAATTCAAGATTTAGACCTTTCAACAGGCAAGGGTAAATTTATTTTTACAATTAATAGGGATATAAGAATAAAAGATTTTGTCTTAGAAAAATCTGAATTTGAAATTGAACTAGGATCTGTTGGTTATTCATCAGTTATGAATTCAATAGTTGCAATAATAGTTGCCCTTTGCCTTGAAATTGACAGAGAAACTATTAAAAAAGCCTTAAAAGATTTTAAAGGAGTGGAGAGAAGGTTTGAACTAATCTTTGACGAAGAATTTAAAATTCTTGACGACCACTTTGCCAATGAAAAAAACATTGATGCAACAATGGAAACTTTAAAGGAAATGGACTATAAAAATCTAAACATCCTTTATGCTATTAGAGGCAAGAGAGGTGTGGAAGTAAATCGTGAGATTACAGAAAGACTAGTTAAGTGGATAAAGATTTTAAAACCTGATGAAGAACTAAAAGTTTTTAAAGATATTTTAGAAAAAAATAATATTGAGTGTAAAATTTACGATACACTTGAAGAATCTGTTAATAAATCAATAGACTTGTTAGAAAATGATGATGTCTTACTCCTTGCTGGTTGCCAAGGCATGGATAAGGGAGCAGGCTTTGTAAAAGAAAAACTTTTGAGAGAAAATAAGGTTAAAGACATAGAAGGTTTTTCTCATAGAATAGACAAGAGAATCTGTTAAAGTTGAATTTTTAAAGGCCTTGTTTTATAATTAAAATAGAATTTTATGGTAAAAAACTATATTAAAGGCTAATCGATTATAAAAATATTAAGGAATAAGCTCCAAACCATTTGAGGCTTGGAGTTTAATTTTTAGGAGGAAATATGGCTGAAAAAATGGGAAATCTCAAAAGAACAAATTATTGTAATGAGATTTCAGAAGATATGATTTCAAAAGAAGTTACCCTAATGGGTTGGGTGGCAAAACAAAGGTCACTTGGATCCATAGTTTTTGTTGATTTAAGAGATAGAAGTGGAATTGCACAAATTGTTTTCGACGATACTTCATCAGATGAACTTTTGGAAAAGGCATCTCACCTTCGTGGAGAATTTGTAATTGCTGTAAAGGGACAAGTTCGTATGAGATCTTCAATTAACGAAGAATTAGAAACTGGTAGGGTTGAAGTCTTAGCAACAGAACTTAAAATCTTAAGTGAATCAGAAGTTCCACCTATTTATGTTAAGGACAATGATAATGTTTCTGAAAATATGAGACTTAAATATAGGACTCTTGATTTAAGAAAGCCAAGTATGCAAAAAAATCTCATGATTCGTTCACAGATTTATAAGATTACTCGTGACTTCTTTTATGAAAATGGATTTATAGAAGTTGAGACTCCTATGTTAACTAAGCCAACTCCTGAAGGAGCAAGGGACTACCTAGTTCCAAGTAGGGTTAATCCTGGAGAATTTTATGCCCTTCCTCAATCACCACAACTAATGAAACAGTTACTTATGGTGGCAGGACTTGACAGATATATTCAAATTACAAAATGCTTTAGAGACGAAGACCTAAGGGCCAATAGACAACCTGAGTTCACTCAAATTGATATGGAACTTAGCTTTGTAGATGAAGAAGATGTAATGAGTCTTAACGAAAGATATCTTCAAAAATTATTCAAAAAAGTAATTGATAAGGACATTGAACTTCCAATTAAAAGAATGAAATACTCTGAAGCAATGGATAGATTTGGAGTAGATAAACCAGACTTAAGATTTGGTATGGAACTAAAGGATATATCTGAAATAGTAAAAGATTGTGGCTTTAAGGTTTTTGAAGGGAACACTGAAAAAGGTAAAAGCGTTAGAGGAATTAAGGTTGATGGTGGAAGTGACTTCTACTCTAAGAAGCAAGTTAAAAAATTAGAATCCTTTGTAAAGGATTTTAAGGCTATGGGACTTTCTTGGATAAGAGTTGATGATGAAATTGATTCACCAGTTGCTAAATTCATTTCAGAAGAAAAAATGCAAGAAATTATTTCTGCCTTTGATACAAAAAAAGGAGATTTAATTTTAATCCTAGCTGATAAAAACTCTGTAGTATTTAGTGGTCTAGGTAACCTTCGTAACAAGATTGCAAGAGACATGGACCTAATAGATGAAGATGATTACAAACTTGTTTGGATAACAGAATTCCCATTATTTGAATATGATGAGGAAGAAGAGAGATATGTTGCAATGCACCATCCTTTCACAAGCCCACTAGATGAGGACGTAGATAAACTAGTAAGTGATAAGGAGAATGCTAGAGCAAAAGCCTACGACATTGTTATAAATGGCGATGAAATGGGTGGAGGAAGTATTAGGATTAACGACCCAGAGGTTCAAGAAAAGATGTTTGAAGCTCTTGGACTTTCAGAAGAAGATGCAAAAGAAAAATTTGGATTCCTTCTTGAAGCCTTTAAATATGGAGCTCCACCAC
>QWCE01005836.1_pt1 | contig 10985 bp, 9 predicted proteins | sample 1972531 | NCBI WGS metagenome assembly QWCE01 (sample SAMN09866716, study PRJNA288562) | Human gut metagenome isolate term4_stool, whole genome shotgun sequencing... | reverse complement strand
ACCTTGGCCAGCGGGCAGACCGAGGTCTTGTAGATGTCGGTCACCTCAAAGCGGGTGGGGTCCATCTTGTTGCCTGCGCCCATGGAGCAGATGATGGGCACCCCGGCTTCCTTGCACTTCATCACCAGAGCCAGCTTGCCGGTGACGGTGTCGATGGCGTCCACCACATAGTCGAACTGAGAAAAATCAAAGCTGTCCTGGGTCTCCGGGCCGAAGAAGGTCTTGTAGGTAGTGACCTTGATGTCCGGGTCAATGTCGTGGACGCGCTCCTCGGCCACATCCACCTTGAATTTGCCCACGGTCTTGCGGGTGGCAATGATCTGGCGGTTGAGGTTGGTCAGGCAGACCTTATCATCGTCGATGAGGTCCAGTGCGCCCACACCGCTGCGGGCCAGTGCCTCCACCGTGTAGCCGCCCACACCGCCGATGCCGAACACGGCCACGCGGGAATTGTGCAGCTTTTCCATTGCCTCTGCGCCCAGCAGCAGCTGGGTGCGGGAATACTGATCTTGCATTGCGTTTTATCTCCTTGTTACTTTTCCACTCTCGTAATGATGCCGCCGCCCAGCACCACATCCCCCTGATACAGCACCACCGACTGGCCGGGCGTGGGGGCGCGCTGGGGCTGCTCAAACTCCAGCCGGAAGCCGTTTTCCACCGGGTAAACGGTGGCGGCCTGCTCGGTCTGGTGGTAGCGGGTGCGGGCCGTGACCCGCAGCGGTCCGGTCAGCTCCGGGATGGCGATCCAGTTCACATCCTCCGCATAGACGATGCGGTCGAACAAAGCACTCTCCGGGCCGACGGTGACCGTGTTGGCCTGCATGTCCTTGCCGCAGACGTACACCGGGGCCCCCAGTGCCAGCCCAAGGCCCTTGCGCTGGCCCAGCGTGTAGCGCACCGCACCGTTGTGGGTGCCCACCACCTTGCCGCTCTCGTCCAGAAAATCACCGGCGGGGTAGTGCTTGCCGGTAAAGCCCTCCATAAAGCGGGCATAGTCGCCGTCGGGCACAAAGCAGATGTCCTGGCTGTCGTGTTTGCGGGCATTGATGAAATGATGCTGCTCGGCGATGGCACGCACCTCGGTCTTGTGCAGGGCCCCCAGCGGCAGGCGCACATGAGCCAATTGCTGCTGGGTGAGGTTGTACAGCACATAGCTCTGATCCTTGCCCTCATCCAGCCCCTTTTTGAGCAGCCAGCGGCCGGTGTCCGGGTCCTGTTCCACCCGGGCATAGTGGCCGGTGACCACATATTCCATGCCGTGGGCCTGCGCCCAGCTCAACAGATGGTTGAACTTCATGTATTTATTACAATCAATGCAGGGGTTTGGGGTGCCGCCGGCCTCATACACCCGGACAAACTTCTCGATGATCTGTTCCCGGAAGTCGGCGGTGAAGTCCAGCACCTCGTAAGGGATATCCAGGGCAAAGGCCACCTCGGCGGCGTCCTCGATGTCCTTTTCCGAGCAGCAGGTGTGGAAACCGGACTGCCCCAGCATCTCGTTGTGGGTCAGGCGCATGGTGATGCCGGTGCAGTCGTACCCGTCCCGCTGCATCAGCCAGGCAGCCACCGAGCTGTCCACGCCGCCGCTCATGGCAATGAGGGCGCGCGGGGGCCGGGGCGCAGAGTTCTGTGTGGTCATAGCTTCTCCTTTGGCGTGTTCAACACACTAAAATAGTAGTATAATAGTAACGCGGCAAAAACCAGTTGTCAAGACGCAGAAATTTGCCCTGCGGCGTCCAGCAGGCACTGCTGCTCGTTAGGCAGCTGCCCCCGGACAACGGCATCCAGCAGGGCTTCCAGCGTCCTGCGCAGGCCGGGCCCTGCCGGGATGCCCGCCGCCATCAGGTCGCGGCCGTTCACGGCCAGCTGGCTGACCCGGCAGCACACGCCGTCGGCGTCCAGCTGTGCGGCCAATTCTGCCTGCGCGGCAAAATCAGCCGCCTGTTCCGGCTCCATGGCAGCGCCCAGCGCCGCCAGCCGCTGCACGGTGTGCAGGTCGTACCGGCCCAGCAGTTTCCGGATGCGGATGGCCGTATCGGGGGCAGCGGGAGCTTGTCCGAGGCCCGTCCGGGAGTTTCTCTGAGGACCGTCCGGAGGGTGGGACCCTGCTGCCGCAGGCAGTAGGGCGGGGGATGGAATGCCCCAGATCGTGTCCGAAGAGAAAGCTCCCGGATGGACCTCTCTCACCAGCACCGCCGTCTGCTCGATGCAGGTGTTGGAGCAGCGCAGGCGTTTCAGGGCCTTGCGGGTGCCGTCCTCGCCAAGGCTCATCAGCAATGCGGCCCACCGCACGGGCAGGTCCTCTGTGCCCGCCGGGCAGGCATCCACCACCGGCTTTGCGGCCTGCAATGCCGGGGCGGAAAGCTCCGGAATAATAACTTTTAGTATTTTTTCGTCAAGATATGCTGCCGGGGCGGGTGCTGCCAGCAATTTAGACAGCTCTTCTTCGATCCGCTCCACCGACACGCAGTCCAGATGGGCACACAGTTCCCGGGCCGCCTGCCCGGTGGGCGGGTCGATGGCAAAGCCGAACCGCGCCGCGAACCGGTACAGCCGCAGGATGCGCAGGGCATCCTCTTCAAAGCGGGTGGCGGGGTCGCCCACGGCCCGCAGGATGCCCTGCTGCAGGTCCTGCTGCCCTCCAAAGGGGTCGATGAGCCCCTCGGCATCGTTGTAGGCCATGGCATTGATGGTAAAGTCCCGCCGGGCCAGGTCCTGCCGCACATCCGGCACAAAGTGTACCTCGTCCGGGTGGCGGCCGTCGGTATAAGCCCCCTCGGTGCGGAAGGTAGTGGTCTCGTACAACTGGCCGCCGTACTTGATGGTCACGGTGCCGTGCTGCAGCCCGGTGGGGATGCACTGCCCCTCCCCGAACAATGCCAGCACCTGCTCTGGCCGGGCACTGGTGCAAAGGTCCCAGTCCTGCGGGGTGCGCCCCAGCAGACTGTCCCGCACGCAGCCGCCCACCGCGTAGGCCGCATATCCGGCCCCGTGCAGCCGGGCCAGCAGAGCCGCCGCACCGGCGTCCAATCGGATGTTTTGCATGGGTCACGCCTCCTCGTACTGCAGGGTGATCTGCATCCCGTCTGCGCCGCACACTGCCGCCGGGAAGATGCTCTGCGCCTGGGGCAGATCTGCTTCCGGGTCGGTGATCATGGGGGAATAGTGGGTCAGCCAGAGGCGATGCGCCCCGGCGCGGGCCGCCAACGCGGCGCTCTGCCCAAAGGTGCTGTGCCCCCACTGAGCTGCCTGGGCTTCCTGTTCCGGAAGCGCATAGGTGGCGTCGCAAATCAGCAGGTCAGCGCCCTGTGCGGCCTGCTCCAGCGCGGCGCAGGGGGCCGTGTCGCCGGAGAATACCATGCTCAGCCCCCGGCGCGGCGCGCCCAGCACCTCCGCCGGGGCCACGGTGCGGCCTTTCACGAGAACGCTCTGCCCCTGCTGCAGAAGTTTCCATTGCTGCACCGGCACCCCCAGCGCCCGGGCCCGGGCCGGGTCGAACCGGCCTGCCCGGGGCAGCTCCAACCGATAACCCACGCTGGGCACCCGGTGCCGGGTGGCAAAGGGACGCAGCACAGCACCCGCCGACCAGCCCTCCGACAGCGCATCCAGTGCCAGCGGCCCGTCTGCTTCCTGCAGGCGCACGGCATAGGGCAGCGGCCCGGTGAGGGCACGCACGGCGCTCCAGATGCCGGCAAGCCCTTTCGGCCCCACCAGCAGCAGCGGCCGGGTGCGGCCCTGGGCCCCCAGCGTCTGCAGCAGACCCGGCAGGCCGAAGATGTGGTCGCCGTGATAATGGGTCAGACAGACGGCGTCCGCACGCATCAGGTTGACCCCGGCACGGCGGGCCGCCGCCTGGGTGCCCTCGCCGCAGTCGAACAGCAGGCCGTGGCCGCCGCAGGCTGCAAAGGCCGTACTGAGGGCGCGGTCCGGCAGCGGCATGGTGGCCGCCGTGCCCAGTAAGGTGATGGTCAGCATAAAAACTCCTTCAGCTCAGATGGTTCTCTTGTTATGATACCACAGCGGCCCCGGCTGCACAATCGTCTGCGGCCCTGCATAGGATGGGCAAATGCAAAAAAGGAGGCGCAGACCATGCGATACCGGCCCGGAGCACACCGTTCCTTCCGCCCACGGCACCGGCACTGGCTGCGCGGGCTGCTGCTGGCCGTGCTGGTGCTGGCGGTGCTGTTTCTGTTGTACAGCTGCGCCGTGCAGCGGCTGATCTATTCTTCCCGCGGGACAATGATCTTTCTGCCGGAACGGCCGCTGCTCTGAACAGCAAAAGAGGGACGACTGCCGTCGTCCCTCTGGGGTGGGTCACATCAGTAATTGATCTTCTTCAGCTCAAAGTAGCTCTGGGGGTGTGCGCACACCGGGCACTTGAGCGGAGCCGACTTGCCGATGAAGGTGTAGCCACAGTTCCGGCACTGCCACAGCTGCTGCTCTTCGCGGGCGAACACCTTCTGGTTCTTCAGGTTCTCGGCCAGGGCGCGGTAGCGCTCCTCGTGCTCCTTCTCGATCTGTGCCACCATGGTGAACAGGGCTGCGATCTGGTTGAAGCCCTCTTCCTTGGCCTCCTTGGCCATGCGGGGGTACATCTCGGTCCACTCGTCGTGCTCGCCGCCGGCGGCCATGTCCAGGCAGGTGAGCGTGTCGGGGATGGCACCGCCGCACAGTAGCTTGAACCAGATCTTGGCATGCTCCTTCTCGTTGCCGGCGGTCTCCTCAAAGATGGCAGCCAGCTGCTCATAGCCTTCCTTCTTGGCCATGCTGGCAAAGTAGGTGTACTTGTTGCGTGCCTGGCTCTCGCCTGCAAAGGCTTCCCACAGGTTTTTCTCGGTCTTGGTGCCCTTGAGTTCCATACTCTCTTCTCCTTTTGTTCTTCGGTGTCTGTATCGGCAGCCCCACTGCGGGGCTTCAGGTCCTTGTCTCTGAACAGAGTATACCACAAACGGTGAAGAAAATCAAGAATCATTCCTATTTATTTTGAGAATTATTTTCAGTTATGCTGTTTCAGGGCGCACACGGCGATGCTCAGGGCGCTCCATGCCGCCTGATACATCAGCACATAGGTCACCGGCAGCTGCCAGATGCTGCGGGCGCTGGTGAGCAGCACCGCAATGGCCACCGAGAACAGCACCGACACCATCTGCACCGTGGTGGCCGTGGTCTCGGCGTTCTGGGCCTTGTCGGCTGCGCGCAGGCCGCCGGTCAGGCTGGCAAAGCCTTTCTGATGGTACATGCAGCAGGGCGCATCCTCGGCCGGGGCGGCCTCGAGGGCGGCGCACTGCTCCTGATCCAGCAGGGTGACCATGCCCTCCGGCAGGCGGTAGGCCTCGGTGATGTGCTTTGCGGTCAGGCTGGGGTCCAGACTGGTGACCAGCAGACGGATGTTCTCCTGCTGCAGGGCGGCAAGGCTGCGGGCGATGTTGCGGCCGCCCACATAGCGGATCACGAACATGGCATGCACGTTGCCGGACACCGCCAGATACAGGATCTGCAGCTCCCCGTTTTTGGAGTGCTGGTTCTCGTAGTCCTCGTCCGGCAGGGCCACGCCCTCCTGCTCCAGGAAACGGCGGGTGCCGATCTGGATGTGGTTGTTGTCGCACCAGGCGGCAAAGCCCAGCCCGCGGTGGATCTCCAGATCCTTGACCGGAAACAGGATGTCGGTGCGGTCCTCAATGATCTGACGGAACAGCCCCTGCAGAGTACCGCCGCTCTGGTTGAGCACGCTGGCCGCGTACAGGATGGCGCGGTCGATGCGGCCGCCCTTGAAGATGCGGATATCCTCCAGCACCACGCTGTCGGCGGCAAACAGGTCCTCGGCATCCACCTGAAGGGTGTCGATGCCGCCCAGTTCCTGAATGGCCGCCCAGCCGGGCACCACGGCCCCCACGGCACCGGCGGCACGCTGCAGGCGCAGCGCGGCCATGCCGGCGATGAGGGTGGAGGACAGGGGTGCGCCCATGCACAGCACCGCCGTCAGGGCGGCGGCGGCCAGCTTCACGTCACGGCCTACCACCAGACACAGCAGGGCACTGAGCAGGGCCACGCCCAGCAGGATGTACCCGTTCTTCTGTGCACGGCGTTCCCCGGCGCGCTCGTCCAGGCTCTGTGCCACAAAGCCTTCGTCCGCCGTCCGGGGGCGGCTCAGCAGCACCCAGGGGTCCTTCTGTTCCAGATCCCGTGCCAGTGCCCGGATCAGGTCCTTGTCCCGGGTGCGATACGCACCCTGCAGGTCGGTGGCTTCGCCCAGCAGTTCATAGCCGCCGCGCACGGCAGACAGCATCACCCGGCTGCCCAGCAGCGCCAGGAACAGCCCCAGGGCTGCAACGCCGGTGAGGATGGACAGGCCCTCGGTGGTGCGGTAGGAGTTGGCCGTGAGCAGGGCCGTGACGGCCTGCAGCAGCGCCGCCACAGCGGCCAGTGCGGGCATCGTCTCTGCCGAGGGGCGGCCCCGCAGGCCGTTCAGGCCGTCGCGCAGGACCGGGAAGCTCACCACCAGGCTGGCGGCATACAGCAGCAGATTGGCGGCGTAGAAGGCCGCCGGGGCGGCATCCGGGTCCAGTGCGGCCAGCGGCGGCAGCAGCCGGTCGGCCACCAGGCCCACATGCAGCAGCACCACGGCCAGGATCCCAGCCAGTACACAGCGCAGGGTAAGCTCTGCACTCATGCGGCGCAGCTTCTCGCCCACGCTCTCGGGGGCTTCGTCCTCCGCCGGCAGGGCGTCCTCCGCCTCGGTTTTCAGCTCCGTCTCTCCGGCACGTTCCGCTTCGGCAGTGTCTGCGGCGGGCGCAGCCACCGGCGTTTCGGTCGGTTCCGTCTCCGGAGCGTCCAGCGGTTCCAGCGGCAGGCTCATGGTATCTTCGTCCGGTTTGGTTTCCGGCTCTGCCTCGGGGGCTTTCACCGGCGCGGCGGGAGATGTTTTCTCCGGGGCTGCCGGTTCTTCCGGGACTTCCGGCTTTTTCTCGTCATCGGCGTCGCCGAACATCCGGAACACCGATTTCTTTTCCGGCAGCGGCTTGTCGGCTGCAAACACCATGGTGGGCCGGGGCGGCTCCGGAGCCTTTTCCGGGGTCTCCGGCTCTTCCGGGTCATCCAGCGGCACATCCACGCTGCGGATGGGCTCCAGCGTTTCCTCCACCGGCTTCGGTTTTGCAGCCATGCCGTTCAGCATGTCCTTGAGCTGCTGCATCTCCTGCTGCTCCTGCTGTTCCTGCGGCAGCAGCACGTCCGGGGCGTTCTTGGGGTTCTGTGCAGCCTTCTTCCGGGGCTTTTCCAGCTGCGGAGCCGGGGCGGCCGGAGCCTTGGGCGGCTCAGGCTTGTTCTCCGGGGCAGGCTGCGGGGCCGGTTTGTCCGGCACGGCAGGTTTTTCCGGGGCAGCAGGCACTTCGGCTTTGGGCTGGGGGAAATCCGTGCCCGGGTCTGCGGTGCGCAGGGTCAGGTCCAGATCCAGCGGTTCCTCCCCGTCGGGCTTTGCCAGGGCATCTGCGCCCAGCAGCACCTCACCGGTAGGCAGTTCCAGGTCCGCCCCGGCCTGCGGAGCCTGCTTCGGTTTTGCATGGCCGAACAGCCGCCCGAACAGCCCCTTGTGCTCTTCCGCCGCTTCTTCCTCCCGGCGCACCATCTCGGCCGGGATATCCGCCACGGTGGTGGTGAAGAAATCGCGGAATTTCTCATCGCTTGCGGCGGCACTCTTGTGTTGATTTTTTTCCTTAGGCATCCTTGTTCCTCCCGTTCTTCAGATTGGGGTTACGGATCACGCCTGTCACGCATTCTGTGCTGCGCGCTGCGACTGGATCTCGTACAGGATAATGCCGGCCGCCACCGAGACGTTGTAGCTGTCCACACCGGTGCCCTGTGCGGCCATGTCCAGCCGCACCACACCGTCGCACAACTTCTTGACCAGCTGCGACACGCCGCTGCCCTCGCTGCCCAGCACCAGCGCGATGGGGCCGGTGAGGTTGTTCTTGCGCAGGGGCACGCCGTCCATGTCGGCACAGTACACGAACACGCCCTGCTCCTTGAGGCGGCGGATCGTCTCGCCGATGTTGGCCACGCGGGCCACCGGCAGCCGCTCAGCGGCACCTGCGCTGGACTTGATGACCGTGGGGGTGACCGATGCGCCGCCCCGCTTGGGGATCACGATGCCGTGGGCACCGCACAGCAGAGCGCTGCGCATCACGGCACCCAGGTTGTGGGGGTCCTCAATGCCATCGCTCAGCACCAGGAACGGCGGCTCGCCCTTGGCTTTGGCCGCCGCCAGCAGGTCCTCCACGGTGGCATACGCGATCTCGCTGGCAAAGGCGGCCACACCCTGATGGCTCTCGGTGCCGGTCATCAGGCGCAGCTTGTTGGGGTTCACCCGCTTGACGGCTGCCCCGGCCTCCTTGGCCAGTGCGGTATAGTAGGCCGCCACGGCGGGGGCCATGCTCTCCGAAATGAGCACCGTATCCACGCCGGAACCGCTCTTCAGCAGCTCGGTCACCGGATTCTTGCCGTAGACCAGGCTCTCATTCCGGGTCTGCTCTTCCGGTGCACGGCGCGGGCGGCGGGGCTGATTTTTCTCTTCCATTCTGTGTTCTCCTTCCGTTTCTATCGGAACGATGCAGTGCATGTTCCCCAGGGCGCGCCGCACCGCTTGCGCAGGCAGCCAGCCCGACGATTTTATCCGATGATAATCCAAGGTAAAGTATAGCATAAGCCGACCGGGTTTGCCAGCAAATTGCCGCTTTTTTGTCGGCCCGACCGGATTTTTTCACAGCTTGCCTGCGCCCCGGCCCGGTTTTGCAGAATTGTCCCTTGCTGCTGCGCCTTCTGCCCCTGCCGGGACCTGCCGTTTTGCCGGTCCGAAAAGTTTTCCACAAAAGAGGGCTATACATTCCGTAGAAGGACCCGATTTTTTCCACATGTTGAAAACCCGGTGGAGAAAGTTCAAAAGTCCTGCTGCAAAGCCTGTTTTCCCTGTGGAATTTAACATTCTCCACTGAGTTTTCCACAATCTGGTTCGACATTCCCCCGCAGGGTGCGTACAATTTGTAATTTTCAAGTCGGAAATATGACAATTTTTTGATGCGGAACCACGCACCTTTTGCAATTTTCTCCAATATCAAATTGACGAATGTGGATTTGTGTTGAAAATTCCACGTTTTCTCCCATCCCGGGGACATTCTGCAAAAGTGGTGCAGGACCTTCAAAATTGTTGCAGATTCCCGCATTTCGGACCCTTTCCGCCCGCAAATGCCGCATTCCGCCCGTCGTTTGAAGAGAAAAACCGCCTGTTTGGATTGATTTTAAGCAGGGTTTGGGGTATACTAGTTTTGTAGGTTTGTTAAGCCGTGCACAATGCGGCGCGGCATGACCGAAAACCCCGATCATATTTGGAGGTAATGAATAATGTTGGTAAATGCAACCGAGATGCTGCTCAAAGCACGCGATGGCCACTACGGTGTGCCTCAGTTCAACATCAATAACCTGGAGTGGACCAAGGCAGTCCTGACCGCCTGCGAGGAAATGAAGAGCCCCGTCATTCTGGGCGTTTCCGAGGGTGCCGGCAAGTACATGACCGGCTTCAAGACCGTCGCTGCCATGGTCAGCGCTATGGTCGATTCCATGGGCATCACCGTTCCCGTTGCCCTGCACCTGGACCACGGCACCTATGAGGGCTGCAAGGCCTGCATCGAGGCCGGCTTCTCTTCCATCATGTTCGACGGCAGCCACTACTCCATCGAGGAGAACGTGGAAAAGACCAAGGAGCTGGTCGCTCTGGCACATGCAAAGGGCCTGAGCATCGAGGCCGAGGTCGGTTCCATCGGCGGCGTCGAGGACGGCGTTGTGGGCGCCGGCGAGATTGCTGACCCCGAAGAGTGCGCAAAGATCACCGCTCTGGGCGTTGACTTCCTGGCTGCCGGCATCGGCAACATCCACGGCGTCTACCCCGCAAACTGGAAGGGCCTGGACTTCGAGGCTCTGGACCGCATCCACAAGGCCACCAACAACATTCCTCTGGTCCTGCATGGCGGCACCGGCATCCCCGACGAGATGATCGCAAAGGCCATCAGCCTGGGCGTCTCCAAGATCAACATCAACACCGAGTGCCAGCTGGTCTTTGCTGAGGCTACCCGTAAGTACATCGAGGCCGGCAAGGATCTGCAGGGCAAGGGCTTCGACCCCCGCAAGCTGCTGGCTCCCGGCGCAAAGGCCATCGAGGACAAGTGCAAGGAGAAGATCGAGCTGTTCGGCTGCGCCGGCAAGGGCTAAGCAGAAGCTCGTATCCTGACCGGTACACCACCCAATAAAGTATGCGCCCCCGCTGCACGGTTATGCACAGTGCAGCGGGGGCGCTTTTTACTTTATATGCGAGCACTCAGACGCGGGTCTTTTCCATATCTCCAAAAATGTATTGCACACAGTCCTGCACCCAGAAGCAGGCAAAAAATCGAATAGCTAAGGATCGGAAGCCGCAGCAGTACGATCTTACCCGCGATCTGGGTAAAGAACCAACCCGTTCCATACAGGGTCACGATATAAAACACCAGCCATGTAGCATATTTCAGCCAATGCTCTTTCGGCGGAAAGCCTACCTGTTCCATCATCCGGCGGAACAGTGCACAAAAAGCCGTCACTGCAACAACAAGCTGCATCAGATAGCCTACAGAAAGTTCAAAAACCCAATCACCAATTACCGGGTAAAGCAGCAGCCCTTCCACGCCCCACCCAAAGAAGAAATACAGCGGTGCAACAAACCAGAAGTAATCCGCAGCTCTCAGTGTTTTCAAACTTGGCTTGACCTCCTCTACAAAGATTTTTGCATCCGAAATCGAATCGAACAGTTCCTGATTTTCCGCATTGGCTTGGATGGAAATATCAAGCAGATCGCTGCGTACAAGCTCGATTCCGCAAAAATCCCAACTGACCCGGCGAAGATACCGGATCACTTCTTTCAGCTGCTCCTGGCTTTTTTCGTTCAGCAGCTTTGTACGCATCCG
>QWCE01006957.1_pt1 | contig 10987 bp, 7 predicted proteins | sample 1972531 | NCBI WGS metagenome assembly QWCE01 (sample SAMN09866716, study PRJNA288562) | Human gut metagenome isolate term4_stool, whole genome shotgun sequencing... | reverse complement strand
AATACCAGAATGATCATTCCGAACTCCAGTGAGCCAAGTGCAAGCAGGTTCTGCACGCACACCGCCGCGAAGAAGAAAATAAACTGCATGCCGTAAATAATAATCTTACGGTATCTGCTAAGCGGCGCGTATACCGTTTTCAAAGCTGCCATATAGTTCCAGCCGGTTACCAGAAAGCAGGCGGTACTGAGCATGTCGTTGCTGTGATAAACATTCTGGCAAACCAACATGATGGTGAATACACATCCTGTAATAGTTACAGCTGCCGGGAAAGCATTCATGAATACATAACGCAGAAAACCACTCTCAATCTTGTTGAAGTTGTTTTCCTGGGCAAGCAGGAAGGTTGGGATACCCACTGCGCAGGCACTGATCAGGGACATCTGAATTGGCTCAAACGGATAGCTATCGCCCCAGAAAATAGTAATCAGACACAGCAGCGCAGAGAAAATAGTTTTGATCAGGAACATGGAAGCTGCGGTGCGGATGTTGTTCACCACACGGCGTCCCTGGTTCACAATTTCCGGCATAGCGGCAAAATTGGAATCCATGAGCACTACATTTGCAATGTTCTTGGCAGCGTCACTTCCCTCTGCCATAACTACGCTGCAGTCTGCCTCTTTCAGTGCCAGAACATCGTTCACACCGTCACCGGTCATGGCAACTGTATGTTTCTGTTTCTGAAGGGCAAGCACCATCTCTTTCTTCTGCTGCGGAGTTACACGGCCGAATACGGAACACTCTGCAACGGCACGCTCCATATCCTCCGGTGTGGTGATAGTGGTGGCATCAATATATTTATCTGCATTCTCCAGGCCTGCTTTTTTTGCAATGGCAGAAACAGTCACAGGATCATCACCGGAGATCACTTTCAGATCTACGCCCTGGTCTTTGAAAAATGCCAGGGTTTCAGGGGCATTATCCCTGATAATGTCAGTAAGCATAAATAACGCAACCGGCTTTAACCCTTCCGGAAGCTCATTCTCCCGATTCAGGTTTGGGCTATGCGCCAACACCAGAACACGTAAGCCTTCTTTTCCATAAGCAGCACACTGCTTGATCAAGTTTTCATTTCCATCCGGGAAAAGGAACTGGGCAGCACCCATCAGATAAGTTCCTTCTGTTTTAAAGGCTACACCGCTGTATTTGCGATCTGAGGAAAACGGAATGCAATGATCTACCGGCATGTCCGTTCTTCTGGAGAAGCGTTTGTGGAGTGCATCTGCGGTGGCGTTCTTGTCCTTTAAAACGGACATCATGTTTGCCATGACACGTTCGATCTCACCCATGGTCAATTCTGGCTGGGCGCCGCTGATGGCTAAATCAGTATTGACATTGCCCTGTGAATCTTGTGCTGACAGCTGTTCAGTAGTTCCCATAACAACTCCTATCTGCAATTGTGCCGCAACCACGGATACTTCAGACTGCGCCTCTGCAGCTGCCATTTCTGGAACTTTCTGAGCTTGATTCGCTGTTCCATTTATTGTACTTTCGCTTATATTCTCATTTTCTGCTTCCGGAGCCTTGATCTCCATCCCTTCCACATAGGGCTGTACCTGTTCCACGCACATAGTACCGGCTGTGATGGTTCCGGTTTTATCCAGACAGAGGGTATCCACTCTCGCCAGAGTCTCAATACAATACAATTCCTGCACCAGGGTATTCTTACGGGTTAACGTCAGCGCACCAAGCGTCAGCGCCACGCTGGTAAGGAGCACCAGTCCCTCCGGGATCATTCCGAGGACAGCTGCTACCATATTAACTACTGCATCTCTGATTCCGTTTCCAGCAATATAATACTGCTTATAAAACAGCAGCATTCCCATAGGAACTATGATCACACTGATGGTCTTCAAAATCGCATTCAGAGAGTTGCGCAACTCGGAATTATGACGTTTAAATTCCTTTGCCTCGCTGGTGATCTGGGAAGCATAATTGTCCTTACCTACATGGATAACCTGACAGCAGGCCTCTCCGGATGTGACAAAGCTTCCTGAAAAAAGCTCGTCCCCTTCATTTTTCTGAAGGTTATCCGATTCACCGGTCAGCAGGGATTCATTGACCTCAATACTGCCCTCAAGCACCCTGGCATCTGCGGGCACCTGATCTCCTGTTTTCAGAAAAAGGATATCATCCAGAACCAGCTTCTCCGTGGAAATGGACCATTTTTTCCCTTCACGCAAGACCACTGCCTTGCTCTCTGTAAGGATAGCCAGCTTATCCAGCGTCTTTTTCGCACGCACTTCCTGGATGATTCCGATCACCGTATTGATCACAATAATTCCCATGAACATGGAGTTCTTATAGGAACCAACCAGCAATACCATAATCATCAGGGCCAGGTTCAGAAAGTTGAAAAATGTAAGCACATTCTCCCTTACGATCTGCTTATAGCTCCTTGTGTTGGGATTCTCATTGACATTGATTTTCCCCTCTTCAATTCTTTGTTGTACCTGTTCGTTTGTCAGTCCTGTCATCGTTACTTCCTTCATTCTTATGTTTTATTTAAGGATGTTTCCGTTTTACTCTTTTTCCCATTGTATGATACCAGTGTCAAAAGGTCAAAAAACCGTTCGTGCCATTGTATTAAAATAGGGCAGATGATAACATCCGCCCTGATGAATTCTCTTTACGGTCTGCCTCATCTTTACCACCTATTTATCTGTAACGAAATAAATCTGCTTAAGGATTCGGTTTCCTGTAAAAAATATTATTCTTTTGTATCGATGACGACACTTTATAATTACTGCAGTTCGCAGTAACTATTAATACTCTTCTTCCTCTGCCTCTTCACCCTCGTGAATGTCAGACTTCGGTTTCTTCAGACCTTCGATCTCAATGTGATGCTTCTGTGCGTAATCCCACAGTGCAGCATGTACAGCCTCCTCTGCAAGAAGAGAACAGTGTACTTTCACTGGCGGAAGTCCGTCAAGAGCCTCCATAACAGCCTTGTTGGTAAGCTTCATGGCTTCCTCAATAGTTTTACCTTTTACCATCTCAGTAGCCATACTGCTGGTTGCTACTGCGGCACCGCAGCCGAAGGTTTTGAATTTGCAGTCTCTGATAATATGTGTCTCGTCATCGATATCCAGGAAAATTCTCATAATATCGCCGCATTTGGCATTTCCTACTGTACCGACACCGCTTGCATTCTCTATTTCTCCAACATTACGTGGATGCTGGAAATGATCCATTACTTTCTCACTATACATCTTTTTTTCCTCCTGGCAAGTGTTTTAATCAAATTTTTTATTTTTTTTAACTATTCAGCAGGCACTATTCCGCGAGGTGTTTTTTGTGAACGTAGTTCACAGAAAACCCGAGAATGTCGGCGCGAAATCATGCAAAGCATGATTTCTGTGCATCGCGAAGCGTGTAACTGTGAAGGTACTGAACAGTTACTGTTTTTTTATAAAATCTTCATATAATGGAGACATTGATCGCAGGTAAGCTACGATTTCTTTCAGCTTATCTACTACAAAATCAGCATCTTCCATGGTAGTCTCCTCGCTTAAGGTCATACGCAGGGAACCATGTGCAATCTCATGTGGGAGTCCGATAGCCAGAAGTACATGGGACGGATCCAGGGAGCCTGATGTGCAGGCGGAACCGCTGGATGCACAGATGCCATAATTGTCAAGCATAAGCAACATGGACTCTCCTTCGATGAACTGGAAGCTTACATTTACATTATTCGGAAGACGTTTGGTGCGGTCACCATTTAATTTCACATACGGAATCTCTTTCAGGATTCTTTCAATGAAATGATCTCTTACCTGAATCTCTTTGTCTGTACGTTCTTTCATAGTGCGGACTGCACGATCTGCAGCAACGCCGTAACCTACGATTCCAGGAACATTCTCTGTACCTGCGCGGCGCTTTCTCTCCTGCGCTCCACCATGTACAAAGGAACGTATCTTAACACCCTTGCGGATGTAAAGGAAACCGATTCCCTTCGGTCCATTCAGCTTATGTCCACTGGAGCTGAGCATATCAATTCCTAACTCATCTACATTGATCGGCACCTGTCCAAAAGCCTGTACTGCATCTGTGTGGAAAAGGATGCCATGCTCTTTGGCAATTGCACCGATTTCCCTGATCGGCTGGATAGATCCGATCTCATTGTTCGCAAACATAACAGAAATCAGAATCGTCTCTGGTGTAATAGCTTTCTCAAGCTCGTCAAGCTTCACAATACCATTCTCATCTACATCAAGATATGTGATCTTCGCTCCGCGCTCTTTCTCAAGATATTCGCAGGTGTGAAGGATTGCATGATGCTCAATTTTGGTTGTGATGATGTGGTTTCCTTTGGATTTATATGCTTCAAAGGTGGCTTTCAGTGCCCAGTTATCAGACTCTGAACCGCCAGCTGTGAAATAGATTTCTTCTTTCTTGGCACCAAGTGCATCTGCGATCTGGCCTCTTGCCTTGCTGACGCCTTCTTTGCTCTTGGATGCGAAGTCGTAAATGCTGGATGGATTTCCATACATTTCGGTAAAATAAGGAAGCATTGCTTCTACTACTTCCGGAGCGGTCTTGGTAGTAGCCGCATTATCCAGATATATCATTTTTCCCATTTTTCTTCCTCCTGGTTTATTGGTATCAATTCGATATGAAAGACTCCCGGGAAAGGGTTATTTCATCTATCTCCTTAGGTACTTTTCTATTTCCTAGTATTTCGCTTGGATTTCTATCCCACTTTACCAGATAATAACAGTTCTGTCAAGGCACATTTACAGCATAAACTAATTAAAAGGATGAAGAGGATAGGCGGATTCTTATGTCTGACAAACTTTTTATCAAAGGAACCCTGATTCTTACTCTTACCGGCCTTGTCAGCCGCCTGATGGGTTTCTTCTATAGAATATTCTTATCTCATACTATTGGTGCACAGGGAGTTGGAATTTACCAGCTTACGCTTCCGGTTCACGCAATCGTACTGGCAGCCTGCTGTATGGGCATTCAGGCTGCTATTTCCAGGCTGTGTGCCTCTTTCACTGCCCTTGGAAAAGAAAAAGAGTCCAGAGATGCGTTGCTTCTTGGAACATTTCTTTCGATGGCACTTTGCGGACTTTTATCTTTTCTGGTCTATTGGAATGCAGATTTTGTGGCTTCTGCCTTGTTAAAAGAGCCGCGTACTGCGGTTCTGCTTCGTATTCTTGCCTTTAGTTTTCCTTTTTCAGCCTTGCATTCATGCGTAAACAGCTTTTATTATGCCAGAAAAACGACTGGAATTCCAGCTTTTATCCTGCTTCTTGAGCAGACTTCCCGGATCGGCAGCACTTACGTGATCTACCTGATTCTGATTTCCCAGAAAAAAGAGATTACCCCTGTAATAGCGGCCGGAGGTGCACTTTTCAGTGAGCTTACAGCCACTGCAGCATGTATGCTGGCGCTTGGACTGGATTTTTCCAGGGAAAATTACAAACCAGGCACCGGACTGCTTCAACGTATTTTACGAGTATTTTTCTGTATGAGCAAAGGTGCTCACAGAAATTCACCTTCTGCCAAAAACAATACTGCCACTTCCATAAATGTTCTTTTAAAAGAAATCGCCCAGATTGCAGTTCCCCACTCTGTCAACCGGCTGCTGCTTACCTTACTCTCTGGCATCGAAATGGTTCTTATTCCCCAAAGATTGCTTCTGTCTGGAATAAATCAGACTGATTCCCTGTCTGTGTACGGAATTTTTACCGGAATGGCGCTGCCGCTGATTCTTTTCCCGGCGACACTGACAAATTCTGCCTCTGTTATGCTGATGCCTTCTGTGGCTGGTTTACAGGCCCTCGGTCATGAAAAAAAAATTCGGCATGTGATCCGCCGCACCTGTGAAAACTGCTTTTTCTTCGGAGGTTTCTGTACATTCTTTTTCTTTATTTTCGGAAAATCACTGGGAAATTTTCTTTTTCACAGCGAAACTGCGGGGATTTACATAAGGACGTTGGCTTTTATCTGCCCTTTTCTTTATACAAATACTGCACTGGAAAGTATTCTGAACGGTCTCGGGCGCCCAGATGCCTGCCTATTTCACAATATTGCAGGAGTGTGTATCCGAATTGGATTTGTTTTCTTTTCTATTCCTGTGCTTGGAATCCGTGGATATTTTTACGGAATGCTCCTTTCCCAACTGATTCTTACCTTGCTTCATTTCATTTATCTAAACAGACTGGAGCATGTTTGAAAAATCATTCCCGCAATTTGCCTATCGACATTTTTTCCATCATAGTCTATAATATTGAATCGAAAATAAATTTTGCCGATAAAAGGAGAAAATACCATGGGATTTGAATTCATCAAAAAGCTTCCAACCCCCGACGAGATCCGCAACCAATATCCCATTGATGCAAAGATCAAGGCACTGAAAGAGAAACGTGATCAGGAAATCCGTGACGTATTCACCGGAAAATCCGATAAATTTCTTGCAATCATTGGTCCCTGTTCTGCAGATAATGAAGATGCTGTATGCGACTATCTGCTGAGACTTCGCAAAGTTCAGGACAAGATCGCGGATAAAGTTTTAATCATTCCTCGTGTTTATACAAATAAACCCCGTACTACCGGAGAGGGTTATAAAGGAATGGTTCATCAGCCAGATCCGGAGAAAAAACCTAATATGCTTGCCGGTCTTGTTGCCATCCGTAAAATGCACATCCACGCTATTGAGGAAAGCGGATTTACCTGTGCAGACGAGATGCTTTACCCAGAGAACTGGCGTTACCTTTCCGATCTTCTTTCCTATGTTGCTGTAGGAGCACGTTCTGTTGAGGATCAGCAGCACCGTCTCACTGTCAGCGGTATGGATGTTCCGGCGGGAATGAAGAATCCTACAAGTGGTGACTTCAGTGTTATGCTGAACTCTGTTGTTGCAGCTCAGGGCAGCCATACATTTATCTACAGAGGATGGGAAGTTGTAACTACTGGAAATGAGTTGACACATACCATTCTTCGTGGTGCTGTAAACAAACACGGAGAGGCTATTCCGAACTACCATTACGAAGATCTTCGTCTTCTTTTCGAGAAATATTCCGCTAAGAACCTGAAGAACATGGCTACCATCGTGGATACCAACCATTCCAACTCCAACAAGCAGTATGAGCAGCAGATCCGTATTGCCAAAGAAGTTCTTCACAGCCGTCAGGTTGATTCTGATGTTCGTGGGCTGGTAAAGGGTCTTATGATCGAAAGCGACATTGAGCCAGGCAATCAGAAGATCGGACCAAACCATGTATATGGTAAATCCATTACAGATGCTTGTCTTGGATGGGAAGAATCTGAGAAGCTGCTTTATACAATCGCTGAGATGTGCTAGCGCCTGTTTGAAAAATCATTCCCGCAATCTGCACGCCCCACTTTGCGGTATATTTTCAGAAATAAAATTTATTTATCTCCTGTATTCTGATTTCGGAATGCGGGAGATTTTTCAGACACGCTCTAATATCTTTCGATAGAATTTTCGGTCAAACATTTTTATAATACAAGAAAGAATCTTACTTTGCAGAATTTTCATTACATAAAAAAGAATCCTGCTTGCAGGATTCTCCGCCTGCGGTGGGTCGCCTCGAGCGACAACTACCTTTCCGCCGCAGTGCGATCCTGCCCGGTAGGGCTTTTTATGTAATAGGAAATTCCAACAGAATTTCCTATTACATAAAAAACTGCCCACAGGTCTCTCCCATGGACAGTTATCATCTTATTCGATCTTCTCAATGTCTTGGATGTGCTTTCATATACACATCTCGCATCCGGTTAATATTCATGCTTAAATATACCTGAGTCGTAGAAATATCGGAATGTCCCAGCATTTCCTGAACGCTTCGGATGTCTGCTCCATTCTGCAGCATATGTACTGCAAAAGAATGTCTCAATGTATGTGGCGTAATATCTCTGTGAATTCCAGCCTCCTGGGCATAGCCTTTCAGCATTTTCCAGAATCCCTGACGGCTCATGGCCTTACCGGAGCAATTTGTGAACAGCGCATGCTCTGAATCATCTTTCACAAATACCTTACGTCCCTCTTCAAGATAAAGATTCAACGCTTCCTTGCTTACATTTCCAATCGGAATGATACGCTCTTTATTCTCCTGGCAAACCACATAGCCAAGCTGAAGGTTTACATCTGTGGTCTCCAGATGGATCAGTTCGCTGACACGCATACCAGTGGCATATAAAAGCTCTAACATAGCCTTATCCCGAATTCCCTTAGGCGTAGTCAGATCTGGCTGCTTCAAAAGATCGTCAACTTCCTGAATACTGAGAATCTCCGGAAGCTTCTTCTCTACCTTTGGAGATTTCAGATTATCTGTGGGGTTCTCTTCCATCTTCCTAAGTGCAAACATGTGTTGAAAAAAAGCACGCATGGAAGCAACACTTCTTGAAATAGTGGATGACGCGAAGTTCTCTTTCTCCATATAATCCATGTATCCCATAAGATCAAATTCACGGACATCTTCCGCTTTCATAATCCCCTTCATTTCCAGGTATGCAGCCATCTTGTTCAGATCCCGCTGATAGGAAACCTCTGTATTCTGGGATGTTTTTTTCGTATTATGTAAGTATTCAATAAACTCGCGTATTTCCTGTTCCATATTGTTTACTTCCTGTCTCTTTTGTTATAAATTCATTTCATATAGCCCATGATCATACTGCTTTAGACCATGTTTGAAAAAGATTCTGGAGCGTGTTTGAAAAAGGCTTTCTGTAAGATGTGCGTCACAATTTGTGGGAGATTTCGCCCGGAATTCCTATTGTCCATTGCATTTGCTCTTTCACGCTTTATTGCAGGAACGGGCTACCTCCCCACAATAACTGATCTTAAAATGTATTTGTATTATACTTTGTAATTGACATAAAATCAAACCTTTTTTTCGGCCAAAAATCGTATAAAAACAAGCTTTTTTTGCCCATTTTACAAAATAGCGTCGCTTTTATGGTAACCAATACTATATCTTGTATTTTTCATATTATTCTCATTCAAAAAATTTCGAAAAATCCAGAATTTTGTTTAAAATCCATGGATTTACACGCCATTCCAAAAGAATTCCCACACCGTATAAAGCTGTATATAAGAGCACTTTCAGGAGATAAGCGCTTACTTTCTGTGGAAAAATTCCATGATTGCGCCAGATTCCCATAGATTCCCTAGGGACTCCAAATACAGTAAAACCACAGATTAGAGAAAGGAAAAAAATCCCACCGCGCATCCAGAGAATCTGCAAAAGATAATCGATTCCTCCTGCTTCTGTTTTCCCATAGGTTTCCAAAAGGTACACTGCGGAAAATGCCTGCTGCTTCCAGGAAAAACGGTATATAAAGTTCGGGATCAGCATTCCTGCAAGAAATCCTGCAAGCAGCAAAGTCAGTCCTGGAAAAAAACTTTTCTTTTTGATACTGAGTAAATTTTCCATATATTCACCCTGTACCATTGTACGCAAGCGATGATTTGATTATGAATTACATAAAAAAATTCTTTTTGATTTTCCATGAATCAGCCCATGCAAGCATAGCTCGTTCATGGCTGCCGTCCGGGACTTTCATAATAAAAACCGCCTCCGCATCCTTCATATAGTATGAAAAATGCGGAAGCGGTTTCTTAATATTTCTTAATGTAAATTAACTCCGATTATTTGGCATAATCAACAGCTCTGCTCTCGCGGATCACATTGACTTTGATCTGACCCGGATACTCAAGCTCAGCCTCAATCTGCTTCGCTATGTCTCTTGCGAGAAGTACCATCTCAGAATCATTCACATGCTCAGGAACTACCATAACACGGATTTCTCTACCAGCCTGGATTGCAAAGGATTTCTCAACCCCCTTGAACTGATTGGTAATATCCTCAAGCTGCTTCAGTCTGTTGGTATAAGTCTCCAGTGTCTCTCTTCTGGCACCTGGACGCGCCGCGGAAATCGCATCTGCTGCCTGCACGATACAGGCAATAAGGCTCTCTGGCTCCACATCACCGTGGTGTGCTGCTACCGCATTGATCACAATAGGTGATTCCTTATATTTCTTACAAAGGTTTACACCAATCTCAATATGGGATCCCTCAACTTCATGGTCAATAGATTTACCGATATCATGAAGCAGACCGGCACGTTTCGCCATGCGCACGTCTACACCAATTTCACCGGCAAGCAGACCGGAAAGCTGTGCTACTTCAATAGAATGCTTCAGCGCATTCTGTCCATAACTTGAACGGAATTTCATACGTCCAAGAAGTTTCAGAAGCTCTGGATGAATACCATGAACTCCAACATCCATAGCTGCATTCTCGCCATCCTCGCGGATCTGAGTTTCAACTTCTTTCTGTGCCTTCTCAACCATTTCCTCGATTCTGGCCGGATGGATACGTCCATCTACGATCAGTTTCTCAAGTGCTACTCTTGCCACTTCACGTCTGATAGGATCAAATGATGAGAGAACTACTGCCTCAGGAGTATCATCAATGATAAGGTCTACACCTGTCAGGGTCTCCATAGTACGAATATTACGTCCCTCACGTCCGATAATACGTCCCTTCATCTCATCGCTTGGAAGCTGCACTACGGAAATAGTAGTCTCGGCAACATGGTCTACCGCACATTTCTGAATGGCATTTACCACATATTCCTTGGCTTTCTTTCCTGCCTCTTCCTTCGCCTGGCTCTCAAGTTCCTTGTAAAGTCTGGCAACATCAACTTTAACATCGTCTTCCACAGATCTGAGCAATTCTTCTTTTGCCTGTTCGGAGGTCAGACCGGAAACACGTTCCAGTTCCTGTACTCCTTTCAGCTCGAGTTCATCTACTCTCTTTTCTTTCTTCTGCAATTCAGCAAATCTCGCTGTGCACTCTGCCTCGCGCTTCTCAACTGCTTCAGCTTTCTTATCAACGGTTTCTTCCTTCGATAAGACACGCTTCTCATATTTCTGCAGTTCGTTTCTACGTTCCTTGGTTTCCTTCTCCAGTTCATTTTTAGTGCGGAGAGATTCTTCCTTTACCTCCAA
>QWCE01005831.1_pt1 | contig 10991 bp, 6 predicted proteins | sample 1972531 | NCBI WGS metagenome assembly QWCE01 (sample SAMN09866716, study PRJNA288562) | Human gut metagenome isolate term4_stool, whole genome shotgun sequencing... | reverse complement strand
ATGTTCCTGCAGTGTTTGAAACTGATGCTGGAATTTTACCTTCTTTTATGTGTTCAACCATTGCCTTTATTGGTAGTGTTGAGAAGTATGCTGCTGGGCCATCTTCTGCTACCTTTTCGTCTATTGGTTGATTTCCTTCGTTATCTTTGATTCTGCAGTCGTCGCAGTTTATCCCAACTCTTTCCACTGTAATGTCAGGTCTTCCTCCAGCTTGTCCAATGGATAGTACCACATCAGGTTTAACTTCTTCTATCTTTTCTTTAATCTTATCAACAGATTTTCCAATTACTGTAGGAATTTCTAACTTAATTATTTCCGCTCCCTTAATTTCATCCGGTAATTTCTTTACAGATTCAATTGCTGGGTTTATAGATTCGCCACCGAATGGGTCAAATCCAGTTACTAAGATTTTCATTAAATCACTCCTCCTAAATTAAAATCCAAATACTAACATCAATATAATGTGAACAACTATTAAAGTTAAGGCCACCGGTGCTTGAGTCTTCATGATTGTATATTCATTATCTGTTTCAAGTATAGCTGCAGGAACGATATTGAAGTTTGCAGCCATAGGTGTCATAAGAGTACCACAGTATCCACAAGTCATACCAAGAGCACCAATTACTGCTGGGTTTGCACCATTTGCAATTACAAACGGGATTCCTACACCAAGTGTAATAACAGTAAATGCAGCAAAGGCATTACCCATAATCATTGTAAATAGCGCCATGCCCAGACAATATGCAACCACACCTAAAACCTTCGCTCCAGGTGGCACAATAGCAGTTACACCTGAGCCAATAACTTCACCAACTCCCGCCGCTGCAAAAACAGTACCAAGAGCGCCAAGAAGTTGTGGTAGTAGTGATGAACTACCAATAGTCATAAGCATCTTTGCAGTATCTTCTTTAGTTTCACGATACTTAGCCTTTGTAATAACAAGGGCGATGATTATAGCTATTATAGATGATATACCCAAAGTTTGTGCTGCTGAAAATCCAAAATAGATTGGGCCCTCTTCACCTGTACCAACAGGAATCTTAAAACTCTTAGCTTGAGCCATAATCATGGCAATAATACCAATAGCAAGAGCAGGAATAAAGATTTTATTGCCAACCCTCTTACCATACTCTACCTTTTGTTCTTCACTTTGGTCTTTAAATTCACCAACTTGAACTTGCTTTGTCAAAGTTAAAACTCCAAGAACAAGTAAAAGGCCACCAACAATTGCTCCACCGTATTCAAGTTTGTCAACTATAAACTTTCCAGTGCAGAATAAAATACCAAGTAAAGTCCAAAAAGCACAAGTTCCCATAGGAGATTTTTTATTTCTAAGACCAGTAATACCAGTCATAATGCAAATCAATCCACATAACACATAGATGATTTCATCAATTATAACGCTGTTATCAGCTATAAATTTAAACATGTTTCATGTCCTTTCTTAGTCTTCTCTCATATAAATAGCATTGTACTAACGCTAATATTAACATGGAAATACCAGCTAAAATAGAACTCTTTGCTATTTCACCATTAGTAACATCGAAACCAGCTTGGTTAAGAGTACCTTGAATTAAAAGTACACCAGAAGCTACAGGAAAAATATTTTGTCCAAAAAAGTTTCCGTAGTTTTCAGCAGCCCCAGCAAGACCCTTTAATTCCTCAAGTCTTTTTTCAGAAAGTTCAACCTTCTTATTAGCAGCTCCTTCTGCCATAGGTAAAATTAATGGTCTAACAAATTGAACGTGGCCACCAAGTCTAAGAGAAAGAGCAGCTGCTGCCCATCTAATTAAGATGTAAAGACCAACAACACCACCGGCACTGGCAGACTTCATCTTTTGAATAGCCTCCGCCGCCCTGTCCTTAAGACCATATCTTTCCATAATTGCAATTAGAGGTAAACTCAAGAAGAAAAGTGACATGTATCTATTATTTACAAATCCCTTTCCAATTACATCTAATACTTCAACAATTGGCATGCCAGCAATAAGACCAGTTACCAATCCGGATATAAGCACTACTGCAACAACATCAAGCTTTAGAGCAAAGCCAATGACAATTATCAGTACGCCTATCAAAACCCAATAGTTCATATAGAACCTCCTTTATTTTTTTATTTTTTTTAATAAAAATAATTCCTACGACACAGTTATCATAAAAAATAATATAAGCACCGTGTTTTTAATTATATCATATGGAGGGGAAGTTTTTTGTAAAAAACTTTTATGCAAAAACTTTATTTTAATATTATTTTGTAGGGTATTGCCCTACTACTTTATTATTTCTAATATATTTCCTCTTTTAACCAAGGGGAAAGCTAAGAAACCTTTTCGTATGGTTTCTATCGCTTTCCCCTTGAAATCCCCTTTTTCTTACCTTCCAAACGATTCAGGACTGCCGTCCTGAAAACCTGCTTTGGAAGCGGAAGAAAATCTTTCTGGATTTTCTGTGTTTTTTATATTATAGTTTGAACACTAATGGATTATTAAATTTACTCTGTTCCTCTAACATATACTTGGTAATGAGATTCTTCGACTTCAATTTTTTGTACCAAAAAATTTTCGCTCAGAATGACACAAGTGGGGTTACACACTTCGTATAAAGAAATAGAATAATGTGCCGGAGGCACAAACAGGAAAGCCTTAGCTTTCCCACAACTTTTTAAAAGGGGTCTTGGGGATATCCCCAAGTCGTTGGGAGGTAAAGGGGGTTTTCAAGGGGGATAGGAACCGTACGAAACGGTGCCTTTTCCCCCTTGGTGAAATAAAAGATACAATAGATTAGAAACAAAAAAAGTTCATAGGTCATAGACCTACATAACTATGCCGCAAGGCAAATAATACATGACAATACTGGGGGGGCCATGCCTCGTAGGGGCAAAACCTCTACAAAATAAACTAAAAACTTTTAATTGAATTTTTACAAAAAATTCAAAAAAAGAACCCCCTTAGGTTCTTTTTTTCTTCTCAAAACGTTTCATAAACGAATCTGTTACAAGATTTCCCTTCATATAGTCCATATCAATTTTATTTTTTATTTTAAGTGCCAGATTATTATGCATTGCAAATGGTCCCCATGAAAGCACTGCCTTGTCGTCTGATGTATTTATAATTTGAAGATACTTTTCCTGTGGAACATAATGTTTTAACTCGCCAACGCCAAATATTACATGAAACACGTTGTTCACAAGTATTGGAGTCATTCTAATTGCAAACACACCTGCCTTTGGCATATGTGGAAACTCTTTTATATGAACCATATCTCCAATTGCAAGAATATTGTCTGAGGCAAATAGTTTGTTATTTACTTTTAGAAAGTTATTCTCATCAACTTCAAATCCACTATATTTAACATCAACTCCAGTAACTCCTGTGCTTACAAGTACCTGGTCAAAATCTATTTGTCCACCATCATAATAAGCAGTATTTCCTTCAATTTTTTTGATGTCAATATTGTACATAACTTTTATATTTTTATATTCCAAAACTTTTTTTGCGAGCCTCTTGGTTCTATCGTTAAACTTAAGTAAAATGTCGTCATGTTTGTCAGCAATTGTAATATTAAGTCCAGGATATTTATGTCCATATGCTAAAGCAAGTTCAACCCCTGCAGCTCCTCCCCCTACAATTAAAAGCTTGTCCTGTCCCCCACCTATGTCCTTAAGTTCCACAAATCCATAAATAGGTTTAACATAGTGAAGGTTTTCAGTTTCAGGGCCAAAACTTTCAATGGACTTTGATCCAAGATTCATACAGAGATAATCAAAATAATACTCACCTTTTTTAGTCTTAACCATATTTTTATTCTTATCTATTTCTACAATCTCATCAAAAATTAGTTCAATATTTGGATTGTTGCAATAATCTTCCACCTTGAAAGAAACCTGTTCAAGAGAAAAAGTTCCATTTATATAACCTGGTAACATACCAGAATAAAATTGTCTATCATAATTCGTAATTACAATTACCTTCAATCCATCCAAATCCATATTTTGTAATTTCGAAAGAATTTGTATATGACCATGTCCTGCTCCGGCAAGAATCAAAGTCTTCATAAAATCACCTCATTATTATAGTACCCATTAATTAAAGTATTTGGCATATAAAAAAGGGGTTTCCCCCTTATTCAACTTAATCAATATTTTTTAATTCATGTACAACTGAAGATGAAACTGATCCTTCTCCACCAACAATTATAACCTTATTAATATTAGAATTTTCTGTTATAAAGTCCTTAACAACCTTTGGCAGTGCATCCTTTGATGTCAAAAGTATAGCTCCATTATTCATCTTTGCAAGAGGCGCTGAAGAAAGAGCATCTGGATAATTATTTCCATCCACTAAAATAACAGTATCGATGTTTTTGTCTAAAACTGTTTGATAAGCTTTTGCAACCTCAACAGAAGTGTCAAAACGACTCTTACCAGAATATCTTACCTTTTCAGCATACCCAGAAGGAACAGAACCCGTTCCACCAAAAGCCATATAATATGGAATCTTATTGGTCTTTCCTTTTACAAAAGGATAAAGATAAGTAGTAGTATTCATCTGACCAACAAAAGGTGCTGCACTCAAACTATCGGCAAAATTTCCACCATCAACCACAGCTACCCTTTCACCTGGAGTTATAAACTCAGCATATTTAAAACGCATCTCTCTTACTTTGATAGCAGTGTCAAGTCTATCCCTGCCAGAAAGTCTTTCAACCTTATAACCCTTGTCTAAAAGCTGTTTATAAACTACATTTGAAATAGTAGAGTCACCACCAAGTAAAAAAACTATTTCAGTTTGTAGCCTTTCCAGTTCAGAAAGCACATTTGAAGGAATAGAGTCCTTAGAAGTTAAAAGTACTGGAGCATTTAACTGAGTTGCAAGAGTACCACCAACAAGTGCATCAGGATAATTTTCTCCTGAAGCTATAATAGCATACTTAGAAGTATTAAAAGTATTTTTAGAAGAAGTAACAGCAGTCTCATACCTACTCTTACCAGAATATCTTTCAATTTCAATACCCCTACTTGCAAAAGACTTAGATGGAACAGCAGTTGCAAGTAAAATAGTGCCAAGTAATATGTATTTTAAATTTATTTTTTTCATTTTAGTCCCTCCCTATTATAATTATAGCACACAGAAGATAAAAATTTTGTAACTACTTTGTTTTATTCTATCATTATACTTATTCGATGCTTCGACACACCTACATTTCCAATACCGACAACAATGAAATCATTTTCAGAAAGCTATAAAATAGGATTGTAATAAATAAACCTATATGGTATAATTAAGTTATCCATACAGGATTAGTATGATATAAAAATTAGGAGGAATAACAGTGAAAATTATTGTAATTGGAGCAAACCATGCAGGTACTGCTGCATCAAACACAATCCTTGACCACTTTAAGGATAACGATTTAACCATCTATGACAGAAACAACAACATTTCCTTTTTAGGTTGTGGTATGGCACTATGGATTGGCGAACAAATTTCAAAATCAGATGGACTTTTCTACTGCAACAAAAATGTATTTGAAGAAAAAGGCGCCAAAGTACATATGGAATCTGAAGTACTTTCCGTTGACGAAGACAAGAAAACCGTTAAAGTTAGACTTAAAGACGGAAGTGAAATTGAAGACTCCTATGACAAGTTAATACTTGCAACTGGTTCAAGACCAAGATCAAACAATCTTCCTGGAGAAGACTTAGAAAATATTGAGGTAGCAAAACTATTCCAAGACGCTAAAAAAGTTAAAGCAATTGGCGAAAGAGAAGATATTAAAAATGTAGTAGTAGTTGGATCAGGCTACATCGGAGTTGAACTTGCAGAAGCTTTCAAGAGAATAGGTAAAAATACAACTTTAATCACAAGAGACGAAAAAATTCTACAAAATTACTTTGACCACGAATTTTCAAAACCACTTGAAGAGGCAATGGAAAAAGAAGGTATTAAACTTGTTTATAAAGAAGACGTTGTAGAATTTAAAGGAGAAGGCGGAAAAGTTAAAAGTGTAGTTACAAACAAAGGCGAATACGAAGCTGATCTTGTAATAAATTCTATTGGCTTCGTGCCAAATGTATACCTTTGTGAAGATCTTAAGAGACATGAACAAAGTGGCGCATATCTTGTAGATAAACACTTTAGAACTTCAAATGAAGATATATATGCTATAGGAGACTGTGCAACTATCTACTATAAACCTTCAGATAGACAAGAGTATGTTGCACTTGCAACAAACGCAGTTCGTTCAGGAATTGTTGCTGCACTAAACGCTTGTGGAGTTGACCTTGCAAGTCCTGGAGTTCAAGGTTCATCAGGAATGCAAATTTATGGAAACAAAATTGTCATGACAGGTATGTCAGTAGACCTTGCAAATAAATATGGAATTGAAGTAGAATACACAGACTTTGAAGATTTACAAAAACCAGCATTTATGGAAGATGTACCAAATGCAAAAGTAAAAGTTAGAATTGTATATAGAAAAGATGACAGAAGGATAATTGGAGCGCAACTTGGATCAACATACGACGTATCAATGGGTATTCATATGTTCAGCCTTGCAATTCAAAAAGATGTTACAATAGACGAATTGGCATTGACAGACTTATTCTTTATGCCACACTTCAATCAACCTTACAACTATATAACAATGGCAGCTGTACAAGCTGTATTAGGCTAAAATTTACAGGGAGGCGAAAGCCTCCTTTTTTATTTGGATAACATATTTTTTTAATTTTTACACTCAAAATGCCAAAACGGAGTGTTTTATTCCTAATTATGGTGCCGATAGGCACAAAAAGAAAATCCAACAAGATTTTCTTCAACTTTCTACGCAGGTTTTCAGGACGGCAGTCCTGAATCGTTGGAGGTGCAGGGTGTGGGTTTAAAAGGGCGAGGGATAGGAACATACGAAAAGTTCCTAAGGCCCTCGCCCTTTGGTATAGAATGATTAACTTTATTTGAAATAAAATAAGGTAGTAGGTCATAGACCTACAAAACAACTCAGGAAACTTTAACAGTTGCTCTTTTTAGAAAAGCAACTGAGATTCTTTGACTTCAAAATTTTTTTCAAAAATTTTTTCGCTCAGAATGACACACGTGTGGCTATCACATTTCGTATAACGAAAACATTCAAAACACAATTATAAAAATAAGAAGAAAATCCAAAGGATTTTCTTCAGCTTTCACCGGGGTTTGGGGTGTCCCCAAGCGTTTTAAGGGTGTAAAAGGATGGGGTTTTAGGGGCAGGATATGAGGGGAAATCGCAATCCCCTTCATCCTGCCCCTAATAGTAGGGATGGTAATCTATTGCAAAAAATATTACTCAAAGTTTGAAAAACTTTGCTGTGCATGCCGTAAGGCAAATAAAGTATGACAATACTGGGAGAGGTCATGCCTCGTAGGCTTAACCCTATATAATAAAAAAGGAAAATAAAAAAGAACCTTAAGGTTCTTTGCGTTTTTCTTCTTATGTACTGCACATCCCGGCTTTGACTAATTACCCTTTAACGTTACTAATGTAGTTAGCTCGAAATAGGCTACCTTACGGCACATAAAAATGACTACTTATGGCTGCTTCGTTCCCGATCTGACCAGGTTCATAGGTTTCTATTGCGTAAGACCCACTTGTCAACACCACTTGCATAAGGCTGACTTAAATTGTAAAAAGCCGGGGCCGGGAATTCGACCCTGCTGTAGCGATTGCAGGTACAGGGCATCGCTAGTTCCCCATCTAGTGCATGGCGGAGAATGAGGGATTTGAACCCTCGAGACGCTCATCACGCCTACACGATTTCCAATCGTGCTCCTTCAGCCGCTCGGACAATTCTCCAAGTACAGATTTTTATTATAGACTAAATAGAACAAAATGTCAAATCCTGTTACTGTGTATGACTCAACTGTTGCTTTGTAAGAAAAAGAAAATCCACTGAGGTTTCCCCCAGTGGACTTAATTATTAAGCTAAATTACTTAATTTCTGCTCCACCTAATACTTTAGCGATTTCTTTTTCAATTCCTTCAGAAACTGATCCAGTACCACCAACTATAGTGATTTGAGTCATGTGATTGTCTCTTAGATATTGAGCTAAATCTTTTCCTAAAACAGTCTTAGAAGCTGTTAATAGAACAGGAGCATTAACCTTAGCACCGTATTGAGCTGCTACTAAAGCATCAGCAAAATCAGTACCATCAACTATGATTGCTTGTCCAGCGTTCATAAAGAATTTACCAGCAAGTTTCATAGAAGTTAATTGTCTATTTTTTCCTGAAAGTCTTTCAGTTACTACAGAAATTTGAGAAAGAGCTTTGTCAGAAACTGATGTAGTTCCACCAACTACTATTGCTTTTTTAATTTCAGTTCTTGCTAAAATATCTTGAACTGATTTATGAACACCATCTTTTGCTACAAGAAGAATTGGTCTTCCTTGTAAAGCTGAAGGTACAGATGCTACAAGTGCGTCTGCAAAGTTTTCACCTGAAGCTATAAATGGTTCATAGAAATTAGGATTTCCTGCAACATATCCTGGATAGTATTTTTCTATATGATGGTAAACAGCTGCTGAAGTTTCGTATCTGTTTGAACCAGAAATTCTTTGAACTTTATTTCCAAGAGCTTCGATTTCTCTTGTTAAAGCACCACTTAGGTAAGTTCCACCACCAACTAATACTACATTAACTTTAGCGTTGTTAGCTTTGTTTACATCTTTGATGAATTGTTCAACAGATTTTTCTACTCCACCTCTACCATTTAGTACGATTGGTGCTTTTAGATAGTTTGATAGAGAAGCTGCTGCAAGTCCATCTGCAAAGTTATCGCCAGAAGCTATAACTATATTTTGAACTTTTGATAAGTCATCATAAGTCTTTCTTGCTACTTCAACAGAAGTATCATATCTCTTTGGACCAGAGATTCTGTTTGTGAATTTATATCCTTCTGGATATAGAGTTACATCAATTTTGTATACACCATTTTCTGCTTTAAGGTTTTCAAAGCTATATTCTCTTGACATATATCCATTAGCTGAAACTATTACCTTGTTGTGAAGAACTATTTTAGTATAATATCCATCTTTTTTACTTGAATCAGATTCAAGAATTTCAATTATTTCTGAAACTGCTTGAGGATTTTTAATTTCTGCATATCCATCTTCATTTGTTTTAGCAGTTGCTAAAACTTTACCAAATTTAACTTCTCCTTGGTATTTAGTTTCGTTTTGAAGAATCTTAACTTCTGCGTCTTTTAAAGCCTTAGGAGCTTCAACATCGTTTAAGTCAGTTTTGTTTTCTACACCTTTTACGTAAACCTTAAGTAGGCTTGCCATAGCAGGTTTTCTTAAAACTATTGTAGGAATCTTATCAGCTTTAGTAGTCTTGATGTTAGTTAATTCAACAACGCTAACAAGTTTGTTATTTACTACTATACCAACAATTTTTTGACCGTTAACTGCAGTAACTTTGTCAACTAATGTAGCTAATTCATTTTCAGAAAGTTCAAAATTAGCATTGTCGTCAGTAGCTAAAGTTCTTGGTGCAGTTACTACATTTTTAATTTCTTCACCTTTTAGGTAATGTCCGTTTTCATCAACAGTGTATTTACCATTTTCGTTCTTTAAATCAACAAAAGAGAATTCTACATTTGGTTTTCTCTTTCCTTCTTCATCAAGAGAAAGAACTCTAAATTTTGCAAGTTTTCCATTTTGTAAATCAAGGACCATATTATAAACTTTAGTGTTTAAATCAATATCCTTGCCATCTAAAGTCTTAACTGAACCATTCTTGTCAGTCATGAATTCAAATCCATTTACTTTAACTCCGTCAGTAGTTGCAACAACTGTTGATTCTAAAGAACCGATAACTAACTTATAAGATGTTTCTTTTTCAAGATTCTTTAAAGTTACTAAGTTTAAAGGTTCGTTGTATTCAGTTGATACTGCATCGTTTACCATTTTGAATTCTTTACCATCTTTTTTGTAAAGAACAAAGTTAAGTGATCCTTCTGCTTTAACAGGAACACCATTTCTTGTTACTTTTACTTTGAAAGTAGTATTACTTGCAGGTGCAGGACCTTGTCCTTCTCCATCAGGAGTAGCAGCGAATGCTGGAACCAATGTTGTAAATACCATTGCCAAAGCTAAAAGTAAAGACATAATCTTATTGCTTTTTTTCATGATTAAAAATCATCCTCCTCTAAAAATTTTGTTCAACTTCTATGAACCTTGGAAGTTAAACTTTGCTTTGCACCCATTGAAGGGGGCTTTTTAAAGTACACCTTCAATGTACTACGTAGTTATAAGCCAAGTCCTCTTCTTTGATCCTTGAAGTTGTTTGCCCAAAAGCGTAGGCATATATAATAGCAACTTTCGTTGTTATTACCATTTTTTTGATTTTGTTATAAGTTAATACTTATACCATAATCTTATAGATATTATAACAGATATTTTTGTAATTTCAAATAGGGAAAGCAAAACTCCTATTCGAAATTATGAACTGCTAATAATCAGTTAAAAATATAATACCACATTAAGGATATCCTTTTCTATATTATACCTCAATTTGAAAAAAATAAACACTTTAACAAGGTGTCTTGTTGTATAATATTATACACTATATTTTAACATTTCAACAGACTAAAATATTACAAAATTCTTACATTTAGATTTTTTATTAGATTTGTAACCATTTTGTAACTACTTCCAGTTTTTATTATGTTACTATAATTGTAGACAATAGGTCATTTTTTGTTCATCCTCCCAAATATGAACCAAGACCTATGATGTAGTCCGATTTGAAAAAATCGGGCTTTTTTTTGAATTTTTTAACAAAATTCAATCTTTAAAATTTAATTTTGTTTATTTTGTAGGGTTTCACCCTACTACCTATTTATTACTAATAAGTTTTTTCTTTTAACCAAGGGGAGAACTAAGAAACCTTTTCGTATGGTTTCTAACGTTCTCCCCTTGAAATCCCCTCTTCCTTACCTTCCAAACGATTCAGGA
>QWCE01005817.1_pt1 | contig 11019 bp, 9 predicted proteins | sample 1972531 | NCBI WGS metagenome assembly QWCE01 (sample SAMN09866716, study PRJNA288562) | Human gut metagenome isolate term4_stool, whole genome shotgun sequencing... | reverse complement strand
GAGGAGGAATATTAAGAAGCTAAAATCAAATTAAATGATTTAATATCAGCGGGATAAGCAAAAATAATTTGTTTGTCCCGCTGGTGTTTTATAGGCTTAAATGGTGTGGTTTGTTTGTCTAAAATGCAATTTTTCTTCTTGAAAACAGAGTTTGTTTGTCTAAAATACACTACCTTTGTGCATCCTCAGGAATATTAAAACAAAAGGAAGCGTATGGGAAGACCGAAGAGATTATATCCGTTGGGCAAATATCGTCTCCGCACACCGAAGGAGTCTGACAAAAATAAAGCCTACCCTATTGAGTTGGAATATACTTGGAATAGGCAAATTATACGTAAGACAACAAATGTCTTTGTTAAGGAAACCGACTGGAATCAGAACGGCAATCAAGGTCGTGGAGAAATTCGTGTCAGTTATGGATCTGAGTACAAACGTCTCAATCAACTGTTGTTGGCACGTGTTGACCGGATTGACTCTATGCTTGCAGAGTATAATGAAAAGCATCCCAATCAAATCACTGCTGACATTATTTCGGGATTCCTTGCAGATAAGCCATTGACGCGCCCAGACCAAGGAAAAGATTTTGTTGAGTTCACATTGGAGCGTCTTTATTCAGAATACTCAAGAAACAAGATTGGCCGTAGTCGATATGAAAACGGTAAAAGCGGAATGAATATATTCCAAACCTTCCTTCGTTCCACGAAACAGGGTACATATCGTGCCGATTCTATCTATGTTGGCGATATCACTCCTGAATTATTGGATGCATATATTTTGTGGCGTAGAGAGATAAAGCAGAATAGTGATGCAACAATCAATCACTCTTTAACACCAATATTAAAAGCATGTGCTTACGCATGTGAGATGGGTATGCTGGAACCTTCTGTTAATGCAAGAATACAGGATATGCGTATTATTACTAAGGTATCTTTGTCGGAAGAGGAGAGTGAATTTGATGGGAAGAGCCTGAATAAAGAACAATTACTTGCTCTATTGGAATACTACAAAACCTGTCCTGAACCACGTAGGAGAGAGTTTTTAGAGATTTTTTTCTTTGCTTTCCATGCTTGTGGACTTCGTGTTGTGGATGTAATGACATTGCAATGGGGGCATATCAACTTTGAGAAGAAAGAGTTGAGAAAAATTATGATTAAGACAAACAAACGCCATGTTATTCCTCTTACAGAGCAAGCTATATCTATCTTAAGACAGTGGCAAGAAAAACGGGAAGGCTGCAAATATGTATTCAATCTTGTGAAAGAAGAATTAGACCTAGATGATGCTGAAGCCCTTTATAAAGCTCGCAATAATGCCACTAAATGCATCAATCAGTCACTTGTGGTAGTGGGCGAACAGATTGGGTTGCCGTTTAATTTGTCAATGCATGTAGCTAGACACTCATTTGCAGTGTTTGCATTAAACAAAGGGTTGTCAATGACTGTAGTAAGTCGCCTTTTAGGGCATGGCAGTACAGATGTTACAGAGAAAGTATATGCCAGATTTCTGCCTGAGACTCTTTCGTCCGAGGTGGCACGTTTAAAAGATGAATTTAAAACTCTAGAAATAATTTGAATGAAGTATGTTGCAGATTATATTTCTTAATATTGGTCTTTGCGTTATTTTGTTGGCAATTGCCTTCGTCTTCAAAAAATATGCAAGAGTAATTCTATGGTCGAGTGCAATTACATTATTCGTAGGCACATTATTACTCGTTGGACTTGGGGTTGTAAACCCTGTCAGCGATAACGAAACTGGCTCATCAGAGTTTTGGGGCACAATTATGTTTCTGATTTCAGCAGCTGCATTAGTCATTGGTGCAGAAATTCTTCGTGAGAAAAATATTAAGAATGTGGAAGAAGTTGTATCTGTTGATGCTGAAATTATTCTTTCTGAAACATTGGATACAGAATTGGCTCGTAAAGTTTTTGCAAAGGCCATAGAAGCTGGTTATATGAAAGAAGATGGCACACACTATATATGGAACGAGTCTAAAGTTCTTTTAGCATATATGTGTGGTCGCATATATTGTGGAGATAAACCAACGGTCTCCAATATTGATGATAGGGAATTTTGGAAATTTGGAAGAACTGCCTTTTTCCCTGATACGGAACTAAATAATTTATTTGATGTTTCAGGATTGGGGCAATCACGTTCAAATAGGAAAGATCTTCCAGTACCAACAAAATCAACAGAGATTGATAAATTTTTCGAGTAGCCACTTGACTACTCTTTTTTGTTTATAATCAGGTGGTTATATTTCAATCCTAATATCAAAATAACTCAATCCTAACATTATTCCTAACGCATTAGTCTAATTCATCCTAACTTTTCACCTCCTAAGGATTCTATACTTTCGCTGCGGTTATGGACGATGTGCACAATCGTACCATGGCAAAATAACCCGGCTTAAAAGTCCGAGTGCGCATCAGGACAGTTGAGCCATAATTTAAATTGTATATGGCTAAAATTAAGAATGTAGAGTCCCTATGTGAACGGGAATTGCTGGAGAAAATTCTCCACACTGTAGAGAAGCATGAAAAGGCTTTGGCTCAACATCAAATGCCCCAAAATCATCTATATGATAATAAGGCACTGATGGCAAAATTGGGTATAAAGGAAAAATATCTGAAGAAATTGCGTGATAATGGCTACCTTGGATATTCACGTCAAGGAGACAAATATTGGTATACTCAAGAAGATGTAGACCGATTCCTGCGCAATTTTCACTATGATGCCTTTGCGGCAAGTGATGAACTACCCCAACGGAGAGGAGGTGGTTATGGTCGATAAGTTGCATTTAACCAATATGCTCCGAGCAAAGGTAGAGTATAATCTTGATGGAGGATTGCCGTTGGATGTTTTCCCTGATAAAATTCAGGAAATTATTCTGAACCTTTCTCGTTATGAAAATTTCAATGTTGAGTATGTGGCATCCATTATTATATCTGCGATGGCGGCTGCCATTGGCAATTCGTACCAAATCAATATCAGGAATGAGTGGAAAGACAGTCCATCTCTTTATATGATGCTTATTGGGCGACCTGGTTTAGGTAAAACTCCTCCTCTTAACTTCCTTTACAAACCTATCAACGATTTGGACGATCGTCTTGACGAGAAATATAGCGAGGAACTTGAGAAATATGAGTGTGCCAAGCAGGCGAACGGAGGAAATGATAAATTGAAAGTGCCCAAGTGGTTGACCAATATTATATCTGACTTCACACCAGAAGCAATGGTAGAGGCTCATTGGCGCAATCCACGAGGGATAGCTATAATTGTAGACGAGATAATTGGGCTATTCAATTTCGCAAAGAGATACAATGGCAATAATAATCTTATTGAACTTCTGCTAACAGCTTATAGTGGTGGTACGATTAAAGTTCTACGCAAGTCCTCATCACGTCATATTCGTGTTAAAACGCCGTGTATTAATGTAATAGGAACGGTACAGACCAACATGCTACATGAGGTGTTCAGAAAAGAGTTCATTGCTAACGGATTCCTTGATAGGTTTATCTTCATTTTTCCAAAAGACAGGAAGATTTCAAGATGGAGAAGAAATGATAATAGTGTTCCTAAACCTGATATAGCAGGGCAATGGGCGACTATTCTCAACAAAGTACTTGAAATTCCCTGCACGATTAATGAAACAAGGAATGTTGCAGAACCAAAAGTTTTGGAAATGACCGAGGAGGCAGAGGTGTATTTTTATGATTGGTATAACAATATCATTGATAATGTTAATAGCATTGATGATGATGCAGATGTGGAGAGTCGCAGCATGAAACTTAATGGCCATGCAGGACGTTTATCGTTGATATTTCAGATAATGAAATGGGCTGTAGGCGAAGGAGATATGCAGCCAGTAAGCCTGTCTTCTGTGAGATCCGCTATTCGTATGGTTGATTACTATGAAGATACTTACCATAGGATACAAGAGATACTTTTGTCTAATACTATCGGTGATGTAAAAGAAGACTGGTTATCTCAGTTGGGTAATACATTCACAGCAAGCGATGCTATCGCTGCTGCGAAAATATATGAAATACCCAGAAGAACCGTATTCTATGCATTAAAGAAACTCTGTCAGGCAAAGCAGCCAATTCTGAAAAAAAACAAGCATGGCGAATATCGAAAAATTCAACACCAAACATCAAATGCATCTTGCACTATTGCACTTTCAACCCAAGTTGAGGAATTACAGACAAAGCATAGTGCAAAAGTGCATAGTGCAAACGAATAAACTTATCTATCCATGAGCAAGTATAGATTTCATTTGCAAAAGTATAGTTTGGGAAGCAAGATTGCTTGCCCTAGTTGTGAGAGACCTCGATGTTTTGTGAAATATGTTGATGAAGAGGGAGTTGTAAGTTTTCCCAATGAGGTTGGGAAATGTGACCATGAAATCAGTTGTGGTTATCATTACACTCCACGTGATTTCTTTCGTGATAATCCCAATGCAAACATCAAGGAAGAACGGTCTAGTGATTATGTACAGCCTGTGAAAAGTACTCATGAAAAAGAAATTATTGTGCCACCCTCTTTTATTCCCTTAGAGTATTTTAATGCGAGTCTTGCTCATTTTGAGAAGAATCCCTTATACAAATACTTATGCAGGGTGTTTGGTGAAGCTGAAGCCCAAAGGGTATTCCATTTATATCATGTTGGTACATCGGCTAAATGGGGAGGTGCGACAGTTTTTTGGCAAATTGATGCTAATGAGCAGGTACGTTCTGGTAAGATTATACTTTATAATTCTGAGACAGGGCATAGGGTTAAAGAACCCCACAGTTATGTAAGCTGGGCGCATCGTGAACTACAACTTAAAGATTTCAATCTGAAGCAATGTCTATTTGGCGAACATCTATTGAAAAGATATCCTGATGCACCGGTCATATTGGTGGAAAGCGAAAAAACGGCTATTGTCATGAGTCACTTCATCCCGAACTATGTTTGGGTGGCAACTGGCGGCATTAATGGATGCTTCAAAGAAGAATTTGTTCATAGTCTTAAAGGTAGGGATGTAACTCTAATTCCTGACTTGGGAGCTACACAATTGTGGAAAGAGAAATCGATAATTCTGACAAGAATCTGTAGCAGAGTTGTAGTCTCGGATATGCTTGAGCAGATAGCAACCGAAGAAGAACGATCTAAAGGACTTGATATTTCTGACTACTATCTATTCTCTCCATCCAAACACCAGATTCTACAAATGATGATTGAGAAGAACCCTCTTTTACAAAATCTCATTGACGCTCTAGGCTTGGAGTTGATAGATGCTCAGCAGATGACAGAATCCACTTAGATTGTACAAAACTAAAATGGTAAAGGAACTTGTTCCAGGAGTTAAAATAAAACCCATAACACAATAAGGACTTTTTGCTTTGCAGCAAGAAACTCCCATTTGTGGTTGGCAAACACAACTCTAAATGAGCAAGCTCAAATGTGTAACTTTTAAAACATTAGATCTATGAATGAAAGTATTAAACAAGCCATGCATTTAGATGCATGCAAATCTTTTGGCGCAGCAGAAGCCAATGAAAACGAAAGAAGATGGGATGATAAGATGATTGATTCTAAGAACAACGATTCTATTAATAACTACGACAAAACCAGAATGAGGCTTAATTTTGAGATTGGCCCCGATGGTAAGATTCACTCTTTGGGCTATCAGGATAAAAGACTTGATGTTCGCTTGCAAGAACGGCTAAATGAACTTGGTTGGCGTCCATTCAAAGCGGATAGTAAGATTCAGCCCAATTGTTGTGCTCGTCTCATCTTTGGTGGCAATCGAGAGCGTACATTGGGAATGGCATTTGGCACTCAGGATCTAAAACTGGATAAAGGTTCGGACAATAGCCATATACATAGATGCAAAGAGGTGGAGCAATGGGCTTTGGATGTATATAATTGGTGTTGCCGTAGGTATGGGAAAGAGAATATCATCGGCTTTCAGGTTCATCTTGATGAAACGTCACCACATATTCATGCACTTATTGTTCCTGTTGGGGTACGTCCTAAAAGTGGCCGTGAATGTGTGATGTGGTCTGCAAAATTCGGAAAGAATAAATATGAGTATGGTTCAATACTCAAGGAAATGCATACCTCACTCTATGAAGAAGTTGGTAGCAAATACGGTTTGGAGAGGGGGGACAGCGTAGAAGGTCGCAATATCCAGCATCTGAATAAGCGAGATTATATCCGTAAACTCGCAAAGGAGCAGAAGAAGATGGAAAAGGCCATCAGAGGATTGCAAACCATGAAAGATAATATCGAGGCTGAAATGAAAATGTTTTCCGATGAATTAAAAATCTTGGAGAAAGATTTGGCTGCAGGACGTGTTGTATTGGCTGAATATCAAAACAAGAAAGCGTGCATTGAGGATTTGATACAAGATTGCCAAGAAAGACTCGATGATAAGGAAACCAAGTTGATGATAAAGCAGCAGGAGTTAGACTCGTTACTGAAAGATATCCAAAACATTCATTCTGTGAATAGACCGTTCAAGAATTACAAGATTGAGTTTAATGCGCCACAGATTACAGAAAAACCGCCAATGTTTGGAACCGATAAGTGGCTGGAACGCCAAAATACAATTATCGAGAAGCAATTTACCGCTATGGGGCGTAAATTGGAAGAACTTTATAGAAATGAAGCTGCTAATCAAGTTGAAGCTGTTCGCCAGAACATTTTGGTGGATATGAAAGAAGTCCATACGTTGAAAGCAGAAAACAAGACTCTTACTGAATGTATGAATTACTGGTCTAATTTGGCATTGAAGACTTTTGACTACCTTTCGATACCATCTTTACGTGATGAATTATGTGCTGTAGCAACAGCTCTTATAGGTGGAGATTATGTAGTTCCATCAGGGGGTGGAGGCGGAGGAAATGAATCAGACTTACGTTGGGATGGTCGCAGACCTGACGAACCTGATTTTGCATTCCAAAGAAGATGCTTCTCACATGCTGTCAAATACATTATGGCTAAATACAGTGTGAAGCAGAATAAGGGACGCGCCCGATAGTTTTTCAAAGACCGCTATCACCAAGAAATATGGTGGTAGCGGCGATTTGATTTTTACAAATAAGGGGAAAAAACATTTTTGCAAAAGAATTATTATAGGAATTGCAGGTTTTAATGGACTTTTAATTATCTTTGCGTTTAAAGCAATAAAAATTACGTCATGAACGACATGAATAGAATAAAAGTAGTTCTTGTAGAAAAGAAGAAAACTAGCAAATGGCTTGCAGAAGTTTTAGGCAAAAACCCTGCAACCATTTCTAAATGGTGCACTAATACATCCCAGCCCGATGTGGCAACACTCCGAGAAATAGCTCGAGTGCTCGATATAGATGTAAAAGAGCTTCTTAACTCTACAAAATAATTCACTATCTTCATATGATAGCAATATATTATGGCAAAAAAGAAAAATAAAGAAGAATCTCTGGTTCCCAAAGACGAGAAAACCCTTAAAATGGAAGGTGTGCAGAATCTGTACAACTTTCTGTTTGAGGCATGCAACATATTGCGTGGTCCTGTGAGTCAAGATAACTTCAAAGATTATATAACACCAATCCTCTATTTTAAGCGTATATCTGATGTATATGACGAAGAGACTCAAACTGCGCTTGAAGAAAGTGGTGGCGATGAGGAGTATGCATCCTTGCCTGAACAACATCGTTTTGTAATTCCAGATGGTTGTCATTGGAGTGATATTCGCGAACGCTCCGAGAATCTTGGTGCTGCAATTGTTGGTGCGATGCGAGGTATAGAGTTAGCAAATCCTGATACACTATACGGCGTGTTGTCGATGTTCAGCGCACAGAAGTGGACCGATAAGAAAAACCTTTCTGATGGTAAGATTCGTGATTTGATAGAGCATCTATCCACCCGTAGATTGGGCAACAATGATTACCCAGCTGATTTGATGGGTGATGCATATGAGATATTGCTGAAGAAATTTGCGGATGACAGTAAGGCTCAAGCTGGAGAGTTCTATACGCCTCGTTCGGTCGTAAGCTTGCTTGTACGCATTCTCGATCCGAAACCAGGTGAGACTGTGTATGACCCAGCATGTGGTAGTGGCGGTATGCTGATTGAGGCGGTACAGCACATGAATCACTCAAGTCTTTGCTGTGGAAGCATATTCGGACAGGAGAAGAACGTTGTCAACTCGGCCATTGCAAAGATGAACTTGTTCTTACATGGCGCCAGTGACTTTAATATTATGCAAGGCGACACACTTCGTTCACCCAAGATTTTGCAGAATGGAGAGATTGCCAAGTTCGATTGCGTTATAGCTAACCCGCCCTTCTCACTTGAGAAATGGGGTTCAGTAGAATGGTCTTCAGATAAATATGGTCGTAATGTTTGGGGAACACCCAGTGATTCGTGTGGAGATTATGCTTGGATTCAGCACATGGTGAAAAGTATGGCATCAGGCAATGGTCGTATGGCGGTTGTTATGCCTCAAGGTGTATTATTTCGTGGAAATGAAGAAGGCCGCATTCGCGAGAAATTGGTAAAGAGCGATTTGGTTGAAGCTGTTGTGACATTAGGCGATAAACTCTTCTATGGCACACCTCTTTCTCCCTGTTTCTTGATATTAAGACGTTTGAAACCGGCTGCACATAGTGCGCGAGTACTGATGATTGATGGCACAAAGATTCTCACCGTAAAGCGTGCACAGAATATACTTTCTCCAGAAGATGTAAATCGTTTATACGAACTCTACACCAATTACGAGGATGTAGAAGACTTTTCTAAAGTGGTGACTCTTGATGATATTGCGGCTAAGGATTATGACCTTTCTCCTAATAAATACGTGGAATATCACAAAGAGGAAATCCGTCCATATGCAGAAGTGCTTGCAGAGTTCAAGGCGGTATACGAGGAGGTAAAGAGATTTGAAGAAGAATTTAGAAAACTGATAAACTTATAACCCTATGGAACAACCTGTAAAATATTATAGAAATCCCGATGAGCCTATTTCATTGGAAGACTTGAAATCGTTCCTTTGGGGAGCAGCCACTCGCCTTCGTGGTCAGATTGATGCTGCTGGTTACAAAGAATATATTTTCCCTTTGCTATTCTTCAAACGAATTTCTGACGTATACGATGAGCAGTTTGAAGGCTATGTTTGCGAAGGCGGTATAGAGTATGCCAATGCTCAAGCTCAAGAATTAGTAATTCGTATTCCCGATGGTGCCCATTGGCGTGATGTACGTGAGTGTACTGAGAATGTTGGCCAGCGTTTGGTCGAAGCCTTTATTGCTATTGAACAAGCCAACCCTGGCGAACATGCCGATGGACGTGTTATCGGAGGCCTGGAAGGTATCTTTGGCCCTAAAGATGGGTGGACCAATAAAGCCAAGATGCCCGACCACATTATCACCTCTTTGATAGAAGATTTCTCACGTTACAATTTGTCGCTTAAAGCGTGTCCAGCAGATGAGATGGGACAGGCATATGAGTATCTTGTGGGCAAGTTTGCCGATGATGCTGGTAATACGGCACAGGAGTTTTACACCAACCGTACCGTTGTGGATTTGATGGCAGAGATACTTCAACCTCGTCCGGGCGAAAGCATCTATGACCCTACTTGTGGTTCGGGTGGTATGCTTGTAAAATGTTTGGACTTTCTTCGCAAAAAGGGTGAACCATGGCAAGGAGTAAAGGTTTTTGGGCAAGAGATTAATGCACTTACCAGTGCTATTGCTCGAATGAATCTTTATCTAAATGGCGTTGAAGACTTTTCTATTGTCAGAGAAGATACCTTAGCATACCCCGCCTTTGTCGATGGAAGCAAATTGCGTAAGTTTGATATCGTATTAGCAAATCCGCCATACTCTATAAAGACATGGGATCGTGAGGCTTTTATAAACGACAAATGGGGACGCAATTTCTTAGGAACACCGCCTCAGTCTAAAGCAGACTATGCCTTCATACAGCATATTTTATCATCTATGAATGATCATGGAAGATGTGCTATTCTATTGCCTCATGGTGTTCTTAATAGACTTATAGAGAAAGATATACGTCAAAAGCTCATTCAGAACGATCTTATTGATGCCGTTATTAGTATTGGGAAAAATTTATTTTTTAATTCACCAATGGAGGCCTGTATTCTTATTTGTCGATCAAATAAACCAACTGATAGGAAAAATAAAATTCTTTTAATAAAGGCTACCGATTTAGTGGAACGGAAAAATACTGAAAGTTATTTAACCAATGAGCATATTTCAATAATAACGAGTATTTATACCCGATATACCAATATTGACGGACGTTCAAAGATTATTAACAATAATGAAATCCCTGATAACAAGTATAGCATTTCACCAAAATTCTATGTAAAATCCAACGATCCAAAAGATATTGAAGATATTTCTGAACTTTTAGAAAATTGGAAGTCAAACTCAGAGTCTTTACACGAGTCATTTACCAATTTAATAGATTTATTATGAGCATAGTCAAGTTTTCTGAGGTTGCACACCGAGCATATACAAGAGAAGATAGATTCAATACTGAGAAAATCTATTATGTAGGTGGTGAACATATAGATTCATGTGAGTTATATGTTACAAAGAAGGGTGTAATAAAAGGTTCAACAATTGGACCAATGTTCTATTGCGGCTTTACTGCAGGGCAAATTCTATTTGTTACACGAAATCCTCATTTAAAGAAGTGTAGTATTGCTGATTTTGATGGAATCTGTTCAGAAAAGACCTTTGTAATAGAAACTAAAGATGAAAGTATTCTCACACAAGAATATTTAGCAATAATTATGCAAAGTGATGATTTTTGGAATTATTGTGAAGAAAATAAAAGTGGTGGTGTTAATTACTTTCTAAACTGGAGTACTCTTGCTGATTACGAATTCGAGTTGCCTCCAATTAAGCAGCAATTAGAAATTGCCCAAAAAGTGATGTCAGCTTATCGCCTAAAACAATCATATAAGAAGCTTCTTGATGCTACTCGAGAAATGGTGAAATCGCAATTTATCGAGATGTTTGG
>QWCE01005815.1_pt1 | contig 11022 bp, 8 predicted proteins | sample 1972531 | NCBI WGS metagenome assembly QWCE01 (sample SAMN09866716, study PRJNA288562) | Human gut metagenome isolate term4_stool, whole genome shotgun sequencing... | reverse complement strand
CATCTAATCCATCATCAGGCGAACTTCAAGACAGAGAGTTTGCAGACGGCAAGTCTGTATATGCAACTATGGGCGAAATGTGCGAAAACTGGGGCTCAGAGCTTGTCGGTAAATATGGATATTCAGCAGTAGGCTCTGTTGTAGGTGCAACATATCCTGCACAGCTCGGAGAATTGAGAAAATCTATGCCCCACACCTTCTTCCTTGTACCTGGATATGGTGCACAAGGTGGCGGTGCAAAAGATGTTGCTCCTGCATTTGATTCAAATGGTATTGGTGCTATTATCAATTCTTCTCGTGGAATTATGTGTGCATACAAAAAAGAAGGCTGTGACGAAAAGGATTTTGCAGCCGCCGCAAGACGAGAAGCTATCCGTATGAGAGATGACATCAATTCTGCCATTTCTGGCTGATAATCTAAGACAGGTTCTAAAATAAAAAGCTTGTAGAATCGGTGGACGGAGTCCTTGTGATTGTTAATGACAAAGTCCTTAACATCTCTTTGTTTCTAAAGAGGTAGGCTATGGACAAGTCTGTAAAAAACGGAAAATAGAAAAAGATACCCTCTATGGTGGAATAAAGGAAACTACCATAGGGGGATTTTTTATATCAAGAAGTTACAGATATATAAGCGATTAGAAATAGAAAACAGGTTAATATGGGATTTTCTCTTGCTCACAAAAAGGAAGTGGAGTTATCTATTGAATATCAAGTAGCAAATATTGTGCTTTAGCTGAAAATTTCTTTTTCATACTCAAAACCGAGTGTATCCACAGAATACATCAACTTCTACAACAATTACCGTATTCAAACAAAAACAAAACTGACTCCGCTTGAAAAACGAAATCAGTTTGTTTCTTAAAATTTAATTTTCTATCTTAAGTACACTTTTTGTACTGTCTGCACAATCTGGGGCAGATTAGGTCACTAAGTTCACCTCTTTTATTTTTTCTATCAGTAACATTAGTTGAATAGAAAACCCTTGATAGAGTTCCCTACGAAAAACATTCCACTGGAATATTTTTCTACCCTCCTGCCCTTAACTCGGGGAAAGTTATATCAAATTACTTAGAGGATTTTTTTCTTTTTCTATACATTGCTATTGCAATAATAGAGGTACTTGAGATTAAACCAAGTGTAAACCATATAATCATATTGTCTGCACCAGTTTGAGGAACTTTTCCATTTTGATTGGAAGAATTATTAGGAATGCTCGGGGTAGATGGTTTATCAGGTGTAGCTGGTTCGCCAGGATTGCTTGGTTTATCAGGTGTAGCTGGTTCGCCAGGATTGCTTGGTTTATCAGGTGTAGATGGTTCACCAGGTTTGTTTGGATTTTCAGGATTAGATGGGTTATCTGGGTCAGTGTTTTCTGTTGGCGTCATTACGAGAACATTGCTAAACCATACGAAGAAGCCATCATAATCGTCAGTGCTTATATCATTTTCAGGGTTACTAAAATTGATAGTCTGACCGTTTAATATTAACTTAAACTTATTAGCATCTTTGCTGAAACGATAACCTTCTTTATATGCATTTTTCGTCAGCTTCAGATAAACGCCGTAGGTATATTCTGTGTTAGCAGCAAAGGCTGTAATAGGCATACCCCAGCTTCCTTCAAAATCGCCATATCTTTGATTCCAGTATTCAGATGATGTCCAGCCAGTGTTGTCTGAGCCATCCCATCTCTCGTGGTCAATATAATACATATCATTGTCGATTTTTCCTGTAAATACGGGAACATCTCCAACCTTAAAGCTGAGGGTTGCATTATTAATTTCTACTGTGTTAATTTCTTTATCAGCACTTGGAGCTTTAAACTCTTCTGTTTTGATATTCTTTATGGTAAGAGTTTTGCCGTCCTCTGAAACAACAGAAGTTGTACCAGTCATATCTGTGCCGTCCACATTTACTTTATATTCAGCATTTTTGTCGAATATATATCCACTTTTCGCCTTAAGCTCTATGCCATAGGTATAGCTATGGCCGACTTCAAAAGTACCATATTCGTTTTTTCCTTCACTACCGTATGGGTCACTGTAATAATTTACCTTACCATCATCACGAACCCAGAATTCATCTGTAAGCTCATATTGCTCTGAATTTGTTTTTGCACCATAGCCATGAGCGTCAGTGCCGTCTGAAAGAGGACCTCTCGGTGTGTTTCCTGGGTAAATATCAAGCATTGTGTTTGTAATCTTGATATTGGTATCTACCTTATTGTCTTGAGTAACTTCTGTTGGCGTCATAGAGATAAGATTGGAAGTCCAAGCTTCAACACTAGCGTTATAATCAATATCTTCAATATTGAAATCTATGTCTTTTCCGTTAATTTTAATCGTAACACTATCAGCTAAGCGATAACCTTCTTCCCATGCGTCTCCATCTATTCTAAAATATATACTGTATTCGTAGTTGACGCCTGACTTGAATTTCTCAATATGTTTTTCAAAAGCCTGATTGAAGAATGGACTTGTACATATACCTTCACCATTGACATTATCACGCCAATATTCTACAATACTATATTTACTGTTTTCGGGTTCTTTGCCTGTGAATTTAGGAGTATCACCCACATTGAATGTCAGTGTAGCATTGTTAACCTCTATCGTATCAATTACTTTGTAATTGTAAAGAGATTCAAATGTCGTTGTGTGCATATTCTTTATGGTAAGAATACTTTCATCTTCAGAAACAGTGCAAATTGCATCATCTATATCTTCAAAATGCCAAGAGTCTTTAATCAGATATTTGGCAGTTTTATTGAACTTATATCCGTCTTTTGCTTTAAGCTCCATACCATAAGTGTAGCTGCGACCAGATTCAAATATATCATATTCATGTTTGCCTGATGAAGAGTTTACTTTGCCGTCGTCACGAACCCAAAATTCGTTTATAATTTCATATTGTTGGTCTGAATCAAGTGTTAAATCACCATAGCCGTAATGGTCATTGGCTCTGTTTAATTTATTGCCAGGACTTATATCTATCCAAGTCCAACCTGGTTTAAAAGCAATAGTTGTGTCTACATCAGTTTTTTGTGTTTCAACAGAAAACTCTGTTTCAGCCGTACCACTTTCAGATACAATTGCAATTGTATGTTTGCCAATAGTAAGAGTTTCGAGATATGAGGCTTTAAGTTTTACAATAGTGCTTCCTGATTCAACAGTATAATTATCTGTTGAGAGGTCTGCACCATCAATAGTAACTTTGATAAAATCATCATATTCAGCATCAGAGCGGAAGCTTGCTCCTTCGTTTGAAGCCTTTATCCATGTTTGCTTTGAGCCTTCGGTTATTTCAGGTGCTTTAGCAGACTCCCATTTGGCATATAAATCCATATTCCAGTTACTACCCTCAAAAGGTTCGCCTTTATCCTTATAATCATATACACCATCACCATTCATATCATAGGTGCGGTCATCATTAAGACCATAGAATGGACGAGTATAATCAGAATCAAGATACCAGCCTGCAAAGGTATAGCCATTTCTGGAAATGTCCAAATCAGTTTCATCAAAACCTATATATTCAGTGACATCTTTTTCCTTATTATATTCTTTGTCAATTTCGTAAATATAATCACTTTGATTATTTACTGTGCCCTTCATACCATGAAAACTCATAGTGAAGCCTGGTTGATAGTTTGCAACTAATTCGGAATCTTTAAAATCACAAGTACCCAACGAATTATCATCCAAACTCCAGGTGAAATCAGTGTATGATTGTCCTTTTGCCTTACCAGTAGGATAAATAGTTGCACTATTTCCCCATGGAATACTTCCGCTCCAGCGGTAGAAATGTTCGCCTGCCATTGTAGGTGCAGGAATATTAAGAGTATAGTCTTCATTAGTTATATAATATTTATCTGGCAGGTTTTCTACTTGAACTGTACCGCCTTGTAAATCATATGAGAAATTATATTCAGGTTCATATGCTTCTAAGGTTACATATGCTTCACGAAAAACTACGCCTGCAACTTGAACAACATTATTTTCTGCACTCCATATATTATATCCAGCAATACCGCCAGATCCAGTACACCATAGTCTAAGAATCTTACCAGTATTGTTGGTAAATCCGGTATTGGTTTTTACCATATCACCTTTTTGAGTATTTTCTCCATCAATACTATCATAATTTCGGCATTCAGTTGTTGTAAATTCAATTTCAGGTAAGTTTGATTTCAGATATGTGGTATCATATTTTTTTATGCTGAATCCTGCATCTACACTAGTCCATGCAACATCTTGACCATGTAAGCCTTTTTCTATAGAATGTTTTGTTTCACCTTTATATACTACACTGTCACCTGGCATAATGACATAATTAAAAGGTCCTCCCAATTCATGGGTCAGCGTCCATGTTTTTGGAGTATGTTCGGGCGGAAGATTTGTTTGTATTTGTTCATTTTGTGTAGTGTCAGTTACTAAAGTAGCCGAAGCCGCTGTGGTAGCTGATAATAGCATACAAGACGATAACAAAACCGACAGCACTTGGTTTGTTTTTTTGATTGATGTTTTTTTCATATTTTCTCAACCTCGCTTTACTAAATAATTTATTTTAGCTTTGTTTAGTTTAAGTTTTAGTTACCATAGCTAAAATACACCTCCATAGGCTTGAAATTTTTACACTTTTATTATACTATAAGATATTATAGTGTAGTGAATTATTTCCATAATGTCACTTTCCAATTTGGAAAATAACTTTTATAATTTAACATGGGGTGTATAATTATATAGAAGTGTGGGGTTTATAAGATGAAATTTAATGAAAGACTTAATGATTATATAGAAATTATAAATTGTACTGCTAAGGATTTATGTAAGGTTTCGGGTTTATCACCCTCTACTATCAGTCGCTATCGTTCTGGTGAGCGTGTGCCTGAAATTAATAGCGAGGCTTTGGAAAGACTTTGTGAAGCTATTGTTATATTAGCAGAAAATAAACAACCTAATATAACAAAAAAATCAGTTATAGATTCTTTTCTTGAATGTGATGATGTAAGTACAGCAGATAGAGAGCAATTAAGAAAAAATTTTAATACATTGATTTCAATAATGAATATAAATGTATCAAAGCTTTGTAAATATATAAACTATGATTCTTCAACAATATTCAGAATAAAGAGTGGTTCTCGTCAGCCTGCTGAGCCTGTTAAATTTGCAGAGGATGTTGCATGCTGTGTTGCGAAAGAAGTAGAGAACGATTCTCAGATAAAAATACTTTCTGAACTTTTGGAATGTTCAAAAGAAGAACTTTCCGATAGTTCAAAGCGTTTTGAAAAGATAAAAGAATGGCTTATAGATGGAAAAGGCAAGAGTGATAATAACATATCAAATTTTTTAGATAAGCTAAATGAATTTGATTTAAATGAATATATTAAAGCGATACATTTTGATGAACTAAAAGTACCAACATTGCCGTTTCAGCTTCCGACATCAAAAAGCTATTTTGGTTTAAAAAATATGATGCAGAGTGAGCTTGATTTTCTCAAGGCGACAGTTCTTTCTAAATCTATGGAACAAGTTATAATGTATAGTGATATGCCAATGGAAAGTATGGCTAAGGACGCAGATTTTCCTAAAAAGTGGATGTTTGGTATGGCTATGATGCTAAAAAAAGGCTTGCACTTAAATATGATACATAATGTTGATAGACCGTTTTCAGAAATGATGCTCGGGCTTGAAAGCTATATACCTATGTATATGACAGGTCAGATTTCACCATATTATATAAAAGGTATACAGAATAGTGTTTTTTTGCATTTCCTTAAAGTATCAGGAACAGTTGCATTATCCGGTGAGGCTATTTCTGGTTATCATAGTGACGGAAAGTATTATCTTACAAAATCTAAGGACGAGGTTGCCTATTATAATAAGAGAGCGAACGAACTGTTAAGCAATGCACATTCCCTTATGGATATTTATAGAGAGGATAGTGTAAGTGCATTGAATGCTTTTTTATTTTCAGATGTTCACACAGAAGGAAAGAGAAGAAGTATATTATCTTCACTACCACTTTATACTATGGAGGAGAATTATTTAAAGAAGTTTTTAGAAAAACATTCTCTTTCGGAAGCAGATAAACAGAATATAATGTCTTATGCTGAACAACAAAGAAATATTGCAGGGCAAATTCTTAAAAATAATATCATTGAGGACGAAATTCCTTATATAACTAAAGAAGAATTTGAAAACTATCCTATGTCGCTCTCTCTTTCCGGAATGTTTTACGAAAATGATATACTGTATACATACAAAGACTATCTTGAACATTTAAAGCAAAGCCTGAAGTATGCAGAAAAACACCCAAATTATATTTTTAAGCAGACATCTGCACATACTTTCCGCAACTTGCAGATAATAATACATGAAGGGCAGTGGGTTATGATTTCTAAGGGAAAATCTCCGGCAATTCATTTTATAATTCATCACCCAAAGCTTAGAGAGGCAATAGAAAATTTTACTCCACCAATGCAGGAAAGTTAGTTTATATATAAGAAAATCCTATCTATTGGGCAATTTATTGCTTTAATAGATAGGATTTTTAATATGACATAAATTAAAAAAATTTAAGACTTATTTTAATGGTTTTTTATTTTTTGATTTATCTTTTTAGCTTCGTTTTTATAATAAAGCCAAAAGAAAAAGTAAATTACAAATGATAGTGCAATCATAATTAAAACAGAGCTTATAATTATTCCTATGCCTAAACTAATTGGAAGCCAACCAGCAATAAAGGCAGTAATAAAATAAATAATAAAGCCGATGCCAAGGTGAATAAGACACTTTATTCCTTGTGAAAGCTTTTCATTTTCGTATATCAAAGTTGGCAATGCAAATGCTATTCCGACAACCGCTGAACAGATAAGCTGTTTGAGATATTCGTTTGCAGTAAAATAAATTTTGCCTTCTGAAAATGATATTATAAGCATAACAAGGCAGTTTATAGTGCAGCCCCAAGCAATTCCTAAAAAAGTTCTTCCTAAAAATTTTTTCATAAATAAAACTCCTTTCATAAACCAAGACATTTCTTAAATTCAGACAAATATTTTCTTGAGATATATTCGCTTTGTTTGTTTTTTAGAAAAAGTTTCATCATACCGCTGAATGATGGTTCAACAAAATCAATTTGTTTAAGATTTATTACTGCACTTTTTGAGATTTGTATAAAATCTTTGCCAAGTAATGATAAAAGCTCATAAAGCCTTTTCTTAGAGCGGTACTTATGGTTTTCACAATAAATAATGGTTTCTGAATTTTCAATACGAATCATATAAATTTCTGTGGGTTGAATAATAATGATTTTTTCATCATCATTTGCGGTGATAAGTTCTGATTTAGTATCAAGTAATGAAACCGCCTGTTGAACCTCTGGTGTAATTTTATTTGTATATATAACCGCATAAGGTTTATTTGTGTCGGTTATTTCAATCCGAACCTTCAATTTAAAAACCTCCTTTCTGATGATATGATAATTATATATAAATGGAGTTTTGTTGTCAGCAAAATTACGCTAAGAGGTATATATTTGCTGCTGAAATTCAAATATCGAGAGCTGAAGGAGTTAATTGATTTTTAGTTTTATATAAAAATCCGCTTTTGATATAAATACCAAAGGCGGATTGAAATTTTAAGCGATAGTATTTAATTTTTCTTTGATAACAGTGATTGCCTCTTGGATTCCTTCATCGCTCATGGAAAATTCCTGACTATGCAAAATTTCGCTTTTTTCCTTGCAAAACTTTCCAGTCCAAATTTCTAAAAGTAGAGTGCGTTCTTTTTCGTCATTATCCTTTGGTGAAAGACAATAGCGAAAATTTCCTTCGCTTTCAGAAAATGGATTATCACACTGAAACCATAGTAAGAGCGGCATATCGTCGCATATCATATCTGAATCGCTCCTTAGGTGAAGTAAACAAGCTCTTCGTCAGGTTTTTTGCCCGGTTCAACTGCAAGAATATATAACACAGGGCCAACACCTTGATAAGCTGAATTATTCTCAACCTTAATCTTAGCTTTAACCTTATACCAACCTTTATTTTTAAGCTTGAGGTCAGTATTTGAGTTGCAGACAAAACCAATATAATTTATATCCTCAGCACAGCAGGTCATACAGAAGCGTCCTGCGATAAAGGTATTTTTAGGAAGCTTAGGGGATTTTGCGACAATGCCCGTATAGCTGATAATCTTACCGTCATACTTATCAGGCTCGTCCATAGCGTCAAGATAAAGTATACCGAAATCCTCGTCCTTAATCTCAACAATAGGTGCTTTAAGGTCAAATGGTAATTCGTCTTTGATGTCGTCTGGCTCGATAGAACCATCTTTATATTCAAAAACAATACTTGCTCGGCGATTCAATGCACGAACTGCATTATGGAATTTAGCCTTATCAACACCAGGCTCACAACGATTTATTGCAATCATTTCTGCGGCGGAAAATTTATCTATCATAAGCTGACGCATATTAGCATTATAAATATCAAATGTTGTAGCATCAAGCATCATCATTGTTTGATAGATTTGCCAGTTCTTAGGAAGTGCTTCGGCAAGCTGTTGAATAAGCCACATACCGTTATATTCGATAAGAACTCTTTCAGCTCTGCACTTTTTGCGAAGTTCCTCGAGGTGCTTGGCATTAAGCTCGGCTTCGTCCTCTATAACTGCTATTGTAACATTTCCACCATGGAATTTAGATGTATCGAATTCCTCGATACCCTCTTCACAAACAACAATAAGTGTTCTGTCGCCATCGTGAAAGCGTTTGTCAGACATAGATTCTTGAATGAACTTAGTTTTTCCGCCCTCAAGAAATCCCAAAAACAGATAAACAGGTATAGTCATTTAATCAAATCCTTTCGGGAAAATCTCTTAGCAATCGAAAAGTTCAGCAAGAGCAGCCTCATTAAGTTTAGAACCGATAACACAAAGCCTGCCAGTATAGTCAGCAGAACCATTTCTTACATTTGATTCCTTAGGAACGAAGTCAAAGTGAATCCATTCACCGTTTTCACCTGCAACAATGCCCTTTGCACGAAGTATGAAACCATATTTTTCAGTATCATTCAAAGCAGAGAGAATTTTTTCAATTTCTTCCTTTGTGAAGTGCTTTGCAGTTTCCTTGCCCCAGCTTGTGAATACTTCATCAGCATGGTGATGATGTCCGTTATGGTCATGACAGCAATGCTCGTGGTCATGCTCATCGTGGTCGTGGTGGCAATGCTCATGGTCATGCTCATCGTGGTCGTGATGGCAATGTTCGTGTTCATGCTCGTCGTGTTCATGCTCGTCGTGGTCATGGTCGCAATGTTCACCGTCATGGTGATGATGTCCGCAGGTTGGGCAAACTTCAGCTTCTTTGAGGAGGTCTTCTGTGAAGGAGTTGTCACCCTCGATTGCTGTAAGAATGTTTTTACCAGAGATTTCGCTCCATGGAGTTGTAACAACTCTTGCTTTGCTATTATGCTCACGAATAAGGGCAAGAGCGGCATCAAGCTTTTCCTGTGAAAGATTTTGAGTTCTGCTGAGAACGATAGTGCTTGCATATTCGATTTGGTTAAGATAGAACTCACCAAAATTCTTAATATACATCTTGCACTTTGTAGCATCTGCAACTGTAACAAAACCGTTAAGGCAAACCTTATCTGTTACGACAGCCTGAACAGCCTTAATAACATCTGAAAGCTTACCAACGCCTGATGGTTCAATGATGATTCTGTCAGGAGAGTAGTCCTCAAGAACCTTGCCGAGAGCCTTTTCAAAATCACCAACAAGAGAACAGCAGATACAGCCAGAATTCATTTCGTTAATCTGCACGCCAGCCTCCTTGAGGAAACCGCCGTCAATGCCGATTTCGCCGAACTCATTCTCAATTAAAACGAGCTTTTCGCCCTTAAAGGCTTCTTCGATAAGCTTTTTGATAAGTGTAGTTTTTCCTGCACCGAGAAAGCCTGAAAAAATATCAATTTTAGTCATAAAGAATCCCTTCTTCTAAGAAATTTGCATATTATAGTTTGTGTGCTATAAAATTTGCCTAATCTTTATTATATACCTTTTTTGCGATAATAGCAAGTATTCGAAAAAACACAATTTCAAGTGTCATATAAAATATAAAACCATTGCCAGAAGATTTCCTTTACAAAATGTATTTGAGGGTGTATAGTATTAGCTACAGAGTAAGATTGTGTGCGTTAAGTGTCATACGAACGGGGAGTTGTCGTATGAACGAAAAGAATTTCTTGCGGTACGCAGTCTGCATCCCGCTGTTTGATAATGTAAAGAAGTAATCTTCTTATTTCATTACAGCGATTCTGTAAAAATAAGGAGGTTTTTTTATGTTCAAAAACAAATTGAATGAAACAAAAAGTCGCAAAGTCAATGTTAAGCTATCAACTCAAACAATGGCAGTATTTGCAATTCTTATTGCTGCCCAGTTTGTAATTTCACAATTTCTTACATTTCAGGTGTGGAATATCAAAATAGGCTTTTCGTTTGTTCCAGTAGTTATCGCCGCAAGACTTTATGGTGCGGTAGGTGCTGCAGAAGTAGCAGGAATAGGCGATATTATAGGAGTGATGTTTCGCCCTGTTGGAATATGGTTTCCGCCGATTACGATTTCAGCTATGCTGGTAGGTGCTATATTTGGATTGCTTCTTAAAAAGAGTGATAGCTTTATAAGAATTTTAATTTCGGTACTTATATCAGAATTTGTTTTTAGCTTGTTTATTACACCATTATGGTTGACAATACTTTATAAAGGTAATGAAACAGATTTCTTTGCATTCTATTTTTCTACCCTTGTTTCACGCCTTTTTGTTCAGATAATACCAATGACCATAGTGAAGCTTGTTGTTATTACAGCAATGCTTAAAGCTATGGATAAGATTAAATTTGTAAGGCATATGACAGAAGTTAATACTTGAAATTTTCTATATTTATTAATATTTTCAACTCCCAATAAATAAAGGGCATCAGACGCATTTTATAAGAGTGTGTTTGATGTCCTTTTTGTTATATA
>QWCE01005808.1_pt1 | contig 11029 bp, 10 predicted proteins | sample 1972531 | NCBI WGS metagenome assembly QWCE01 (sample SAMN09866716, study PRJNA288562) | Human gut metagenome isolate term4_stool, whole genome shotgun sequencing... | reverse complement strand
CCGTGAATACAATCTGATTGTCCTGGACCTGTACCTCATCGATCTGTTTATCATAAGTCATCTGCATAAAAGTGTTGTAATCCACTTCCTTCACTGCCCGCTGTACAATCTGCGGTACCAGAAGACTGTTGATCAGCATGATCGCCACCAACGCGATCAGATAGTAAAAGATAAACGGTTTTTTATTAGGTTGTTTTACTTCCTGCATATAGGATTCCTTCCTCATTCTTGTAAGATGGTCTAAAACTGTTGGAATAAATTAATCATAGCTATTTTGTGCCGGACAATCAATATTTAATCTGTTACCTTATTCTAAAAAAAGAATAAACTTCAGCGTGAAAAAGGCTACGTTTTCTCAGATTTGTTTCTTTTCCTTCTCCCTAAAAAGAGAGACAATGAGACTATGATAAAGGAGGGAGCGATGATGCGTCATGATTCGGGTAAAGTGTTGAGCCCTATATTGAAATATCTTTTGAAATTACTGTTTGTCTGCCTGTTGCTGGGCATTCTGTATTATAGCTTCAAGGATTCCATGGAAGATATGATCACAGAGCTTTCCAAAGTCTCCCCGCAGGTCATCCTGGTCCTGTTCCTCAGTGTAGTCGTCTATCATCTCTGTGAAGGGCACATCACCTGGCTGATTGTGCATAAAACACACCCGGAATATCCCCGCCGGAAGGGATTCTGCAATGCTTTCTACTGCTCTTTCTATAAGACGGCCACTCTGGGCAGTGGCTCCGGCATAGCCGGGATCTATTATCTGAATAAAGCCGGAATCCCGGTTCCCAATGCCACCGGCATGTACTTTTTCCAATATATCGTCCACAAGGTCTCTATGGCAGTCTATAGTCTGTTATTGTTTTTGGTAACCTACAGATTTATTCACACCTCGTTTGCATACTATCAGGGTTATATTCTGCTGGGATTTGCAGGTGTCTGTGTGATCGCAGGAGTTCTGTTAGCAGTGGCTACCGTTCCCTGGATGCAGACTGCCTGTAATCTGCTGGCCAACCACCTCCGTGCAAAGCATCCCTCCTGGGAGGAAAAACTCACCGGCGCCGGGCATAAGCTTGCCCAGCTGCAGGCGGAAAGCCGTTCTCTATTAAAAGACCCTCTGCTGCTCCTTCGCCTGTTCCTGTGCAATCTGTTAAAATTCACTACCTGGTATATCATTCCCTGGATGGTATTCTGCAATTCTCCTGGGGATGGATCTGGCGATCTGCCCTTTTCTTTCCTGCAATGCTTTGCTCTGACCTCCCTCAGCCAGTCGCTGGCGGGTGTCATCCCCACCCCGGCGGGGATCGGATCCGTAGAAGCTGTCTTCACATTGCTGTTCCGGCGTCTCCTGCCGGAGGCCAAAGCCCTGTCTGCCGTGCTTCTCTACCGGTTCACCACCATGCTGTTACCCTGTGCCATTGGTGCCTTTTTCGTACTGGGTGAGAGGATTGTCTCCTTACACAGGAAAAAGAGAACGGCAGACTAATATACTTTCCTAAAATCTCCACGCAAAACAAGCCACAACACAGTATTCTGTGTCGTGGCTCTTATTATATTCCGTTATTATAAAAACAAATGCTAAGTATTACTTTCTCTGTAAGAAATCAGGAATCTTCAGAGATTTCTCTTCTACAGAGCTTCTGATATCTGTAGGCTTATGAATACCGGGCACCGGCTGTATGGGTCTCGGAGCCTGTCCTCCCTGTCCCTGGGATGTCGTAGGAGCGGTAGACTGTATATTCATTCCCTTCAGAGAACTGGGAGTCATATGGGAAGCAGGCTGTCTGAAAGCAACACCGCCGCCCAGACGATTCTGTACCACATTGTTGGCCTTATCTTCCAGACCGGTAGCGATCACGGTGATCGTACAGCTATCGGACTTGGACTCATCGTACATAGCGCCGAAGATGATATTGACATCATCTCCTGCCAGTTCCTGTACATAGCTTGCTGCATCGGATGCATCTGCCAGAGTGATATCTCCGGAGATATTGATAATGACATGGGTTGCACCGGAAATGGTAGTCTCCAGAAGGGGACTCTCTACTGCCATCTTCACAGCTTCCATTGCCTTATCATCGCCCTTGCCCTCACCGATACCGATGTGAGCAATACCCTTGTCCTTCATAACGGTCTGTACATCTGCAAAGTCCAGATTAATGACAGCGGGAACATTGATCAGATCTGTGATTCCCTGTACTGCCTGCTGCAGAACTTCATCTGCCTTCTTCAAAGCTTCCGGCATTGTGGTACGTCTGTCCACGATCTCCAGCAGCTTATCATTGGGTATCACAATCAGGGTATCCACGTTCTCTTTGATACGCTCGATACCGTTTAAAGCATTTACCATACGTGCCTTTGCCTCAAAACGGAAAGGCTTCGTCACAACACCGACGGTTAAAATACCCATTTCCTTTGCCAGCTTGGCCACCACCGGAGCTGCTCCGGTTCCGGTACCGCCACCCATACCACAGGTTACGAATACCATATCTGCACCCTTCAGAGCTGCGGAAATCTCCTCCGTACTCTCCTCAGCTGCCTTCTCACCGATCTCGGGCTTGGCTCCCGCACCGAGTCCCTTGGTCAGCTTCTCACCGATCTGTAATAACTTCGGAGCTTTGCAGAGCTGCAATGCCTGCTTATCGGTATTCACCCCGATAAAATCCACTCCGGTAATTTTCTCATCCACCATTCTATTTACAGCGTTATTTCCCGCGCCGCCTACACCGACTACGATGATCTTGGCAGCTGTATCCGCGTCATTCGTCTTAATCTCCAGCAAGGTTAGTTCCTCCTTTTAACCCTTTTCAACTTCACATAGACTATCATATAATCATTTTACAAATTTAGCAACCTATTTTTTCAAAATGTTTCACAAATGTTTCACGCATCCGGCTTGAACGTAAATTTCCCTTTTCCTTCCTCATAATTTTCCATCTGCAGTGTTCCGCTTTTCCCTTCCAGTTGCTCCAAAAATCCCGGCAACAGCTGCAGCTTGTCCTCTAAATGGCTGTGATCACTGCCCATGGCTACTTTGATCTGTCCGAAGTAGATGGTGATCTCTCCGGAAGAATGAAAATAAATCTTGTCCGCAGTCAGCTGATATTTATTCAGAAGCTTTGTCATGTCCATGATCCCGGCAAACACTTCCGGATTCTCCACCGGAAGCTGTTCTCCCAGGACGATATGATTAAAAGTCAGTCCTGTGATCTGCGGTACTCCCTGGGTCCGGATTCCGGAACTCTCCACCACGTAACCATCCTTGTCAAAATACATATAAGTATCCAGATATTTCACGTATCCTGCCAGTGCCTTTTCATACACTGTGATTTTAATGGTATCCGGAGCCAGAATCGATACATTCATGACATCCACAAAGGGAACATCCTGAATTCCTCTGTCACGGTACTTCAGCGACAGATACAGGGAATTATTCCCCAGCGGTCCCGACATCACGATCTCTTTGATCTCATCCTCTGTATAATGCACATTGCCCTCCACATATACAGTACGGACTGTATATACGGAGTGCAATGCGAAAATGCCTCCGCCCAGTATTAGCAGCAAAGCGCTTATGATCACTATTTTTCTAATAACGGTACTTCGGTCTCTATACACTGGTAATACGTGCTCCTAATTCTCTGAAATCTCTGCAGATATTTTCATATCCGCGTTCTATAAAATGTTGTCCCGTCACGAAGCTTTCACCCTCTGCCGCAAGTCCTGCTAAAACCAGTGCTGCCCCACCGCGAAGTTCACAGGCGTCCAGCTGCTCTCCATGAAGGTGTTCCACTCCGGTGATCACCGCGTGCTGTCCGTCTTTTAAGACAATCTGTGCACCCATAAGGTTTAAGGGTTCTGCAATTCGAAAACGGTTCTCGAAAATATTCTCTTCAATATAACTGATTCCCTCTGCCATGGTCAGTACCGCCATCGCTGCCGACTGCAGATCTGTGGGGAATTCCGGGTACGGTCCGGTCTGCAGATGCCCGATACTCTTGGGTCTCACCGGTGCCTGTACGAACAATCCCTCTTCGGAGACGGTACATTGTGCCCCCATTCTCTCCGCAGCCACAGTCACTGCTTCCATCTGGCTCCAGGGTGCCTGATTTAACAGTACACTCCCGCCGCAGCCGATACAGCCAAACAGATACGTTCCTGCCACGATCCGGTCCGTCGGAACTGTATACCGGGTTCCGTGAAGATCTCCGCCGCCATGGATGATAAGTTCCGGACTTCCCATCCCTTCGATCGAAGCCCCACATGCCGTCAGAAATTCACAAAGTGCAATCACTTCCGGCTCTAAAGCTGCACCGGTGATCACAGTATCTCCGGTGGCTTTTACCGCTGCCAGCAAAATATTCTCCGTGGCGCCAACGCTTGGAAACTTCAGTGTAATCTGGGCACCGTGCAGATTTTTTGCCCGTGCGGACAAAAGTCCGTCCTCTTCGAGGAATTCAACACCCATCTGTTCCAGTGCATGAATATGCAGATCAATGGGTCTGTCGCCGATGACACATCCTCCCGGATGTTCCATGGTCACATAACCGCATTTGCCGAGCAATGCTCCCAGCAGACACAGCGATGAGCGCATACCGGTAATGGCTTCTCCGCGCATTCTTCTTGCCTCTGCTCTCTCACAGGTCAGGTCATCTCTGCCTCCCGGCTGTACCCGGATCCCATTCTCCTGCCAGTGTACCATACATCCCAGTTCCCGTAACAGATGTACGAACCGATGCACATCCTCGATCCTCGGGCAATTCTGAATATATGATACTTCATTGGTAAGAAGCGTTGCTGCCAAAATCGGGAGTGCCGCATTTTTAGACCCTTGTATGCGTACCTTTCCCTGTAGCGGCATGCCGCCCTGTATGCGGATTCCCTTCATACAGCACCATCCCCATTACATAAGATATTCTTATCTTATGCCCCGGGATGCGGTTTCGTACCATGTCTTCTATAGTTCTTTTAACTGGATCCTCCGGGCCACACTTAAGACCAGCCCGATCTCCGCCAAAAGGAACAGCGCCGAAGAACCACCGTAACTGATAAACGGCAGGGAGATTCCGGTATTCGGAATGGAGTTGGTCACAACCGCAATGTTCAGGATCGCCTGGATCGCGATGTGTCCCATAACCCCCACTACCAGCATGGCGCCGAACAGGTCCGGTGCATTGTTGGCAATGACCATCATCCGCCACAACAGCATAATGAACATGAGAATAATGGCAACCGCTCCGAACAATCCCAGTTCCTCGCAGATAATGGAGAAGATCATATCGTTCTGTGCCTCGGGCAGGAAGCTTAACTTCTGCATGCTCTGTCCCAGTCCCTTGCCCCAGATGCCACCGCTTCCGATGGCATACAGTGCCTGTAATGTCTGGAATCCTTTGTCCTGCGCCTGACTCTCTGGATTCAGCCACGCCTGGATTCTCGCCAGACGGAACTTGCCACCGATCTTATCTCCCATCTGTACTACCACAAATACCAGCAATGCCGCTGTTGCCACCACGCTTAATCCCATGATGACGAATTTTTTGTAATCAGGACTTGCCACGAATACCATCAGCACCGCAATACCCATAATAATAATGGCAGAACTTAAGTTATCCGTAATGAGATATACACATGCTGCGATTGGCAGTGGTGCGCCCATCATAATGAAAAAGCCTTTCATGGTACGCACGCTTTTTCCCATCTTGCACACCAGACTTGCCAGGAACAGGATCATACACAATTTGGCTACCTCAGCCGGCTGCAGATTGAAGCCCGTATGGGGAATACCGATCCATCTTGTAGCACCGTGGGAGCTGATGCCGAGTGGAGTCTTCACCAGGAAGATCAGGATCATCGACACCACATATCCCAGCATAGCGAACTGTTCCCAGAAATGATACGGGATATTAGCAATAATGATCATTCCCACCAGACCGATGATATTGGCAACCAGCTGTTTCTTCATATAAAAGGCTGCATCTCCATAGGTATCATAAGCCTCATAGGAGCTGGCGGAATAGATCATGATCAGACCAAATCCCAGTAAAAACAGCACAATAAAAAGCAGGCTGTAGTCAAAAAAGTATTCCGATTGTTGTTTCTTTTTACGCCTTCTGCGAGCTTCTGCCATGCCTGCTTTTACTCCTTATTTCTATTTTCTATAACATTATTGCTTTTTATTACTTTTTAATCTGCCAGTCCACGGACATATTCCTTGAAAAGCTGTCCTCTGACCTCATAGTTCGGGAACATGCCCCAGCTTGCACAGGCCGGAGACAGAAGAACCGCATCTCCCGGTTCTGCCAGTTCCGTACACAGCTTCAGGCATTCCTCATAAGTGTCCGCGAAACGGATCTTATCGAAGCCATGCTTTCTGGCACACTCGGCAATCTTCTCTCTGGTCTGTCCGATGAGGACGAGGCATTTTACCTTGCCGTCAAAGCTGTCGATCCACTCGTCATACTCGCTCTGCTTGTCATAACCTCCGCCGATGAGAACCGTAGGCCTGCTCATGGCTTTGATGCCCTGAATAGCGGCATCGGGATTGGTTCCCTTGGAATCGTTGTAATAATCCACACCGCCCTTGGTGGCTACGAACTCAATTCTGTGCTCCACTGCGTGGAAACCGCGGATCACCGTAAGGATCGTCTCCATGGGTACCTGCATACCCTCTGCGATGGCAATGGCTGCCATAACATTTTCCACATTGCACAGGCCTACCAGATTCATATCCTTATGAATATCCATCAGCTCATGCTCTTCGCCGTTTACGCTCTTGATGATCTTGTCACCCCGCAGGAAATAACCGTTTTCCAACTCATGATGGGATGAGAACAATACCGGAGTGGCAGGGCATCTTCCTGCGAAGTCTCTGGTGTAATCATTGTCATAATTCAGTACGCAGATATCTGCCTTCGTCTGCTGGGAAGCCACTGCTTCCTTAGCTGCCACATAGGCTTCCATGGTATGATGTCTGTTCAGGTGATCCGGTGTGATATTCAGGATCGCCGATACCACCGGATGGAATGTATGTATGGTCTCTAACTGGAAAGAACTGATCTCTCCCACAGTAACACTGTCCTTCGAAGTCTTATCTGCTTCCAGGGTATAGGGATTACCGATGTTACCCACCACGAAAGTCTTATCCTTACCGAAGTGTGCCTTCATGATCTCACCGGTGAGTGTGGTGGTCGTCGTCTTACCATTGGTGCCGGTAATGGCGATCACTCTACCCTGTTCTGCCAGAAATCCCAGTTCGATCTCTCCCAGAATCTGAACGCCTCTGTCTCTCATACGGTTCACCAGCGGAATATCCGTAGGTACCCCGGGGCTTAATACTGCTGCCTGAATACTCAGCTCCACATTTTCAGGAAGTTCTCCGGCGATGCAGGCCGCCCGGCTTCCCTCCGGAAGCTTTGCCTTCAGATCTTCCCCTGTCAATTTATCACTACTGTCATACAGAACCACGTCTGCATGATTTTTCTCCAATAATACTGCTGCACCAATCCCGCTGATACCGGAGCCGATGACCAGACATTTTTTTCCTTCTAACATTTTCCTACCATACCTTTCTGTACTTTCTGTAAAAGTCCATCAGTTCATTATAACGCATTCGCGGCGAATGGGGAAGAGAAAAATAGAAGCCCTCCAACATATATATGTCAGAGAGCTCCGGTTCATTCCGTTATTTCTGTAATTTTATAACACCTATTCCGGGTTCCCCGCCTATGTTCTGTTCCACGATCACATAGGGACCTCTCATTCCGTAAACATAATCAAATACCGGTTCCAGCCGCTCTTCCCCGTGAAGTCCCATCAATCCGTATTTTCTGACTGTCATCCGGTCGTCGATATATACATACCCGGGGATTGCGTCGTATTCCTTATTATATTCCGTCACACTAATAAAAAAGCGTGAGTCCCCGGAGAAGATCATCTCTCCCTTCGTATCCATAATACAGTACAATCCCTTGGATACAAAAGCCATGCCGTCATGGTATTCCCCTGCCAGTACTCTTCTGCCTTCCGTCGCTTCATAGGGGTAAAAATCAATCTGGATCGCATCCTTCACCGCGGCGAGTCCCTCGCTGAAATCCCCCACTTCATCGTATTGGCACGGGATCACACATTGCCCTGCTTCGTCAACAAAACCCCATTTTCCGTCTTTTTGAACTGCGGCATACCCTTCCGAATAATATCTAGCAGCATCGTTAGGAATATTGTTGTACTTGCAGGATGTGACCAATATCTCCTTCTCCAGATCCCACACTCCCCATTTGTCGCTCCCATTCTGTACAGCAACCATGTTGTCATTCACAAAACGAATATCTTCGTATTGTCCCGGTTCCAATACCCATGACCATTGCAGGCTTCCCACGTCTCCATTATCAAGAAATTCTTTGTAAATGGCTTCCATATTTTCATTTTTCAAAGCGCATCCGGTCAATGTATTCATCAGAAAAATAATTGCCGCCATGCACAGATATCTTTTTTCATAGGATTGTTGTCCCTTCCGTTTTTTCACAGAATAGCACAACATTACATCAAAGTTGCATCATAACAAAAAGACCCCCGGGAACCGTTATCTGTTCCCGGGGATCTTTCGTCTGTCATTGTTTACGCTTCTACGATCAGGTATCTGCCGTCTCCGATATCGAAGACTTCATCGGCTTCCAGAATCTCATCATCCACAGCGCCGTCCACGTCCATGCCGGCTTCATCGAAATACTCGATGACATCATCCACGGAATCTACCACGACTGCCATGCACTCTTCCAGAAAATCTTCTGCTTCATCCAGAGTCTCTGCCACGGCTTCCGGAAAAAGCTGGAGCTGTTTGTCCAGGAAGCATTCCAGTACCGCATCATCATATTCACGCATACTATTACCTCCAAATTCTTACGAAAATGTCTTATTTATTCTCATCATAATATGGATATGTAGTTACGTCAATTAGTAATTCGATGTGGATGTAAATTGAGAGTTTACGCGAGCATTGAGCCGCGCATAGGCATAGTTAAAGACAGCGATGGGCGCTTGCGCACAAATCGCTGTCTTTACTTATGCCGTGATGCGGCGAACGCCGCGATATGAAATAGGATTGGCAGCGCCTTTTGCTGACAATCTTATGAATAGCGTGGCTCATTGCGGAGAACTGCCAATAAATGTGGAGCGCCCTTTGCGACACATTTATGAATTGGGGGCATGGCTCGTAACGTAGGATTGCCGTAGACCGGACAAGTTCCGCCTGTACCCATTCTTTTGCCTCAGTGTGGGCACAGGAGATAGGATCAAGCTAGTCTGTACCCTTCTTCCGCCTCAGTGTGGGCACAAGAGATAGGATCAAGCTAGTCTGTGCCCTTCTTCCGCCTCAGCGTGGGCACAAGAGATAGGATCAAGCTAGTCTGTGCCCTTCTTCCGCCTCAGCGTGGGCACAGGAGATAGGATCAAGCTTCTCTGTGCCCTTCTTCTGCCTCAACGTGGGCACAGGAGATAGAATCAAGCTTCTCTGTACCCTTCTTTTGCCTCAGTGTGGGCACAGGAGATAGGATCAAGCTTCTCTGTACCCTTCTTTTGCCTCAGTGTGAATAGTTTATGGGTATGAGAAGCTTGTTTGGTTGCTGATACCCACACTATGAAAGTTTGAGGGTATGGGAAGCTTGTTTTGCTGCTGATACCCACGCTATGAAAAGCTTGAGGGTATGGGAGGCTTGTTTTGTTGCTGATACCCACGCTGTGGAAAGTTTGAGGGTATGAGAAGCTTGTTTGGTTGCTGATACCCACGCTGTGGAAAGTTTGAGGGTATGAGAAGCTTGTTTGGTTGCTGATACCCACACTATGAAAAGTTTGAGGGTATGGGAAGCTTGTTTTGCTGCTGATACCCACGCTGAGAAAAGTTTGTGGGTATGAGAAGCTTGTTTTATTGCTGATACCCACACTGAGAAAAGTTTGTGGGTATGAGAAGCTTGTTTGGTTGCTGATACCCAAATTGTGAAAACCGAAAGGTATAACAAGGGAATTATATATTCCAGAAGGCCTGCGGCAGGCGTTCGCCGCATCACGGCAAAAGTAAAAACCGTGATTTGTGAGCAAGCTCCCAATCACGGTTCTTATTTTGCCTATGCGTGGCTATGCTTTCGTAACTCTCAATTATTCGCAATACTTCAGCAGTTCCAGCGGCTGTGCGATAATGGCGTCCGCGTGGCCTTCTTCCAGTTCCTTGCGGTCACGGAAGCCCCAGAGGACACCTACGGTGAAGGCGCCTGCCGCCTTGCCGGTCTTCATATCTGTGGCGGTATCTCCCATGTAGAGTACTTCGTCTGCGGTGAGACCGAACCGGTCTAAGATCCGGAAGACTCCGGCGGGATCGGGTTTGATGGGCACGCCGTCCACCTGTCCCTGCACCACATCAAAATAGTCCTTGCCAAACAGGCTCTCGATGACATCCAAGGTGGCATGGTGGGGCTTGTTGGAAAGTACCGCGATCTTCATACCACGTTTTTTCAACTCTTCCAGCAGCTTGGGGATTCCTTCATAGGGCTTCACCTGATACATACAGTTCGCCTGGAAGATCTCCCTGTATCTGGCATAGGCTGCCTCAAAATGGGTAAGTTCCGTATCGCCACCCTTGATCAGTGCCCGCTTTACCAGATTGGCGGCACCGTCTCCCACAAAATATTTATAATCCTGTACAGAGAAGGGTCCATAGCCAAATTCCGCCATGGTCTTGTCTCCGCTGTATTTCATGCTCATGATAGAATCGGATAAGGTTCCATCCAGATCAAAAATTACTGCTTTCTTCATTCTGTTCTCCTACACTAATCTCAATCCATGCAGTTCCTGATAGACTCTTCCCACGGGAAGCCCTACCACATTATTGTAATCGCCCTCGATACCGCGGATATATCTGGCGCAGAATCCCTGGATACCGTAGGAGCCCGCCTTGTCCATCGGATCCCCGGTAGCCACATATTCCCGGATCTGTGCATCGGTCATAGGATAAAAATGCACTGTGGTCTTCTCATGGAAAGTCAGC
>QWCE01005804.1_pt1 | contig 11043 bp, 7 predicted proteins | sample 1972531 | NCBI WGS metagenome assembly QWCE01 (sample SAMN09866716, study PRJNA288562) | Human gut metagenome isolate term4_stool, whole genome shotgun sequencing... | reverse complement strand
CTAAGAGGAGTACAAAGAGAAGAAATCCAAAGAGGACAAGTACTAGCAGCACCAGGAACAATTCACCCACACACAAAATTTGAAGCAGAAGTATATGTATTGACAAAAGAAGAAGGAGGAAGACACACTCCATTCTTTAACGGATACAGACCACAATTCTACTTCAGAACAACAGACGTAACAGGAGATATCCAATTAGCAGAAGGCGTAGAAATGGTAATGCCAGGAGACAACTCAACATTTACAGTAACACTAATCACACCAATCGCAATGGACGAAGGATTAAGATTCGCTATTCGTGAAGGTGGAAGAACAGTAGCATCAGGAGTAGTATCTAAGATTATTGACTAATCCTTTGGATTAACAAAGAAATCTTAATAAATAAAAAATTAGAGGGAGTTTATGCTCCCTCTTTTTTGATGTAAATTTTAACTTCTAAAAACTAAGACTAGATGAAAAATGGACTGCTTCACTAGATGTTATTTTAAAATTATATATGTTAAAATATTTATATGGAGGATTTATGAGTATATATAAAGGATTAAATAAATATAAAATTAGAATAATTGTGGTCATCCTCCTTACTTTTGGCAATGCTCTTGGGGAACTTTTTTTACCAAAGCTAATGAGTCTTGTCATTGATAAGGGTGTGGCTTATGGTGATACAGATTATGTTCTAAAAATTGGTGGACTTATGATTTTGGTAGTCTTTTTTACTGTCATGTGCAGAGCTTCTGCAGCCTATCATTCTTCAAAGACCACTATGGCTTTTTCTAGAGATCTTAGATACAAACTATTTAAAAAAATAAATTATCTTAGTTTTGACGATGTGGAACACTTTTCTATTTCATCACTTATCACAAGGACAACAGATGACGTCAATCAAGTGGAGCAAATGGTTTTAATGGGACTTAGACCTCTTATCAGGGGACCACTTATGTTTATAGGTGGACTTATTATGGCACTTTCTACTAATGTGAGGCTTTCTCTTGTTTTTCCCATAACTATTCCTTTTATTGGTCTTGGAATTTATTTTGTTTTTAAAAAGGGACTTCCTTATTTTCCAATTTTGCAAAAAAGGCTTGATAAGTTAAATGAACTTTTTAGAAGAAGACTTACTGGGCTTCGTGTAATAAGAGCTTTTTCTAAGGATGAATATGAAGAAGAAATTTTTGATGAGGCAAATATTTCCTATCAAGAAATGGCAACTAAGGTAAATAAACTTCTTGTAAATGTCAGACCTATGCTTGGAACAATTTTAAATTTTGGTATAATTTTTGTCCTCTATTTTGGGGCAAGGCTTATTGATATTAGAGAGATGGGTATAGGAGATTTAATGGCATTTATTCAATACATTACCCAAGTTTTATCTGCAATGATTATGATGAGTTTTCTCTTATCACTTATCCCAAGGACTTATGCTTCTATGGATAGAATCAACGAAGTTTTGGATTATGAATCTACAAAAACTGGTGGAGAAGAAAAATTGTCCAAGGAAATTTGTGAAATTGAAGCAAAAAATCTTTCCTTTGCTTATCCTGATGCCAGCATGAAAGTTTTAAGAGATATAAATTTTCATGTCAAAAAAGGTGAAACTCTAGGTATTATTGGTGGTACTGGATCTGGAAAATCTAGCCTTTTGAGATTGTTGTTGCAATTTTATGAGCCAGGAGATGGTGAACTTTTCATAAATGGATTTGATATTAAATCTTTAAATAATTACGGTGTTAGGGAAGAAATTTCTTATGTTCCTCAAGAGAATTTCTTTTTCTCAAAAACTGTTTCTGAAAATTTATCCTATGCAAAGGAAAATGCAGATAATGATAAAATGTTAGAATCTCTTAAAAATGCAAGGGCAGAAGAATTTTTAGGTGACAATCCACTAGAAAAGAAAATTTCAAGGGGAGGAAAAAATCTCTCTGGTGGTCAAAGACAAAGACTTGCCATGGCGAGAGCTCTCACTAGAGATGCTTCAGTTTATATCTTTGATGATTCTTTTTCTGCCTTAGATTATAAGACAGATTACGAACTTAGACAGATTTTGAAGAAAGAGTTAGACGATAAAATTGTAATTGTAGTTGCTCAAAGAGTGGCGACAATTTTAAATGCTGACAAGATTTTGGTTTTAGAAGATGGAAAAGTTGCTGGTTATGGCAATCACAAAGATTTGATGAGGACAAATGAAGTTTATAGAGAAATAGCAATTAGTCAGGGGCAAGCTTATGAAGAAGAATAACAACACAGTGCTTAGGATAATGTCCTATCTCAAAAATTATAAGTTTTTCCTATTTCTTTCTATTTTTCTCACTATTGGATCTTCGATTTTTGAAATAATCTCACCAAAATTAATGGGAAATATTACTACGAGGATTTTTGAAAATTTAAAGTTGAATACGAGGATCGACTTTGATTATGTGATAAAGATTTGTATAATTCTTGGGATTGTTTATCTCTTCCAAGGCCTATTTGAATTTTTTAGGGGAAGAATTTTAGTTGATGTAACTCAAGATTTAATTGCAAAATTTAGAAGAGAGATTTCTGAAAAGGTAAAATACATTCCAACTTCTTATTATGACAAAAATAAAACTGGGGATCTCTTGTCTAGGATGACCAATGATGTTGAAACCTTGGGGAAAAACTTGCAACAAACTATTTCATCTATTCTTTCATCAATTGTATTAATAGTTGGGATTTTCACAGTTATGATAAAGATTTCTCCAACTTTAACTTTGGTATTTTTATTCACCTTGCCAATGACTTATTTTTCTACTAAATTTATTTCAAAAAAATCTCAAGGCTATTTTAGGAGAAAGTCTCAAGGCTTAGGATCTATGGTTGGATTTGTAGAAGAGAACTTTTCTGGATCAGAATTAATTAAGGCTTTTAATTATGAAACAAGGGCAGAAAAGGAATTTTTAGAAATAAATGAAAATTTATATGAAGTTAGCTACAAGGCATCTTTTATGACGGGAATCATGCTTCCAATTATGACCTTTATTTCAAATCTTGGTTATGTAATGCTTTCTATTGTAGGTGGGCTGTTGGTGTTGTCAGGCAAATTATTTGTTGGAGATATTCAAGCAGTTATCCAATATGTAAGAAGACTTGCAAATCCAATTGAACAGTTGGCAGAAATGGCTTCTATTTTCCAGGCATCTATTGCTGCAGCTGAAAGGGTGTTTGAATTTCTGGACCAAAAGCCTGAAGAAGAAATTGTAAGAGATAAAATAGAAAGACCTGTGGAAGATATTGATTTTAACAATGTTTATTTTTCTTACGACAAAAAGAATCCTGTCATCAACAACTTAAATCTTAATGTCAAGAAAAATAAAACTGTCGCCATAGTTGGTTCCACTGGAGCTGGAAAGACGACTATTGTAAATCTCTTGATGAGGTTTTATGATATTGATAAGGGAAGTATAAAAATTAATGGAATAGATATAAATGATGTGTCTAGGAAAAACTTGAGATCACTCTTTGGCATGGTTTTGCAAGACTCTTGGCTCTTTAGGGGCACAATTTATGATAATATCTTGTATGGAAGAGAAGATGCCACGCGAGAAGAAGTTATTGACGCAGCTAAAAAAGCTTACTGTCACTCTTTTATAGAGAAACTTCCAAAGGGTTATGATACAGTATTAAATGAAGAAGCATCTAATATTTCTCAAGGACAAAGACAACTTCTTACAATAGCAAGGGCTCTTTTGTCTGATCCGGAAATTTTAATTTTAGACGAGGCAACTTCGTCAGTAGATACCAGGACAGAAGCTTTAATTCAAAAGGCAATGAAAAATCTATTAAAAGAAAGGACAAATTTTGTCATTGCTCACAGACTTTCTACTATTGTGAATTCTGATGTAATTTTGGTCCTTGATAAGGGCGATATAGTTGAAAAGGGTAATCACAAAGAATTACTTGAAAAAAATGGACTTTATGCAGAACTTTACAATTCACAGTTTAAAAACTAGGAGGAATTATGAAAGATTTTATTTTTAATGTAAGTACGAAAATTCTTTTTGGAAAAGATCAAATGAAAAATTTGGCATCTGAAATAAAAAAATATGGTTCAAGAGTTCTATTGGCTTATGGCGGTGGATCAATAAAGAAAATTGGACTTTACGATGAAATAGTAAAAATATTAGAAGAAAATAATATTTTTTACAAGGAACTTTCTGGCATCGAACCAAACCCAAGAGTTGAGTCTGCAAGAGAAGGAGTTAAAATCGTAAGAGAAAACGACTTGGATTTTATCTTGGCAGTTGGAGGTGGATCTGTAATTGACCTTTCAAAATTAGTTGCTGGAGCAGTTTATCTTGAAAATGATCCATGGGATATTGTAATTAAAAAGGCAAAAATTGAAAAAGCTCTTCCTATTGGAACTGTTTTGACTTTATCTGCAACTGGTTCAGAAATGGATGCAGGTGGAGTTATAACAAACTTAGAGACAAATCAAAAACTAGGTTTTGGATCTGCTTACACTCTTCCAAAATTCTCAATCTTAAATCCAGAAACAACTTATTCTGTAAATGTTAAACACACAGCAGCAGGTATAGCTGATATTATGAGCCATACTATGGAAAATTATTTCACTTTAAATGATGGAGCCTATATGCAAAATAGGTTAGCTGAAGGAATCTTAAAAACTTGTATTCACTTTGGACCAATTGCAATGGAAAATCCAGAAGATTATGATGCAAGGGCAAATATAATGTGGGCATCAAGCTGGGCAATCAATGGACTTATTTCCACAGGAAAGTCAACTCCTTGGTCAGTCCACGCAATGGAACACGAACTTTCAGCTTTTTATGACATAACTCACGGTATAGGTCTTGCAATCTTGACTCCAAGATTTTTAAAACACATTTTAAATGATGATACAGTTGATATGATTAGAGATTTTGGAATTAATGTCTTTGGCATAAAAGCAACAGATGATAAATTTAATGACGCAAAAAAAGCAATTGCTAGCCTTCACATATTCTTTGAAGATGAAATGAATATACCAATGACTCTTGGAGAAGTTGGCATTGATGATGAAAAGTTAGAAGAAATGGCAGAAGCTGCAGCAAGACACGCTGGTGGAAGTATAAAAGGCGTAGTTGAGCTTACAAAAGATGACATATTAGAAATTTATAATGCATCACTTTAAGTTTGAGAAGAAAAGAATTAAAAAAAGTATAAAGAAAAATTAAATAAAAATAAGCAAGAAAAAAGAGCTATGAAACTAATCATAGCTCTTTAATATTATAAAAATTTATTATGCTTCTACTGAATTTTCCCAAAGTCCGTGAATGTTGCAATAGCTTAGTGCATAAACTTCTCCGCCCTTGTCAGTTTTAACTGTTGTTTCAACTGCAGGAACTGTAAAGATGTCAGCTTCGCCATGTGCATTAAATTCATAAGAACCAACTTCTACTGGAGCTTTTTCTCCTTCAGCTTTGAAGAATACTTTAATCCAAGAAATGTGGTGTTCTAAAGTGTTTGGATGTTCGATTTCTTCTCCAACCATAGCTTTAATTTTAAGTTGTCCATCAGCTTTTTCAACGTGGATTACAGGAACGTGTTTTTCAGATTTCCAATCAGCAGTTTGTACTGTTTCAGTTAATTTCATTTTATTACCCCCAATAAATATTTTACGAGTATATTATACCCTATTTAAATTATTTAACCCATTAATTTTAAAATAAGGAAAAAATTTTTCTTATTTAGTATAATGGATATGAGGTGTAAAATGGAAAACATAAAATTAATCGCAACTACTAATATGGGACTGGAGGCAGTTACAAAAAGAGAACTCCTCGACCTTGGATACGAAGATTTAGAAGTTAGCGATGGTAAAATAATAATATCTTGCCAATTAAAGGACATTGCCATTTTAAATTTAAGACTTAGGACGGCAGAAAGAGTCTTATTATTAATCGACTCCTTTAGGGCAGAGACTTTTGAAGAACTTTTTGACAAGGTCTTTGAAATAAGATGGTGGGACTACATAAATGAAGATGATCAGTTCATCATCCAAGGAAGAAGTAGAAAATCAAAACTTTTTTCTATTTCAGATTGTCAAAGAATTACAGAAAAGGCAATAATCGAGAAATTAAAAATGAAATACAAGATTTCTTGGTTTGAAAAATCTGGCCCAAGAGTCAAAATTGAAGTTTCACTTTTAAATGACATTGCAGAAATAACGATTGATACATCAGGAGATGGACTCCACAAGAGAGGCTACAGAGAAGTAAATTACAAGGCTCCCTTGTCAGAAACTATTGCTGCAAGTCTAGTAAAGTTAACATTTTGGAATAAAGATAGAATTTTGGCAGATCCTTTCTGTGGATCTGGCACAATTCCTATAGAAGCAGCAATGATAGAAAAAAATATTGCTCCGGGACTTATGAGAAACTTTGACTTTGAAAACTTTAAATTTTTTGATCCAGAAATTTTTAAAGAAGAAAAGAAAAAATGTTATTCAGAGATAAAATATGACGAAAAATTAGAAATTTTGGCATCAGACCTATCTCACAAGGCAATAAAAATCGCTAGGTCCAACGCAGAAATATTGGGTCTAGAAGAGGACATATCCTTCTTCCAAAAAGACATAAGGGATTTGGATCTTCCAGACGATTATGGAATTATAATAACAAATCCTCCTTATGGTGAAAGAATTGGAAAAGAAGATGTGGACGAATTAAACAAAGAATTGGGCAAACTTGCAAAATCACTTAAAACTTGGTCCTATTATATAATTACAGCCAATGAAAATTTTGAAAAGAACTTTGGTAAAAAAGCTGATAGAAATAGGAAATTATACAACGGAAGATTAAAAACTTATTACTATCAATATTACGGTCCAAAGCCAAAAAGATAATTGTTTACTGAGAAGTAATTTGCTATACTGAAAGCATCAAATGAAGGTGGTGACTCATGGAAAATAATGTGGAAAAAGGAAAAATTGACGAAAATATTGACTTTCAAGTTCTAGATGCCATTGCAGATTTAGTAAGAGTTCTTGACTACAACGAAAAAGTTGTCTTTGTAAATAAGGCAATGGAAGACCTCTTAGGCTATGATCCCAATAAAAAAGTCTGTATCCTTGGAGAAGATTTATTTGATCCAGAGATAACTAAGCGTGCCCTCATGAGTGGCGAAGTTATCCAAAGAGAAGAAAATATTGGCAGCATGGTTTTTTCCGTAAAATGTTCACCGATTATCTCAAAAAGTGGCGATATCCTTGGTGTTGTAGAAGTTTTTAGAAATGTCACTATGGCAAGGAAACTTCAAAAGGAAGTCATAGACAAAAACAGATTTATGACTGATGAAACTATGGCAGCTTCACTTATTCAGAAAAAAGTACTACCAGAAAAGGGATTTATAAAAAACTTAAAGGTAAATTATCTTTACAAACCTTCTACGATTTTAAGTGGCGATATGTTTGATGTCTTTCAAATAGACGATGACCACGTTGGGATTTATATTGCAGATTCAGTAGGTCATGGTTTTGCAGCATCAATGGTGACTATGTTTATAAAATCCATGGTTAGAACTCTTGATAAATTTGTTCAAATTTCGCCGAAAGAAACTTTGACAGAACTCTGTGAGAGATTCACTAGCTTAAAACTTGAGATCGAAAATTATTTCACTTGTTTTTATGGAGTCTACGATCTAAAAAAAGAAATTTTTACTTACTCAAATGCAGGACACCTACCTCTTCCTATAAGGGTGAGAAATAGGGAAGGACTAAGTTTGGAATCGAGAGGCTATCCAATTTCTAGATTTTTCGCTAAACCAGACTATGAAGAAAAGGAAATTAAACTTTTTGCAGGCGACTATCTTCTTTTTATGACAGATGGTGTTGTTGAAGCCAGAAATGCTGACAAAGAAGTTTTTGGAAATGATAGGATTTTTGAAGTAATATCAAAGTATAACAGCGATATTTTGGAAAATTTAAATAATGAATTGGAAGAATTTAGCGACAGCCCACAAGTAGATGACATTTCAATGCTACTTATAAGCGTTTGGTAAATTTTTATAAGGCAATCTTAGGATTGTCTTTTTTCTTGTCTATTTTTATGGAAGTTTAATAGAAAAATTTTTGATATGGTGTTGAAATTGAAATTAAAGTTAGAATTTTAAGTCAAGATTATATTTTAAAGTTAAAATTTTACAAAGAAGTCCAAAATGTTTTAGAAATTTTACATAAAAGGCAGAAAATTTTACCAGAAATTTATAATTGCATATGTTTACCTTGTTAATGTTACAAAATGATTAAATTTATTAAAAATTTGAAAAATATAAGGAATTATACAAGAATTTGGGTATAACAGGGTTAAGGAAAATGTTTTATCGGAAAATAAGAGAGTTAGGAGGATTATTATGAAAAACAAAAAAATATTAGCACTATTGCTAGCAGGAGTGATGGTAACATCAATTCCATTTAATGTATTTGCAGATGAAGGTACTGGAACAGGAGAATCAGGTGATAAAGTAGAAGACGTAGTTGATAAAAAAGATGAATCAACTAATCCAGGAACAGAAGCAGGTACAGGTGAAACTGAAGACACTGAAACAGGTGCAGGCGAAACTGATCCAAAAGCAGGTGCAGATGAAGGTAAAGAAGTTACTTATACAGTAACATTTAAAAATGGAGAAGAAACTTTAAAGACTTCCAAAGTAAAGGAAAATGAAACTTTAAAAGATGAAGATAAACCAGCTGACCCAAAAAAAGACGGTTATACTTTCGATGGCTGGTACACAGATGAAGGACTAACAAAAGTATTCGATTTTAATACGAAGTTAACTAGTGATACAATTCTTTATGCAAAATGGGAAAAAGTTGAAAAATTCACAGTAACATTTAAAAATGAAGAAAATGTAGTAAAAACTGAAGAAGTTGAAAAAGGTAATAAAGTAAAAAAACCAGAAGATCTAAAAAAAGATGGATATACTTTTAAAGGTTGGTATGATGGCGATAAAGAATTTAACTTTGATACTCTTATTACAGAAAATAAAACTTTAACAGCAAAATGGGAAAAGGTTGAAACACCAGCAGTTGAAAAATTCACTGTTACATTTAATTCAAAAGGTGGAAGTGCAGTAGCAACACAAACTATTGAAAAAGGAAAAACTGCAACAAAACCAGCTGACCCAACTAAAAAAGGATATACTTTCATAGCTTGGTACACAGATGATGGTAAATTTGTAAATAGATTTGATTTTACAAAAGCCGTAACTGAAAATACAACTCTTTACGCAAAATGGGAAGAAGACAAGCCAGTAGTTCCAGCCAAAGAAGATCTTTACATTTCTGACATCGAATATGATGGAGATTATGTAACTGGTAAGGTTACATCTAAGGGAGTGGCTGTTGATGGTGCTACAGTTACACTAAAGATTGATGGATATAAAACTTCTTACAAAGATACAACTGATTCCTATGGTAGATTCAAAGTTTATCTAGGCAAATACTATGATGACTACAGATATTATTATGACGACTACTATTATAGAGATGGATACCGTTACTATGATGGTTACAGAGTTTATAGTGATTCTGACGGATGGTATTACTATAAAAATGGTAGAAAACATTATATAAATTATTCATCTAGATATTATAGATGGGGCAGAGATTATAAAGCTGATTTAATAGCAGAAAAAACTGGTTACTATTCAGCAGAAAAGAATCTTTGGGAAGATGGATATTACTATGATAATGGAAGATACTATGGACATGACTGGTATAACAATAAATATGATTACAAAGTTTATCCAACAGATGTTGATAGAACAAACTATTCAACTAGTGGTTACCTAAAGGGCTACAAAAATAGAACTGTTTATGTTTATGACGATGGAACTTATCTTGGAAGTGACACAATAGATTCTGATGGTTACTTCAAGGTAACTTGGAATTCTCCAAGAGTTTCAACTTCAAGAACTCTAGATTATTATGTAAATGGCAAATATGTAAATGACAGCGGATATTCAATTATCCCAACTGTTAACACTGTTTATGCTGGAGCAAAATATCTTAGAGGTAATGCAGGAGACAATGCAAGTGTAACTGTTTATGATTCAAATGGAGTTAAACTTGGAAGCACAACTGCAGGAAGCACTGGTATCTACAATGTTACTTTAAATAGAGCATTAAGAGCTGGTGAAACTATAAAAGTTGAAGCAAAAGAATCTGGCAAGATTGCAAGATCTACTGAATACAAAGTTGGCGGAGTTTCTACAAATGTTGAAGCAAAAGTAAATCAACCTTCTTATATTGCAGGATATCCTGATGGAACATTTAAACCAGGAAGAGAAGTTACTAGAGCTGAAGCTGTTAGAATGTTTGTTAAACTTGTAAATAATGGAGCAGAACTTCCAAAGAATCCAACTACTAAGTTTAAAGATGCCAACAATAAATGGTATTCTGATGAAATTAACTATGCAGTATCTAAGGGATTTATCAAAGGTTATTCTGATGGAACATTTAAACCAAATCAAACTATAACAAGAGCAGAATTTGCACAAATGATTTCTGTATTTGTTAAGGATGGTTATCCAGGAAGCTCAAACTTCAAGGATGTAAAGGGTCACTGGGCATCTGATGCAATCAATGAACTTTATGGAAATAAAAACATCAAGGGATTCCCTGATGGAACATTTAAACCAAATCAAAAACTTACTAGAGCAGAAGCTGTTACAATTCTAAATTCTGTTTTCGGTAGAAATACTAAGTCCACATCTTTTGCAAATGTTAGTGAAAGTGGATTAAAGAAATTCTCAGATGTTTCTAAGAGCCACTGGGCATATTATGAAATTCTAGATGCTTCTAATGGTCACAATGCCGTTAAGGGCGACAAGTCTGACGATGTAAGTGTTTGGCAATAAATTTAATTTTAAAAACTTATTTAAAATTAAATAAAGATGATTGATAAAAGCGACGGGTTTTACCTGTCGCTTTTGTAGTATGACGGGCATGCCGTCAATCTGTGGTGAAAGTCCACAAGGGGCGTAGTTGCCGACGAACCCCAAAGCGACTCCCAAGGTTCAAGTCGT
>QWCE01029984.1_pt1 | contig 11044 bp, 8 predicted proteins | sample 1972531 | NCBI WGS metagenome assembly QWCE01 (sample SAMN09866716, study PRJNA288562) | Human gut metagenome isolate term4_stool, whole genome shotgun sequencing... | reverse complement strand
GGCGGGCAGGGCAAAGGAAAAGTGCTTATCACTGCCGCTTAAATCCCCGTGGAACCGGGCTTCACTGATTCCCCGCAGGCAGCCGAACCGCGCCTTGCCATCCTTGTCGAAGCCCACGAAAACCACGTTGCTGTGGCCTTTGTTCCGGCTTTCATAGATCCGTCCAGTCTGCGCACAGTAGTCCAAAATCTCCTGGTCAATGCCCCGGCCCTTGAGATAGGCCATCATCGCCCGGTTATCCGGGGCGGCCTGGGGCAGAAGCAGGTGCTTGGGCTTTTCCTCCTTCGGCGCTGGCACAAAGGAAGGCGGGGGGATGGCCGTCCTGCCGGAGATGGTTTCCATGGCCTCCAAAAAGGAATAGCCGTTGACCTTGATAAGATAGTCCAGCGCGCTGTAACCGCCGATCCCACGGGAAAACCAGCACCATTTGCCGTTGGAAATCCGCAGGCTGTCATGAGTCTTGGTACAGTAGACATTGCCGGACACATGGACCAGCTCCTGGGGTTCACAGGTTTGCAGGTAGGTGAGCAGGTCCACCTGCCTTGCCCGTTCGATGGCTTCTGAATCGTAAAAAGGCATAAAAAAATACAGCCCCCTTCACATAGCCGTAGATTAGCCGCCCCATGCGGGGTAGCTGACTATGTAAAAGGGGCTGTACTCTTTTCAGATATGGAAAAAGCCGACTGGATTGCTCCAATCGACTTTCTGCATATACTTTTGCGATTTATATGCAGATATGAATGGGGAATGTGCAGTTTTGGGCGGCAGCTTTAAGCCATAGCCAAAAACTCCAAGAATTTCAATAGTTTTTACTCCTAATCCGTAAAAACTTGTTTTGTTCAAGACCTTGTTGGGGGTGCGAATGAATTTGGATATGTAAAAGCGGCATGGATTTTTCCATGCCGCCCAAAAAACTATTCAGTTTTGAAAGCGCCGATTTTCTTCAGATAGGCAAATCCGTCTGCATGGCCCCGGAAGTAGATGTGTTCCCGTTCCATATTATCGGCCCGCATATACAGCCGGATAAATTCTTTCAAGGCTTCATGCTCCTCAGCGGTAAAAGAAAGTTCTCCCTTGCCCTCCAGCAGAGCGCCAATCACAAGATTTTGGCGTTTCAGTTCCTCCATCTGGGCCTTCAACTCGGTATATTCCGGGCTGGCAGCCGCCAAATCCATCACGATGTCGCTGTCGATTTCAGAAAACTGCTCGGAAATGCGCTCCGGGAGCAGGCAGTAGCTATCGTCCATCTATCATCACCCCTTATCACGATTTTTATTATACTATACCTGCCCCGCAGCGCAATGGCAAATGTGCAATCACCTTTCTTTCTGCGCTTTGGCTTTCTGTTTGGCTTCGGCGGCCCTGGCCTGTTCCTGGACAGTATCCCATACCGTATCCATATAAGAGGTTTCCTGGTTCTCCCACCTCTCAAAAATCTGCTTCAAGGGCTTGTCAGATTTCAGCAGCGCCCTGGCCTGACTATCCTCCAGATCGTGGTATTCAAGAGACATCAGGATGTCCTCCCGCACCGTGTACTCATAGGCATGGTTCAAAATCTCAGCCGGCGGTTGGGAGAGCAGCCAATCCCGGAACTGCTCCTGTTCCGCAAACATTTTCTCATAGAGCCTGGTATTTAATTCTTCGTTGGTCATCGTATCCTCCTTTACCGTGCCAGCTCCGCAACCCTCCGGGCAGGCACATCCTCGCCCTCGTCTGGGGTATCGTCCATCAATGTTTTGTCCTTCTCATCCATGTTGAGCAGAATATTCAGCTCTTTCAAACGGGCTGTTTTCTCCGCCAGCTCCTCCTCGCGGGCAAAAGGTGTAGCCAATTCCGTGCGGGCGTTTTCAAGCTGGGCCTTGGTTTCCTCCAGGCTGTTCTGCTCGGCCTGCAGGCTGCCTGCAAGGTTTTCCAGAGCGTTGTCCAGGCGGGTGATATTGCCGAACACATCCGCCCCCAGCGTCACCGTATGGGAAAGAGTGCCTTTGAGTGTGATCCGGTACTCATTGCTTCTGCCATCATAAGCCAGCACCATGGAAAAGCCCCGGTACTGCCCCAAAAGAACAGCGTCGGAACCTGTCATACGGGTGCAAACATCAATGATAGCCTTGCCGGCGTCCTCTTTTTCGGTGTAGTGCCTGCCATCCACCTCCATGCCGCAGAAGCCCTCCTGGGTCTTGGGGTGGGCCGCCGCCAGCGCCACATCCTGCTCATAGCCCGCGATCCGTTCCGTGAGCCGGGTGATTTCCTGAGCCGCGCCACCTCCATATCCAGGTTGCACTTCTCGATGATTAACGGATTGCCGGTGGCCAATGCCTTGATTTCCGAATAGCTGAGGGCAGTTTCATCTACATCATCCGCCACACGGACGGGGGCCTTGCTGGTCATGATCTGGGCGATAAACTTCTGCTTGTTCTCCACGAGCTGGTAGAGGTAAGCATCAAAGGTGCCCTCGGTGACATAGCGATAGATTTCCACCTCCTCATTTTCATTGCCCTGGCGGACGATGCGCCCCAGCCGCTGCTGCAGATCAGAGGGCCGCCAGGGGCAGTCTAAATCGTGCAGGGCAATCAAGCGGTCCTGCACATTGGTGCCTGCGCCCATCTTAGCTGTGGAACCCAGCAGCACCCGCACCTGCCCGGCGCGCACTTTGGAAAACAGCTCCTTCTTTTTGGCTCAGGTCGCAGAACACAAGCTGGGCAGAGCGTTTTTCTTTGGTCTGTTCCCAGATGCGGAACACATTCCGGGCGCAGACAGCCACCTTGCCATTGGGGTCGTCGGCGGCAAGGGGATTGATGAGCCGCATATCCAGAGCCAGTTTTCTTCCGTCGTTCGTAATGCGAAGCATATTGTCCACATGGGGGTCAACCCCGCCGGCACGGATTTTCTCTGCCCGTTCCGCCAGCCCCTTTATCATCTCTTTCTGAAGCTCCGAGGGCTGGATCACTTCCGTGTGGAAGTTTGCCGTGGGGACGGGGAGTTTCAGCATATCCGCCGTCTGGATGTCGGCAACCTCCTTGAAGGCAGCCATCAGCTCCGGCAGGTTATAAAACTTGGCAAACCGGGTTTTGGCCCGGTATCCGGTGCCCTCCGGCGATAACTCGATAGCTGTAACCGTCTCTCCGAAGCTACTCGCCCAGTCATCGAAATGGATCAGGCCCAGCTCTTGCAGGAGCCGGTACTGCAAATACCGCTGGATGGTGTAAAGCTCATAAGGTAGGAAACGCCACGCCATACTTCCTTTCGTCCGTGGTCTTGGCGTAACCCCCTCCAGAACCGTGCTTACACCTCTCGATGTACACGGCTCGCCATCTTTCATAGTTTAAGTGATTTTGTCTTTGCTTCTTCGTAGCATTTCGGGCAGAGAGCCAATGACTTCCGCCTTTTCAGTAACATCAGTTCATCAAATTCATTATCAGCGTTCAAATCTTTTAAGCGCTTTACATGGTGCATATACACTTTCACGGGGTTTGCTCCGCACATCTCGCATTGTCCGCTTTTTAAACGTCCTGCAAGACTATTCGGTTTTATCTGCCCTCTGTATTTCGGCATAATGTCTACAAATTCAGGTGCGATATTGTTATTACGCCTAAATCCTTCATTGTAAAACTCACACCGCTTTGTTCCACTCTTGGTTTTGTAATCTGCGCCAAAGTCGCCCTTTACGCTACGGTATTTCTTATACATCTTCATAACAGAAGAATTATATTTTGCCGCCAACGTCTTTAAACAGCTTCCACGCATGATAGAATGAAATTTCCCCAGATTGCATACATTGATTGCTAACCTGTAATAATTGTACAATCCTCTGATTTCAGAATTATATTTACTGATGATTGCCACATCGTCTAATGGCATAAGCGCCCCTCTGTGGAGTGGCTTCCAAATCTCTTTGCCGTTTTCGTCTTTTTTGATTTTAAACGCACCGTATTCGTGCAGTTTCGCAATCCATTTTTCTTTCGGCATATATAACTGCACTTTTCCATACCACACCCGTTGCAGACCTTTTTTCGTCCGCTTTGTGTCCTGACTTCTTGATATTCTTATGTCGTATCCAAGATACCGCACCTTTTCAGAGGAATGGGTAACGTGAGTTTTCTCCTCCGACATTGTGAGATTTAGCTTGTCTTTTAGAAATATCTTTACCTGTTCCTTGATATTTTCAGCATCCTGCTTTGAACCTGTTATTGAAATCAGGAAATCGTCAGCGTAACGGTTGTATTGAAGTCTTTTGTAATTCTCATCCATCTCGTCTAAATGTGGTGTGGACAACATCACTTTCCTTGCTTCTTTAAATGCTGCTAGGTTTGCTTCTGTGCGCTCTATTTCCAGATTTTTCTGCGCTTTCCGATAAGCCCAGCGTACCTTATCATGGTCTTTGTGGACTTTACGGCTTCTTGTATCGCCTTTGTCAAAACTCTTTTTCATCCTTGCCATGAACTCATCAAGTTCATTCAGATAGATGTTGGCAAGTATCGGACTGACACCGGAGCCTTGTGGACTGCCGGAGTACGTTTCATGGTATGTCCACTGTTCCATATATCCTGCCCTTAGAAACTTCCACATCAGCGATATGAACGCTTCATCTTTTATGCGCTTTCTCAAAAGCTGTATTGTGATATGGTGGTCGAAGCTGTCAAAACAAGCCTTAATGTCTCCTTCGATTATCCACTTTGCACCAGTGAACAGCGTTACGATTTCTTTTAACGCTGTGTGGCAACTTCTTTTCGGTCTGAAACCATGTGAATTATCAGAGAATGTCGGCTCATAGATTGCTTCAAGTATCATACGGACAACTTCCTGTAACAGTTTATCGTCCGTTGACGGAATCCCCAATGGGCGCTTTTTACTGCTGTTTTTCTTCGCAATATAAACACGCCTTGCAGGGTTCGGCTGGTATGAGTGGTCTCTCAGCTTCTGAATGAGCTTTTCAATGCGCTCCATGCTCATACCGTCAAGAGTGAATCCGTCTGCACCTGCCGTCATGCTCCCCTGAGAGGTCGCAATATTCTGGAACTTTTCAATACATTTTCGGGACTTCTCATAATGCCTCACGCACCTTTCCTTATTATTTGTATTGAAGAAAGACTGTCTCCCTTCGCCATGTGGACGGCTTTCCCGTCCTCGGACTACTACGGAGACTCTGTTGCCATAGTAAATATTCAGAGTCACTTTTCTCATAGCACTCATAGCCGATTTTCGGCATTTTACCTTAGGCAATCCCCGTTTAGAACTGTAATAACATAAGCCTGTTATGATTTCGGATGTGACGTTCGTCGTTTTCCATTATCCTATGGCTGATTTACTCTGGGTATCTTGTGGATACGCATGGCCGACTCATATCCACCAGAGTACATGCGAGTATAACTTCCTTACGCATGGAGCAACATTTTGCCCAATCTCCGACTGTCATTCAGGCAGTTTAGCTTTCATCCTTATTCATAACTTTTCGCCACTACCACGCAAACACTTTGGAAGTTTCCGTGTTTCGTGCCCTCCGACATGCTACACTCCCCATCGGGTTTCCCCTTTTGGATAAGTCGGGTGACGATAGGGTGCGGATTATTCCGCTTTGATACCTTGCCCTATTACTTGCTCAAGGTAAGATTATTACAGCCCCTTACGGGCGCACTACCATGGAGTTGGAAATGGGGGTGCCTGTGGCAAAAATCACGCCGCGCCCGTCCGTCAGCTCGTCCAGGTACTGCGTTTTCATAAACAGATCGCTGGATTTCTGGGCTTCGGTCTGGGCAATGCCGCCCACATTTCGCATTTTTGTCGCCAAAAACAAGTTCTTAAAATAATGGCTCTCATCAATAAAGAGCCGGTCAACGCCGAGCTGTTCAAAAGTGACGACATCATCCTTGCGGCTCTGGTCGTTGAGCTTGGCAAGCCTTGCCTCCAGGGATTTCCGGGTGCGCTCCATCTGCTTGACCGTGTAGCGTTCCGCCTTCTGCGCCTTGGCCTGCTCAATGCCGAACAGAATCTCCTCGATCTGGCGCTCCAAAATGGCCTGCTGGCGCTCTACGCTCATGGGGATTTTCTCAAACTGGCTGTGGCCGATGATGATGGCGTCATAGTCCCCTGTGGCAATGCGGCTGCAAAACTTTTTCCGGTTCTGGGTTTCAAAATCTTTCTTTGTCGCGACAAGGATGTTGGCCGAAGGATAGAGCTGGAGCCATTCTGCCGCCCATTGCTCGGTGATATGGTTAGGCACCACAATCAGCGACTTGGTGCAAAGCCCCAGGCGCTTCATCTCCATAGCGGCTGCCACCATCTCGTAGGTTTTGCCTGCCCCTACCTCGTGGGCCAGCAAAGTGTTCCCGCCGTAAAGGATATGGGCAATCGCGTTGATCTGATGGGGCCGTAAGGAAATTTCCGGGTTCATGCCCTCAAACCGGATGTGCCGCCCATCATACTCACGGGGACGGACGCCGTTGAAGGTTTCGTTGTAAATACGGCACAGCAGTTCCCGGCGGTCGATGTCTTTCCAGATCCACTCGGCAAACTTCTGCTTGATGAGTTCCTGCCGGTCCTGGGCAATCGCGGTTTCTTTTTTGTTGAGGACAGGCTTTTTCTTGCCGTTCTCGTCCTCAATATAGTCAAATACCCGCACATCCCTTTGATTTAGGGTCTGCTCCAAGATGTGGTAGGCGCTCATCCGCTTGGTGCCGTAGGTGGTAATGGCTTTCACATTGCTGCGGTCGGCGTTTTTCTCCCGGATGCTCCATTGGCCGGTGGCTTCGGAGCGCAGGATTTTAATACGATCCCGCACATAGTAATTGGGGGTGAGCAGCTCCACCATGAATTGCTGGTACACCTCGATGGGCACCCAGTTCGCGCCAATGCGCACGCCAATTTCTCCAGCGCCCAAATCCTGGGGCTGAACGGCTTCCAGGGCCTCCACATTTCTGCGGGCGGTTTCCTTCTGATTGTCAGGGGCCACTTCCAGGAATGCTTTTGCCATCCGCAGCTTTTGGCGCACTTTCCCGGAAAGGTACTCATCCGCCGTGACAAGAGGATAGCGGCTCAAATCCGCCAAAGAAGGCAGGATGTCCTCCGGGTTCTCCGCACTGCCCTGCTCATCCAGCACCTCCAGAGAGCACAAGAGGCAGTAGCTGGAGTCCTCCGAAAAGGCCAGCTTGTTGCCGCGACTGTTCAGCAGCCCATACTTGGCGGTGAAGCTGTCGTAAAGGGCGTTGAGCTTTTGCTGCTCGGCTGCAATATCCTCATCCGGGTAGCCTTCGGTCTGGTACTCAATGAGCCTGCGGACACATTCCCGCAGCTCGATCATGCCACGGATACGGTTTTCCGCCGTGATGGAGACCTCCACCGGGTGCATGAGGCTGTTTTCCCGGTAGTACACCTGCCCGTCTACAATCGTATAGCTGAAATTCTTCACAGTGGGGTCGGCGGGGATGGAGTGATCTTCCTCCTCGTCCAGTTCCTCCAGCTCGTAGGGCTTGATTTCCGCCTGCAAAAACTGGATGGCATTGGCAAGCTGTTCGGATAAATCTTCCCCTTCGCGGGCTTTGCAGGCGCTGTCCGGCCCGAACCGGGTGGATTCCATCACCATGTCGCCCAGAATCATCTCCGGGTGCTGCACGAAATAGCGGTTCATGCGGATTCCGTTTTCATCTGTGTCCAAATGAACCCAATCCTGCTCCAAATCGGTGATGTGGTCATCGGTGATGTGGTCGCGCTTTTGCAGGAAAATGATGTCGCTGGTCACTTCCGTTCCGGCGTTCCGCCTGAAGGTGTTATCCGGCAGGCGGATGGCCCCAATGAGGTCGGCGCGCTGGGCCAGGTATTTGCGGACAGCGGAGTTTTCCTTGTCCAGAGTTCCCTTGCTGGTAATGAACGCCACAATACCGCCGGGCCGCACCTTATCCAGCGTCTTTCCGAAAAAGTAGTCGTGGATGAGCCAGTGGTGCTTGTCATACCGCTTATCCAGCACCTTGAAATCCCCAAAGGGGACGTTGCCCACAGCCACATCAAAAAAGCTGTCGGGCATTTGCACGGTTTCAAAGCCGTTTACGGAAATGCTGGCGTTCTGGTAAAGCTGCCCCGCAATGCGCCCGGAAATGGAATCCAGCTCTACGCCCCTGGGTAAAGCCCATCTGAGCGAGAGCCTTGTAGATTCCCCGGATAACCACGGGCGGCGTGTAAAAGGCGGTGAGGGTGCTGGCCCTGGCCGCCGCGTATTCCTCCGAATCCAGCAGGGATTTCAGCTCCTCATAGTGGGGGCTGGTTTCCTCAAAACAGTCCGCAAGGCCGCCCCAGCCCACATAGCGGGACAGGATTTCCTGTTCTTCGGGCGTGGCCAGCCGTTCTTCAGCTTCGATCTGCTTCAGAGTGCGGATGGCGGCAGCATTGGCCGCGTATTTCTCGCTGGGGGTGCCATGGCCCAGGGCATCATCGGTGATGTGAAAATCATGGCGCTGGTTCCTGGGGACCTCCGGGTGCAGAGTCGTGAAGGTAATGCGCTCACGCCGGGGGCGCTTCGGCGGCGGTGGGAGTGATTCTTCTTTTTGGGGCTGTAAATCGGCCTGCTCTGAGCTGGCTGACGGTTCTTCTGTGGCAGGGGCTTGTTTCGCCTGCTCCATGGCCCGTTCATCCGGGAAGTTCCCGTAAACCCGCAGCCATCTGTTCTCCTGAAGGTCATAGACACCAGCGCCGTCATAGGCAAAGCCATCCTCGCCCTCCATGGTGCCGGCCACATACTTCTGCGCCGCCTGTTCTGCCTCCGCCAGCGTTTGGTAATCCAGCCGTTCATCAAATCCATTTTCAAAGTGATGGTATACCACCACCTCGAAAGGCGGCTCCATGCGCTGGGCGTAGTGGTCGATGTCCTCCTGTGTGAGCCATTCCGGTTTTTCCGGCAGGGCGGCGTAGAGTTCCCGCATTTTGGCGATCTGCTCCCGCACGTTCCCGGCCCACAGGTGCTTTTCCGCCCGTCCGCCAGCGCCAAGGAAATATTCACAGTCATCTTTCAGGCGGCTGAGTAAGAAATAGCCATCTGGCCCCTGCTCCGGCGTGGCACCGATGGATTCCAGTTCTCCATCGGAAACGGAAATGAGGTCATCAAAATCCAGTTCGGCCAGCTCGTTTTGGATGAGTTCATCCAGGCTCTCATACTGCCTGCGCTCCAAAAACTGCCCGTTCAGGTAACGCTCCATGCGGTAATGGACCAAATCGGCATTGACCTGGATGGGGATTTCCTCATCGGTGACGGTGGTGTAGGCAATGCCCACCTTTTCCAAATCGCTGAAATCGGCTGGGCTGCCATACTCGGCCACGCAGAAATCGTTGATAAACTCTTTGGCGATCTCCAGAGAAGCAAGTTCCGGCTCCTCGGACAAAAAGCCTCGCTCAATGAAGTCGGCAACATCCTGGCTGTCACCTTTGCCGCCGTGGGCACGGTAATCCATCAAACCTTCTTCGACCAGTTCGCTGGATACCGCATATCCGGCCTCCTCCAGATAACCGGCGATTTCTGCTATCTGCGCCTGTTCCGGGGAAAGAGCCGGGGGCAGCTCCGCGATCTGCTCCATACAAAGGGTGATGTCCACCGCGATTTCTTCTTCCGGGTCCGCATGGTCCAGGAAGGATTGAAGCAGTCTGCGGATTTCCTCCCGCTGAACAGGGTCATGGAGCTGCTGGGCGATATTCTCCACCGCCTGAGCGTCATCTTCGCCATAGTCCATGCGTGAACCGTCAAACTCTCCCACAAAGCGCAGCACCTGGGCGGCCAGCTCCGGGTAGGGGTCTGCCGGTTCTTCTTTTTGGGGTGGTTCCTGTGCTCTGGGCGGCGATGTGGGCAACCGTTTTGTAGTCCCCGTGTTCTTCCTCCAGCCGGTTCCACACAGTAAGCCCATTTCCCAGATGGCCATAGCCCAGGTCGTAGGCTTTGGCTTGCGGCATAGCAGGAGCCACAGGCTCCTTGTGCTCTGCAAAGAGCGTGAAGGTTCCCTGCCGGAAGGCGGTGAGGTTTTCAAATGCCTGCTGGCGCAGGGCATACATCCTGTCATCCTGCGGGGTGGCCTCCCAAACGGGGACCATCATCTGATAGATTTCTTCCACACGGGCCGGGTCGTCAAGCTGCGGCTCGATGAGCTTCACCGCGTCCCAATAGTCAAAGCCAAAGGGATAGGGGTGGGGCTGCTCCTGCGGCACATTCTCAAAGAAAGTGCGGATATTCCGGGCAAGCTGGTGCTTCTCATACTGCGGCATGGCGGCGCGGTCCTCATCGGTGAGGAACCGCCCCTGGGCGATCATGGCGCTGACGCGCTTTTCCACGGCGTTCCATTTCAGCTCCACCTTGGCGTAGGGGGCGGTAATACTGCCGTGGCTGAAAGAAACACCTTTACTGAGCTGGTAGGTCACATCGTCATTCCCACCGGAATGGCCGCTGTACTCGCCGTGGTAGTGCTTTAAGAAATTCTCCCGTTCCTTGCGCTCTGTGTGGTTGCGATAGAAAGAATACACGGCCAGCCGGTAATCGGTGCTGCGTTTTCCACCCCGGAGAAGGTTGTCGATCTCGTCCCCGGAGATGAAAAAACGCCGCTGGGGGGCGTACCCTTCGGCGGCGGTAAAGTGCAGCGGTTCCCGCTGCAGGTCGGAAAGCTGCTCCAGCAATTTTTGCGGACGGTGGAAATGGAATCGCAGCAGTTCCCGGTTCTCTCTGTATGCCTGGACAAACTGCTCCAGCTCATCCCGCAGGTTCTGCAGCCCCTCCGGATGGCCTAACAAATCGCTTATGGCGGCGCTTTCCTCTGGAAACCCATGATTTTTGCCGTAAATGGCATTCACCGTGGGAAGATAGCCCGCGTCGGCGGTGCCTTCTGCAAAATCCTGCCGGAGATACCATAGCTGCGCGGCCCGTTGCTGGCGTTCATACCCGTCCACCCGGTCCAGCTCGCTCTGGGGCATATACCGGCCCAAGTCCAGCAGTTCCCGGATACGGGCCGCCGCCTGTTCCCAGGGGATGAGGGTGGCGCTGGAACGCTGGGCGCTTTCGCCCTGGGCAATGCGGATTCCCTCG
>QWCE01005802.1_pt1 | contig 11044 bp, 8 predicted proteins | sample 1972531 | NCBI WGS metagenome assembly QWCE01 (sample SAMN09866716, study PRJNA288562) | Human gut metagenome isolate term4_stool, whole genome shotgun sequencing... | reverse complement strand
GATTTTAAAGATATTGATGCGGATACGGTGATTGCGCAGCTGCGGGCTAACGGGATTGTAGATATTGATCCTTACCGCGCATTGGGTCAAAACCAAATCCGGGTGGCTTGTTTCCCTAATATCGAGGTCGCAGATACTCAGGCCCTAACCGCCTGCCTGGATTACGTAATCGACCGCCTCTAGCCGTCTACCGCACCTACCTGCGCCCGCTAAGCAAACACCAGGTGTTTATCTTGAGTGCGACACTCCGTCAGATACATATTGATAATGGTTTGATAAGGAACTCCGGTACGCGCAGCCTCTGACTTGAAATAGTCAATGTTGGCGACATCGAGATTTATAGTGACCGGTTTACGTAAACGTTCCACGTAGGGATTAACTCGGCTTTCGCTGAAATCGTATTCTTTCCTCATGACCTGCATCTCCAATATTGTTGTTCCTCGTTTTTTGTTGCTTTCCGCGCAGAGATTATGCGGATAATCCTCCCTCGTCCTCGTAAACAGTGACAGACGGTAAGCACCCGAGCCGACAGGCTCAGCCCTATAAGCACAAATCGCTGCTCATCTTGAGAATGATCCGGGTCATCGATTATGCGAGCATAGGGATCACCAAAAGCCTCTGCAGCTTCTTCGAAAGTTACCGCGTGCTTGTCTTGGTTGATTGCGGCTTTGGCATCATCCCATTCGAAGCTTAGATAACTTTCTATATCCATATGGATATCATACATACGAGATACATATTTCACCAGGGTTTTCGGCGAGAGTTACCGCCGTCTTTACCCAAGTTTTAGAACTAGCGCCCGTGTATTAAGCAAATAGTCCGTGGGAGCAGCACCCGGCCACTCCCACGGACTATTTGGTTTCTTAGGGCTCTCGCCCCACCTGCTTTACGACAGCAGGGATTGGATCGGCCCTAAGCAGAAGTAGATTACGAATAGGATCGAAACTACCCACATCAAGGGGTGGATCCGCGAAATTCGTCCGGAGGCAATCTTTACCACCACGTAGGTGATGAAGCCAAAGCCGATACCGACGGTAATCGAATAGGCGAACGGCATCATCATAATGGTCATGAAGGCGGGAATCGCTACGTCCGCCCGCGTCCATTCAATATCGCGCACATTCACCATCATCAAAAAGCCTACAAACACTAGGGCGGTCGAGGCCGCCTCGGCAGGTACCAGCTCCACTAGCGGGGCGATGAACATAGACACCCCGAACAGTAGGCCGGTGACTACCGAAGCCAAACCGGTACGCGCGCCCTCGCCCACCCCGGAGGTAGATTCCACGAAGGAGGTGTTAGAGGAAACTCCGCCGAGCCCCCCGGCCATAGCTGAAAGCGAATCAATCAACAGGATTTCGCGAGTCTTAGGCGGATTGCCCGCCTCGTCAAGTAGGTGTGCGCCTGCGCCTACGGCCACCATGGTTCCCATAGTGTCGAAGAAGTCCGCCAGCATCAGCGAGAAAATCAGCAACACGACCCCAACCGCGGTGGTGTGGGGATTGGTGAAGGGTCCAAAGAAATCAATCGCACCGATAGTGGAAAGATCAGGCAGGGAAACCGGGGATCCCTGCAGCTGCGGAACATTAGACGCCCAGGCAGAGACGGCTTCTTCATCAGCTGCGCGTGAACCCAAATGGGTGAAAGCTTGCACAATAAATGCCAAAACCGTAGCACTCACGATCCCGATCAGTATCGCGCCTTGGACTTTGCGAACATACAGCACCACGATCACGATCAAACCGAAGCAGAACACTAGCGCCGGCCATCCTGCCAGGGAGCCGTTGACTCCCAGCTGCACCGGTGTGCCCCCGGGACGAATAATCCCAGCATTAATCAGCCCAACAAACGCGATAAACAGCCCAATACCCACACTGATCGCGGTTTTGAGTTGCGCAGGAACCGCTTTGAACACGGCTTCTCGAAAACCGGTCAACACCAGGATGGTGATCGCCACACCCTCCCAAAAGATCAGTCCCATCGCTTCTTGGTAGCTAAGCCCTAAAGCCTCTGGATTAGCCAAAGTGAAAGCCACCACGGCATTTAGTCCCATACCGGAAGCTACCGCCAACGGGAAGTTAGCGACTAGCCCCATTAACAGCGTCATCACGCAGGCCACCAGGGCGGTGCCGGCAGCGATTGAAGATTGGCTTATATCTTTGGGTGCTGCCACGCCCAAAATCGCGGCGTTAACCACCAAAATATAGGCCATAGCAAAGAAAGTGACCAATCCGCCACGGACTTCCCGCCCAATGGTGGAGCCACGCTCCGAGATTTTAAAGAAACGATCTAGGGAACTATCCGGCTTTTTCGCCGTATCTTGAGAAGACAAGATAACTTTCCAATCCGCCACCAGGGGCATAGAAGTTACTTACAGGCTCATTATCGGAAGAATCTCAGGGTTTTCCAATCATGCCCGCTATGCGCAACTTAGTTGCATGTCTGCCTGCTAATCTCTTAACTCCTGGCATTTGACGGCAAGGCGTTAAATTTCCACCTGCTCTACATCCAGTTCATCCAGTCGCGCCGGAGTGGGTTGCCAGGGGGAAGTGTCCACCTTTACATCGGTTTCCGAATGGGAACCACAGGTGTGATCCATAGAGACTACCCGCCCATCATCGACCGACCATTCATTGGTACACACCCCGAACATAGTGCGCATACTACCCGCCATCTTTAGCAAGAATCCGCAGGTAGAACAGGTGTTTTCCGGGAGCCGCTTGCGGGTCAATCCCCTGCGAGCTGGCCCTTGCTCCGAGTGGTACCAACGCTTAGCGGCCTGGGCACGCCCACAAGCCGAAAGCACCCGGGGACGGCCAAGACCGAGTTCCTCCACGGTTCGGCGATCCAAATCTTCGGGACTGGTATCGGCATAGGACGGGTCAAGGCGGTCATCATCGGGAACGTATGGCAGTACGTCCTCGCGTTTTACGTCTTGAGGGCGCAGGCGTTCTGCCCAGGGTACCCAGGGGCGTGCCAGCAGCGCGTCCTCTCCCGGTAATAGGTCGATTTCACAAACTGTGGCTTTGCGTCCTCGCGGCACCCGCGCTATGACTGCCACCCAGTGCCAGCCGCGGTAACCGGGCTTTAGGCATTCAAAACTGTGGGTGGCCAGGCGTTCACCTTCGCTAGTAGCGCCCAAATGCTGCCCGATTTCTTCCGGCTTAGCAATAGGCGCCAGCCCTTCGCGGGCAATATCGACCGCGCTGGCCAAAACCGTATCTACTTTTCCCGCTTTGCGCCGGGTAGTTTCACTCATGTGCGTCTTTCTTAGTTCACCGCCGCCATTAGGCATCGAAATCATCGGCAACCGCCCGCAGCAGCTGCGCGATCTTTCCGCCATTATCCGGGTAGCGTCCATGCCGCAAATGTCCGGAGGAGGCGTCCAATAACTTAATCAGGTCTTCTACTAGCGGCACCATGTCTTTAGGTTTGCGCCGCAAATTTTTTGCCACCGAGGGCGTACGTTGCAACACTTGCACCGATAGGGCTTGCGGGCCGCGGCGGGAGTCGGCAACTGAGAACTCTACCCGCGTTCCCGCCGTGGGAGGTTTAGCGCCAACAGGTAACACGCTGGCATGTAAAAATACTTGCGAGCCGTCTTCCGCAGTGATAAACCCGAACCCTTTGTCGGCATCAAACCACTTAACTTTTCCGGTTGGCACTGATTTCTCCCCTACTTTTTCTTAATCTAGGTTACATGAGGCAACATATAACCCACTTCTTTGCATATGATAATGCAAAGTGAGGATTTAATCCGCTCCGGGCTAGCCTCATTAGTTAGGGAGAAACTTAAGTGAAAGTCTTAAAGAGAATCAGTTTTCTGACGATAGTGCTTCTAACAGCGCTTTTCGCCAGTTTCACAGTCGCCGGAAATATCGCACACGCCGAAGAACCGCCCACGATTTCCGATCATGTATATGATCCTGGTGACAAACTTGGGAGGCAGGCCGACAAGGTTAAGGAGCGGTTAGCTTCTTTGGATCGTTCTGGGCTACACGTGTATGTGGCGTTCCCCTCTGAATATTCCAATGACACTGTCAGCAATTGGAATCTGATGGCTCTGCAAAAATCAGGCGCCCCGCAGGGATCCTACATGCTCTCGATAGTGGCTGATAACCCTAATCAGACTATGTATTTAGCTTCTGCAGATAATGCGGCTAAACTCTCCCAAGAAGAATTGTCTGCTATTGCCTCCGAAAAAATGGTGCCCCTGCTGAATCAACAAAAATACCCGGAGGCAGTGTTAGCTTACCTAGATGCGCTCTCAGTGAAAGCGCCAGAAATGGGCTCGGGCTTGGCGGTTGCCCCTTGGGCAATGATTGCTTTTCTGATTGCGCTAATCGTGGTAATTATCGTGATTTCCCGGGTGCTCAAGGCACGCAGGAAAGCCCAAGATCGAACCGAGGATAATACTTCGGGTGAATCGGCGGAAGTTCTCGCGTCACAGGATTCGCCAGGTCAGCTGCCCGCCTCCGCGGTAGGGAACTTGCAAGGCGGAGCAACCGACTCTCAGGAATCGGTAAGTAAAGAATCTTCGAAAGTAGTCGCGTTTGACGAGGACGATCACCAGGATGAGCAGCCTAGCAAAGGCAAGTTCCGTTTACGCTTTGGGCGCAAAGATAAATCCTCGGCTAAATCTAAGTCCGAGCAGATTAAGTCCGGCAAGACACCAGGCGATAATCCGGACATTACCGCGGCCGACTCAGAAAATTTTGCGGGTACAGCATCCTCCCAGCCGGCGGCAGCTGCGCTTTTGCAGGAGCCTAGCACTGATGCCGGTCTGGTGAACAAGGAACCGAACCTAACATCCGCCGCAGGAACAGCGCAGGTTAAAGCCGAGGAACCAAATACAGCTAGTCCCACCGGCGTTCCGGGCACTTTGGATAAGCAGCCGGGTGGAAAAGTTCCTTCGCTGGCAGAACTGGATCAGATCGCTTTAGCACGCACGAGGTCGCACGCTACCACCAGCACCGAGGCCAACGCACTCTACCAGGTACCTCGCGCACCCCAAACGCCAGCGCCCACTTCCTCGCAACTACCGCAGCAAAGCGAAGAGCAGGCGCTACCGCAAGTGCCCGCACCAGCTCCGGCATTATCTGGGGAACAACCAGTAATATCCCCGCAGGCAGCGCCGGAAACACAACCGGGAGCATTTGCTCCTGAGTCAACGGATCTGCCCGCGAAGGCTACCGGACAGGTTAGCGCGACTGCTCCCCGCTCGAATGCGACTTATACCCCGCTAGAGGCAAGCTCGCCCTTAGCGGCTGCAACCTCGACATCCTCGGCTCCGCAGCGGCATTCTTCGGTGCTGCGCCCTGGAGAAACTACCTATTTGCCTCCACAGGCCAATGACGATGACACCCAGGTTACTTCGGCTGCACAGATTAAAGATTATGGCCAAGAGCGTCGCGATGAGATCGCTCGAGCCAAAGCCCGTGCCCAGGCAGCTGCTCGTTTCCGGGAAGAGCAGTCAAGAAAACAGGCCTTGGCCACCGCGCAAACCGCGAACGCGACTCAGCCGCAGATTAGCCCCCTGCCGGCAAGCGTTAGCGATCAGGGGCAGGCAGCCCCAGCGTTTGCCTCTCCGCTGCCGCCGCAGGCTGTCGCTTCTCCGGTTGCACCGGCTGCGCCCCAAAACGCTGTCCCCGATAAAGGGGATACTTCCGGCTCTCAGGTAGGTTCGCAGGCAGCAACTCACGCAGCTTACGCTCCGGCAGTTACTTCCCGCACCTTTGATGATTTCGCCCGGCAGGCACCAGATAATGCCGCTTCTTCCGCCCATCAGCGCGGACAGTCAGGGGTGCGCACGCTACCGAAAATGGCTCCCGCAGTTAACCATCTAACTGCCCGCTCTTTGCCACCGATATCTCCGCAGGCAATCCCGCAAGTATCACCACAGACACCCGGACAGCTGTCGCGGCAAGTACCGGGACAGGCACCGGCCATGGCGAACGGGGCCGCGCTCTCCCCTGCTCCGTCGCAGGTGCCAGCGCAACCCGTTAGAGTAGCGAAGCAAAGCGTGAAACCCTCGCCGGCTCAGCCAGAAACTGCCCACCGGGAAGAAGCGCGTCCGGCACCTGACTTCACGAAAGTATTGCGACAGGCAGATTCCTGGGCTCGTAAGGGAGCCAGCAAACTGACGCTCGCCCAGCAGCGAGTCGGAAAAACCGTAACCCAACCTTTTGCTTTGGCGTTAGTTCGTGCTCAAGATAGCGTCCGCGCCGCATTTGGCGAGTTCGCTACTGCCCAGTTGCAGTCCCGTCCTATTGATCAGCAGATCGTAGCCGGTAACCTACCCGGGCCGCTGCGTGAGCTACGCGATCAGATCACCCACTTTACTAATCTGTATCACCAGCAAACCCCGTTGCACGAGATCCTTTTAAGGTTCGAACGGGAAATCGTGACCTGCCGGGAAGACCTGGTCAGATGCCGTTTGATTGTGGAACGTATCCAAAACGTTGATCCCCAAAAGGCCACGCGTATTGGTAACGATGTGATGGGAGCCCACAAACTACTTTCTCGGGCTCAGAACCTCATCGAGGACGCGAAGGCTAGGGATCGCGCCGGACAAGAAAACGAGGTTCTGAAAGCTACCGTACGTACCGAGAATCTCTTGTTGCAGGCACAAAAGATCGCGCGACAAGCACATGCGGAAGAAGCAGCTCTCCGCGCCGCTGCAAAAGTTGAGGCCGCGTTGACCTTTGCGGAAAAAGTTGAGCCTCTTAGCGAGCAGGTCGCAATTTTGATGGCGGCTGTCGATGACTATATCGGGGTTCATACCGCGAAAGTGGGAGTGGCGGCTCGCACCATGCTAGACCTGGCGAATCGAACTTTAACCCGTCTTGACCAACCAGGTAACCATGATCCGCAGGAGGCTTTGCGACTGTTGCAACGCGCGCAGCAACAAACTGAGCAAGCTCTACGTCTAGCCGAAAACGATGTAGCGAAGCGGAGCTAAGTGGGCAAAGGCGCTTATAAAAGCTAAATCTTTCTGATTGGACGAGCTTTAACCTCCACTTGCCGATAGGATTTAGCTATGTGCGTAGCTCAATTCCGTAAACGCTTACTGATATTCTTCCTGGCAGTGCTGGTCGTTACCGTCACGGTAGTTGCGCCCGTGAGCCTGGCGCTAGCGTCCCCTCCCGCCAGCAGTTTCGATAAACATCTATCGGATCCGGCTGACTATCTTGAGAACTCGGAGCAAGTAGAGGAAACGCTAGCTGGAGCCTCCAGCTCCGGCTATCAGATCTATGCCGCCCTCACCGATAACTTCTCGCCGTTAAGCGCGCAGCAATGGTGCGTGAAAAGCCGGGAGCAGGCAGCAGGCAATAGCCAAAGCGTGCTGTTAGCTATCGCGGTAAAGGAGCGTTCTTACTATATTTGTCCTGCTGCTAATGTGCGCATTAGCGAGAATAAGCAAAATCGCATTGTTCAAGGAATAGAACCCCTGCTGTCCCAAGGTAATTGGGATCAAGCGGTTAAGGTGTTCGCGGTTAGCGTGGCCTCGTCCTCCTCTGATCTGGGTGGTGCCGTAAGGGAGGAAGAATCCGCGAGGACGGGTGGCTGGTTCGGGCCGCTAGCGTTAGTGCTGGTGGTAGCGGGGATCGGGATCGGTATCATGGTCTTTGCCCGCAAACAGTCAAAGACCCGCGATCAAATAAAAACCAGGCAGGCCGCCTCGGATAAGCAGCTGGTAGAACAGGCGGGCGTAGATGTCTTGGCCGCTGACGATGCTGTCCGGGGTGCAAAAGAAGAACTAGAGTTCGCGAAAATGCAGCTAGGGACAGCCCAAACTGAGGAATACGCCCAGGTTTTAGCCCAGGCGAGTCAGGCGCGAGATAGCGCTATGGAGAAGTTGCGGGACTTAGATTCCCTGTCGGGTATCCAAAAATCCCAGCAGGCACAAGCAGCTTCCAGCGAGGCTAAACGCTGCCTGGAGCTGTTAGCGCAGCAGACAGAGAAATTGACGAGGCTGCGCGAATCTTTAGATTCGTTACCTAGCCGAATTCAGAACCAGTTATCTTTGATAGCCGAGTTAGAAACCCAGGCAAGCCAGCTTCCCGCCATCATAGCGGCGCTTCATAAGACCCACCCCCAGGCGGTATTGACCTCACTGGATGATGCGCCCGAGCAGGTCAGCAACCTCTTGGGGGCTGCGCGAGAAACTTTGGAGCCCCTACAGGGCGAGGAGAGCTCGCCGAGCGTGAAAGTACAGGTACAAACCGCCGAACGGGCAATCGCCCAGGCTCGCACCTTGATAGAGGAAGTTTCCGAGGCCGAGACCCATTTGGCGAATTTGCAGCAGTCGCTACTGGAGGCCGTGACTTCTATTTCCTCAGACCTAGATGATGTAAAACGCCTGAATTTACAAGACAAGTCAGTTTTTCAAACCCTTTGCGCTAACGCACAGACCGCGATTGATAACTGCTTGAAAGCCCGCGATGGTCAGGGCGATCCCCTCGCATCTTTATCGGCAATTGCCCAAGCCGAAGCCGACTTGGATCAAGCACTCGCACCACACCGGCAAAATAGCGAACAAAAACAGAAAGCTGCGGCCAGATTACAGACGGCTTTAGCTAGCGCGCAAGCCCGGATAGCTAGCGCAAATAGCTACGTTTCTAGTCACCGCGGTGCGGTCGGTTTAGATGCTCGCCAGTATCTGGCGCGCGCCGAATCCCTCTACCAGCAGGCACAGGCCTCTCAGGGAGATACCGGGATCAAATTAGCGGAATTGGCAGGAGAAGCTGCCGATAAAGCCCGCGAGAGTGCCAATACCGACTACCGAGAGCGCCGCAACGATTGGGATGGAAGGCCAGCAGGAAACAGCAGCGATTTCCTAACTGGAATGATCCTAGGCGGAATCTTAAACGGGGGACAGGGCTTCGGCGGCGGAACCAATTGGGGTTCAAGCAACGGCAACTCCGATTGGTTCGGCGGCGGTTTTGGGGGCGGGAGCGGATCGGGCTTCGGAGGTAGCTTCGGCGGTGGAAACTCCGGGGGTGGCTTCGGAGGAAAGTTTTAGCCCGCCAGTGGACAGTATTTCCAGTAGAATCAGTAATTATTAAACAAAACCAACCAATAGTAGGAGGAACCATGGCAGAAAAACAAACAATTCTGGGTCGGATTACCAATATGGCGAAAGCCAATATCAATGCACTCCTTGACCGGGCAGAAGATCCCGAAAAGATGCTAGACCAGATGATTCGAGACTATACCAACTCGATACGGGAAGCAGAAAGCGCAGTTGCCCAGACTGTAGGGAATGTGCGGTTGGCAGAGAAAGATTTAGAAGATGATCGCTCCGCCGCCTCCCAGTGGGGCGAAAAGGCGGCTTTAGCGTCAAAGAAGGCGGAAGAAGCACGTACTAACGGGGATACGGCCGAGGCGGAACGCCTCGATAATCTGGCGCGTCTGGCTCTAGGCAAGCAGATTGATTTTGAACAGCAAGTTAAGGCACAAGAACCGCTGCTGGTTTCCCAAAAAGAGATGGCGGAGCAGCTCAAGGCGGGCTTGGCCGGGATGAAGACCAAGCTAGAAGATCTTAAAGTCAAGCGTGACCAACTGGTGGCGCGACAAAAGACCGCCCAGGCTCAAAACCAGGTACAAGAAACCGCGGAAAAGTTTAACTTGGCGGATCCCACCAGCGAACTTAATCGCTTCGAGGAGAAAATCCGGAAGCAGGAAGCTCTGGCAGCAGGCCGCGCCGAGCTGGCTTCTGAGTCACTAGAAAATCAGTTCGCGGAACTGGAAAAATCCGGTTCTTCCGCAGAAATTGAGGCTCGCCTAGCGGCTTTGAAGAACAAATAGTTCCCACTACCGCCAATAACTGTAATACTCCTTGCTGGCGCCAGAAGCGATTTCTGGCGCCAGCAAGTGTTTGTACGGCAAATACCGGTCAAGTTTTGCTCCACTAGGTTCACGACCAAGTACTCCTCAAGTTGTACGTCAGTATCTGCAGGAACCAGAAAACCGTAAATCTAGGTGCGGCGACCCCTGTCCCTAGAGGTCAGCATCCCCCACCGGAGCCCAGCGCCCCCATTATCAGGTCAATCGACAGTCCGATAGTGGCGGCACCCAGCAAAAACATTACTATTTAGCTTTATCGTATTCCTGCAGCGAACAGACCCCATAGGTGCGGTCACGAGTAGCCTCAATCGCCTGCACCGCTGCCTGGAACTGGGACATGGTGGTAATGATCGGTTTGTCCGCGGCAGTGGTGGCGGTGCGGATTTCGTAACCATCCGCCCTCGCCCCGGAAGTGCCGGGGGTGTTGATCACCATATCGATGAGGCCGGCGCGGATCATATCCACTACTGTTTGCTCCCCGTTCGGCCCGCGTCCTTGGCTGGCTTTACGTACCTCGGTAACCGGAATCCCGTAACGGCGCAGTAACGCAGCCGTACCCGAAGTAGCCATAATGGAGAATCCCAAATCAAATAAGCGAGAAACCGGCAAAGCCAAGGATCGTTTATCCTGGTCAGAGACCGATACGAACACGGTACCTTTAGAGGGTAGATTTCCATAGGCTGCAGTTTGGCTCTTGGCGAAGGCAGTGGGGAAATCCCGATCATACCCCATAACTTCCCCGGTAGAACGCATTTCAGGGCCGAGGACGGTATCCACTATCCGCCCGTCCTCATCCCGGAAGCGCTTAAACGGTAGCACCGCTTCTTTCACCGCGATCGGGCGACCCGGGGTAGCAAAATCGGAATCATCGGCAGGCAGATACCCGCGCTCTTTTAGCTCTGCAATAGAAGAACCCATCATCACCAAGGCAGCTGCCCTAGCTAGCGGCACCCCGGTCGCTTTCGCCACAAAAGGCACAGTGCGGGAAGCTCGCGGGTTGGCTTCAATCACGTACAACACCCCGCTGACCAGGGCATATTGAATATTAATTAGGCCGCGTACCCCTACCCCGGCTGCTATTTTTTCGGTCGAGGTGCGGATATGGGAAATAATCGCGTCCGAGAGGGTAATCGGGGGCAATACGCAAGAAGAATCTCCAGAGTGGATTCCGGCCTCTTCAATATGTTCCATTACC
>QWCE01007362.1_pt1 | contig 11046 bp, 11 predicted proteins | sample 1972531 | NCBI WGS metagenome assembly QWCE01 (sample SAMN09866716, study PRJNA288562) | Human gut metagenome isolate term4_stool, whole genome shotgun sequencing... | reverse complement strand
CGCCGTGATGGTGCGGTGGTTGACGGGCGGCGGGCTGAGGGCAGCCCGCCCTACGGAAGCGTATTTTGCGGTGCGTAGGGGAGGGGCTCTGCCCCTCCCCTACGCACCGCAAGGGTCGCCCCTACGGAGGGTTGCAAGTAGTACAGGACGCGGGACGATGTGGGGAGCGAAGTGAGCGAGTGGCCGCGGTCAAAATTTTAAGCGACAGCCGTAAGGCAGCGCAAAAATTTTGGGCACCGCAACAGGATTATCGTCCCCTACGGAAGCGCAACAAGAGGTACGGTTAAACGGGGCGTCGAGGACGCCGCCCCCTACGGAGTGTAACAAGAAGTGCGGTAGAGCGGGACGATGTGGGCATCGTCCCCTACGGAAGCGTAACAAGAAGTGCGGTGAGGAATTCCCTCTTTAGGCAAGGGGGACGGGGGCGAGGAGACGGATTGCCACGGGCGCAAAGCGCCCTCGCAATGACAGGGGGTTTTACATGGGGTGCGGTACAGGAATACAAAAACAGGTGAGCTGATTTACTCACCTGTTTTTTATCATGTTCTTTTTTTAAGGCAATTCCGCATAACTGGACAAGAGCGATTTGTGAGTAAATTTTGCGACCTGATAAGGCGCGGTTTTGAAGCAATACTTGATGTATTGCAAGAAATCGCAACGAAATCAGAGTGCAAAATTTCCGCAAAGCGCCGCAGCTTTAATTGTGCGGTGTTGCCTTAATAATCCACTTTCATCAGGCACAGGCCCTCCGGGGGGGCGGTGGGGCCGGCGAGCTTGCGGTCTTTACTATCCAATATTTCCCGGACATAGGCCGGCTCCCAGCGGCCACGGCCCATCTCCAGCAGAGTGCCCACCAGGATGCGGACCATATTCTGCAAAAAGCCGGTGCCGTGGAAGGTGAAAAGGATGCGGTCCTTGCGCTCCTCGATTTGGATGGTGTCCACCAGGCGGACGGTGGATTTTTTCATCCGGGGGTTGCCGCAGAAGGCCCGGAAATCGTGCTCACCCCGGAGAATTTCCGCCGCCTGGCGCATTTTTTCTATATCCGGGGAGAAGTCCAGCAGGGTGACATATTTGCGGTCGAACACGGGCTTTACGGGGCCGGTGAAGCAGGTGTAGCGATAGGTCTTGCCCAGGGCGTTATAGCGGGCGTGGAAGCGGTCGGACGCCTCCTTCACCTCCCGGACGGCGATGGAGTCCGGGAGATAGCGATTCATATAGTCCCGGATCTCCTCCGGGGACCGGCGCACATCCAGGCGGACGCTGGCCACCATGGCCCGGGCGTGGACCCCGGCATCGGTGCGCCCGGCGCCGATGAGGTCCACCGGGTGACCCTGGAGGCGCTCCAGGACGGTTTCCAATTTTCCCTGTACGGTTTCCTTGTCCGGCTGGTGCTCCCAGCCGAAAAAGCGAGTGCCGTCGTAGGCCAGTGTTAATTTATAATTTTTCTCCATAAAATGCCCCCCTATATCTACTATAATCATAGCAGAAACAGAGGGGTTTGAACAGTCTTATTTTATTACAGCCAGCCCATGAGCTTTACAAAACTCCACAGGAGCTTGCAGCCGTAGAAGATGATCACCGCGCCGCAGACCTTATTGATGATATTGAGAATTTTCTCATTGAACCTGCTGCCAAGCAGCGACACCACCGTGGAAAGGGTCAAAAACCACAGGATCGAGGCGCTGCCGAAGCCGAAGATGAAGGGCAGGTCGCCCCCGGCCGGGAGGGTGGCCCGGAAAGCACCCAGCATCATGGTGCCGTCGATGAGGGCCTGGGGATTCATCCAGGTGACCACGAAGGCGGTGGTGAACAGCTTCCAAATGGGGATATTCACATCCTTGCCGCCCTCTAAGCTGGCCTTGGCTCGGAGGAGCCCGACGCCGATATAGATGACGATGAGGCTGCCCAGGCCCAGGATGACCTTTTGCAGCCACGGCACCGCCTGCATCAGCGCCCCCGCGCCCAAAAAGCACGCAACGCCCAGGGACACATCCCACAAAATAACGATGAGGGCGGTGATATACACCCGGCTGCGCTTTTGGGTCAGGGCGGAGTTGATGACAAAAAGATTTTGCAGGCCGATGGGGGCCACATACGCAAGGCCCATGGTGAGACCCTGGAGATAGATGTGCATAATTTCCTATTTACTCCTCTTTTCTTACTTGGTATAATCAGTATAGAGCATTTCGGGAAAAATGCAAGAGAGCAGATTATCCTGTGTAGGTAAGGAGGAGCTTACTTATGGGTCACTACGACTGTCCCTGCATGGAAAAATGCCCCCTGCAGCACGCCATGCTGCTCATTGGCGGCAAGTGGAAGGTGCAGATCCTCTGCGCGGTGTGCAATGCCGGGTCCATCCGCTACAACGCCCTGCGGGGAAAGCTGGACGGGGTAAGCAACACGGTGCTGTCGTCGGCTCTGAAGGAGCTGGAGCGGGACGGACTTATCCAGCGGCAGGAGTTTCTGGAGGTGCCGGTGCGGGTGGAATACCGCCCCACGGAGCGGTGCCGGACGCTGCTGCCCATCCTGGAGGCCCTGTCGGACTGGGCGGAGCAGGACATGAAGTGAGGTGGCAAAATGGCGGATTTGCAGACGGATGTGCGCTATATAAAGGGCATCGGCGAGGCCCGGGCCAAGGCCCTGTCTAAGCTGGGCATTGGGACGCTCCAAGACCTGATCGGCTATTTCCCCCGGCGGTACGAGGACCGGACCATGACCCGGACCATCCGGGAGCTGGAGCTTGGGGAGACGGTGTGCGTCCGGGCTATGATCGCAAACGACCCCGTGGCCAGCCGGATTTCCGGCGGACGCACGGTGGTGAAGGCCCGGGCCGTGGATGACAGCGGCGCCCTGGACCTGACCTTTTTTAACCAGGAGTACCGAAAAAACAGCCTGCACCGGGGCGAGACCTATATTTTCTGCGGCAAGGTGGAGGGGAATCTACTGGCCCGGCGGATGATTAACCCCATTGTGGAGCAGGAGGGGCAGCAGGTGCTTACAGGGCATATTGTGCCCATTTATCCCCTCACTGCCGGGGTGAGCCAGAATCTTCTGTACAAGGCCGTGGGCCAGGGTCTTACGGCCTGCCGCCATCTGCTGACGGACTGCCTGCCGGACGCGGTGCGGCAAGAACATCAGCTGTGCCACAGCGGATACGCCTATGAGAACATCCACTTTCCGGCGGACGCAGAGGCGCTGAATCTGGCCCGGCGGCGGATGGTGTTTGAGGAGCTGTTTATCCTCTCCTGCGGGCTGCAGATGCTCCGCTCCCGGCGCACGGATGTGGCGGGGCCTGCCTGCAAGGCGGCGGACATGGAGGAATTTTACCGGGCCCTCCCCTTCCCCCTTACGAAGGCCCAGCGGCGGGCCATTACGGAGGCGGTGACGGACATGAAATCCGGGCGGCCCATGAACCGGCTGTGCCAGGGAGATGTGGGCAGCGGCAAGACCATGGTGGCGGCGGGGTGCGTGTGGTTCGCCGCCCAAAGCGGATGGCAGTCGGCCCTGATGGCCCCTACGGAAATTCTGGCCCGGCAGCACTACGAAAATCTCGCGCCGCTGTTTGAAAAATTCGGACTCCGGTGCGCCCTGCTCACCGGGTCCACCAAGGCCAGGGAGCGGCGGGATATTTTGGAAAATCTGGCCCTGGGGAGCATTGATCTGTGCGTCGGTACCCACGCCCTGCTGACGGAGGATGTGTCTTACGCCCGGCTGGGGCTGGTGATTACCGACGAGCAGCACCGCTTCGGGGTGAACCAGCGGGCGGCCCTGGGGCAGAAGGCGGAAAATCCCCACATGCTGGTGCTGTCCGCCACGCCCATTCCAAGGACGCTGGCGCTGATCATTTACGGCGATTTGGATGTGTCGGTGATGAACGAGCTGCCCCCGGGGCGGCAAAAGGTGGACACCTTCGCCGTGGGTGAGAGCTACCGGCAGCGGGTGAACCAATTCATCCGCAAGCAGGTGGAGGCGGGGCATCAGGTATTCATCGTATGCCCGCTGGTGGGCCAGGAGGACCACATCCCCGACGAGCGCAAGGCCGCCGCAGCCTACGCCAAAAAGCTGCGGGAGGAGGTATTCCCGGATTTGCGGGTGTGCCTGCTCCACGGGAAGATGAAGGCCAAGGAAAAGGAAAAGGTCATGGAGGACTTTGCCGCCGGAAACGGGGACATTTTGGTGGCCACCACGGTGGTGGAGGTGGGCGTGGATGTACCCAACGCCACCTGCATGGTGGTGGAGAACGCCGAGCGCTTCGGCCTTTCGCAGCTGCACCAGCTCCGGGGCCGGGTGGGCCGGGGACAGGCGAAAAGCTACTGCATTTTGCTCTCGGAGCACCCGTCGGAGGAGACGAAGCGGCGGCTGAAGGTGATGACCAAGACCAACGACGGCTTTGAAATCTCCCGGGAGGACCTGGCCCTGCGGGGGCCCGGCGACTTCTTCGGCCAGCGCCAGCACGGGCTGCCGGCGCTGAAAATTGCCGACCTCAGCTGCGACATGGCGCTATTGGACGAGGCCCAGCAGGCGGCGAAGGGCTGGATGGCCCAGGACTCTGGGCTGGAAAAGCCCGAGAGCGGGGCGCTGCGGGCAAGGATCGAGACGCTGTTCGCGGTGAAGGCGGAGGGATTAAACTGAATCTGGCGAAAATTCCTGCGGAATTTTCGCCAAAGGGATTGCAGTCTGCGGACGCGAACTCTGCGAGGCTTTTGGACGCAATAAAAATGCACGGAAAGATTTTCCTTTCCGTGCATTTTTTATGAGTGTTTCTTGCGGCTGCGGCCCAAGGTCAGGAGAGCCCCGGCGGCCAGGGATGCGCACAGGACATAAAGAGCTGCGCCGGTATCGCCGGTGGCAGGCTGGGAAGTTCCGGGCCGGAGCGTCACCGTCAGGAGACCGTCCGACTCCACGGGCGGCAGACGGTAGGGGCCTTCTTGCAGAGCCCGGGTCACATCCCGGCCGTTGTAGTCAGCTTTTCCCAGGACGGCCCCCGCCGGGAGGCGGAGGGTCAGGGTGGGGCTTTGGTGCCGGGGAATGGTGATACAGTCTCCGTTTTTATAAGATACACCGTCCACCGTCACCCGGATGCCCGCATCCAGGGCCAGGGTCAGGGTGTGGGAAGCGGGCACCCGCGCAGTCAGGGTGGTGTCCGCCGCCCAGGCCCGGCCCGGCAGGGCCAGCAAAACAGCCGCCAGCAGGGTCAGAAGCAGGGAGGCCGTTTTCTTGTTCATGCAGGCCGCCTTTCGCCTTAGCCGGAGACCACTTCGGCGGTGAAGGTGATAGTGGCGGAGTAGTTGCCGGCCAGGGCCTTGCCCCAGTCGGTGCTGGACATGCGTATGAGCATCTGATTTGCAGCATAAATGGCATCAGAACTAAACGGCATATACTTTTCGGTTTCTCCGCTTGCCTGTCCCTTAAATGTCAGTGCCTCTCCGGATGCCACATCAAGCATATAGTGATCACTGGCTGTATAGGCTTTATCTCTAAATCTAACGCGAAATGGGATTTTTGTTGATGTATCTTCACATGTAAAATCATCGTATGTAAGTGTAACTTTCAGATTTTTCCCTGCGGCAAACCCAGCAGAATCAGTTACTGATACACTTCCGATGTTAGTTTCCATAGCACCGAAGGGAATCTCCTGGTCCGCCGGGATATTCAGGGTGTAGGTGGCGGCGGGGACGGTGGTGGTGAGAGTAGTGGTGTTGGCGGCGAAGGCCGGGACGGCCAGAGAGGCGGCCAAGGCCAGGGCCAGCACCAGGGTGGTGAGCTTTTTCATGGTGAATTTCTCCTTTTCATTTTTTATTGAACCCAGAGGGTCAATTTCGCTTCGGCGCCGTTGAGGGGCGTTTTCTCCCGGTCCAGGCGGAAGCAGGCGTAGCGCAGGGTGGCCCCGGGATAGGTGCCCGGGTCCAGGGGCCGGGAGAGGGTGATGGGGGCGGAGGTTTTGCCGGGCTTTATGAGGTCTGACTGCCAAAGGAGGGTATCATCCGCCAGATACAGGGAAATCTGAAAGTAGCAGTGGTTTTCTGCGGGGTTAGGCAGGCGGAGGGACTGCTTTTTGGCCCCGGCTTGCAGGGTGAGGCCCTCGTAGCCGGGAATGGCGATTTGGGCAGGGGTATCCTCCTCCGCCGGGGCGGGCGGCTCCGGGGCGGTGTGGCCACGCAGGAAAAACAGCGCGGCCAGCAAGGCCAGGACTGCCAGCAGCAAAATGAGGAGCCAACGGCGGGCGGCGGCCCGTTTTCCCTTTGCGCGCATATTCCCACCCTTTCCTCCTACATATAGGAATTATTCCTCCTATAAAATACACCTTTTCTTCCTACTTGTCAAGGAATATGGGAGGTAAAATTCCTATATATGATATAGGAGTGGAAGAATGATGCTGTTATTTGATATGATGACCATTGGAAACCGACTGCTGGCGGCCCGGAAGCGGCTGGGGCTGACCCAGGCGGAGGTGGCCGAGCGGGCCGGGCTCTCGGACCGCACCTATGCGGACATCGAGCGGGGCGGGGTGAATATGCGGATAGAGACCTTTCTGCGAATATGCCAGACCTTGGCCGTCTCCCCGGACGACATCCTGACGGAGGAGCATTCCTCGGTGGCCCTGCGGCAGGAGGAGCTTTTGCAGCGGCTGGCTCACTGCAGTCCGGCCCAGCAGGAGACGGCTCTGCGGCTTTTGGAGGTGTATCTGCATTCCCTGTGAGGGATCGGGCCGCTCTTGCCCCGGGGGGCGGGGCGTGGTATACTAAGGGGCGCAATGTGATTTTTGCCGGAAAGGAGGGGGCTCCGTGACCAAGGACGAATTGCGGGAGAAGGCCAATGACCTGCCGCTGGCGCCGGGGGTCTATCTGATGATGGACAGCGGCGGGCAGGTGATTTATGTGGGTAAGGCCAAGAAGCTGAAAAACCGGGTGAGCCAATATTTTCAGGACACCGCCTCCCACAACAGCAAAACGAAAATGATGGTGTCCCAGGTGGACCGGTTCGACACTATTTTGGTGCGGTCGGAGTTTGAGGCCCTGGTGCTGGAAAACTCGCTGATCAAGCGCCATATGCCCCGGTTTAACATCCTCCTAAAGGACGACAAGGGCTACCCCTTTGTGCGCCTGGACAAGGGGGCGGCGTACCCCCGGTTTAGTCTGGTGAGCCGGGCGGAGGAGGACGGGGCCCGGTACTTCGGGCCCTTTGGCGGGCGGCGGGAGACAAGGCTGGCCATTGAGGCGGTGTGCGGGGCGCTGAAGCTCCCCACCTGCAGCCGGAAATTCCCCCGGGACATCGGAAAAGAGCGGCCCTGCCTGAATCTGCACATTGGAAAATGCGACGGCTTCTGCCGCCCGGAGGGGCCGGGACAGGCGGAGTATCAGCGGCGCACGGAGCAGGCGGCGCGGATATTCAGCGGCCACTACCGGGCCCTGACCCGGGAGATGGAGCAGGAGATGGCCCAGGCGGCGGAGGAGCTGGACTTTGAACGGGCCGCCGCCCTGCGGGACCGCATTCGGGCGGTGAGCGTGCTGGGCAAGACCCAGGGGGTCATTGCCGGGGTGTGCGCCGACACGGATGTATGGGGCCTGTACCGGGGCCAGGTGCGCTGGGGCTTCGGCGTGCTGCACCTGGAGGAGGGAAACCTCCTGGGCCGGGAGGTAAAGGTCCTCTCCGCCGGAGCCGAGGAGGACGAGGGGGAGACCCTCTCCGCCGTGCTGCGGCAATATTACGCGGGCCGGGGCGCGGCACCGAAGGAAATCTGCGTGGCGGCCCTGCCGGAGGACGCGGAGGCCCTGGAGGAGCTGCTGAGCCGGGACTGCGGCCACCGGGTGCGGCTGCGGGTGCCCCAGCGGGGCCAGCGGGCGGAGCTGCTGCGCATGGCCCAAAGCAACGCCCGGGAGGAGACGGAGCGCATTACCTCCGAGGCGGAGCGGGTAAGCAAGACCCTGGAGCAGCTGGGCGCTCTGGCGGGGCTTTCCGCCGGGCCCCACCGCATAGAGGCCTACGACATTTCCAACACCGGAAGCGCCGACATGGTGGCCTCTATGGTGGTTTTTCAGGACGGCAGGCCCCTGAAGCGGGACTATCGGAAATTCCAGGTAAAAACCCTGGATCACCCGGACGACTACGGGGCCATGGAGGAAATTTTGGGGCGGCGGCTCCAGCGATATTTGGACGGGGATGAGAAATTCAGCCCGCTGCCGGACCTTATTTTAATGGATGGCGGCCAGCAGCACGCCGCCGTGGCGGAGCGGGCCTTGGCGGAAAAGGGACTTTCCGTGCCGGTTTTGGGCATGGTGAAGGACGACAGGCACCGGACCCGGGCGCTGATGACGGCCCGGGGGCAGGAGCTGGGCATACAGCAGAGCCCGCCGCTTTTCGCCCTGGTGGGACAGGTGCAGGAGGAGGTCCACCGCTTTGCCATCACCTACCACCGGAAAAAGCACAGCCGCAGCGCCATGCGCTCCCGGCTGGAGGGCATACCCGGGCTGGGGGAGGTGCGGCGAAAGAAGCTGCTGCAGCAATTCGGCACGGTGAAGGCCGTGATGCAGGCGGAGCTGCCGGAGCTGGAGGCGGCACTGCCCAAGGCCGTGGCCCTGGCGGTGTATGAGAGGTTTCACGGGGCAGAGGATAAGTGAATTTTTGCGCGAAAAATGACCGCCGAGGGGCGGTCATTTGGGGCTGTCGAAAAACCCTCCGGGTTTTCTGGCAGCCCGAGCTGTATTTTCTCTCACGCACATGTCGCGAGAGAAAATGATTTTATTTCTTTGCCGCCTGCGGGCGGCAAACTCTGCGAGGCTTTTTGACACACTGAAATGACCGCCGGGGGCGGTCATTTTTTGTGGTAAGTTGGGGGTACGGATTGCCACAACCAGTGACATCGGTCACTGGTTTCGCAATGACAGGTTTTTTGCACGGGGTGCGTCGGGGCGTTATTTCTCCTCCTTGGGCAGGACCAAATTCAGGAACACGGCCATGAGGGTGGCGATGACCACCGGGGACTTGCCGAAGATGGTGGTGACGGCCTCGGGGAACTGGGCCAGGGCGGCGGAGGCCTGGGAGATACCCACGCCCAGGGCCGCAGACAGGCCCACGATGGTGGTATTACGGGCGGTGATGCCCTCGGCGGCGATGAGCTTCATGCCGGTCATGGCAATGGTGGAGAACACCGCCACGGTGGCGCCCCCCAAAACGCACTGGGGAATGGTGGTGAGCGCAGCGGAGAATTTCGGCACCACGCCCGCCAGAAGGAGGAAGGCACCTGTGAGGGCAAAAACCCAGCGGTTGACCACCTTATTGGTGGCCACGATGCCCACATTCTGGGAGTAGGTTGCCGTGGGCAGGCCGCCCAGCAGGGCCGTTATAATATTGGATACGCCATAGGCCACGATACCCCCCTGAAGCTCCCGGGTGGTGGGCTCCCGGTCCATGCCGCCCACGGTGGTGGCGGTGAAGTCACCGATGGCCTGAATGGAATTGATGGCGAACAGCAGCCCCAGGGCCACACAGCCGGAGAGCTCGAAGGTCACCCCGAAGGGCACGGGACGGGGCAGGGAGAACCAGCCGGCCCCGGCGACACCGGAGAGGTCCACCATGCCGGCCGCAAACGCCACGGCGTACCCGGCCAGAATGCCCAGAAGAATGGAGGCCAGCTTGCAGATGCTCCGGCCATGATTGGTCAGCAGCATCACCACCGCCAGGGTGAAGGCGGCGATGGCCCAGTTTTGCCAAGAACCGTAAACCAGGGCCTCGGTGAGGCCCCGCTCCTCCACAACGGACTGATAGGTGTTGGCGGCGCCGCCGGCCATATAGTTAATGGCGGTGGGATAGAGGGACAGGCCGATGGTAAAGACCACGGTGCCGGTGATGACAGGCGGGAAAAGCCTGCGGATAGGCTTTATGAAAAGGCCCACCAGGGTGGCGATGACGCCGCCCACCAGCATGGCCCCGGCCACCGCCGCCATGCCGCCCCTCCCGGTGGCAATGGCCTGCATGCTGGGCAGGTACGCAAAGCTGACACCGAATATCACCGGCAGGCCGGAGCCGAAGCGGCCCCCGATGGGGAAAAGCTGCAGCAGCGTTGTAACGGCAGACAGCACCAGAGACGCCTGGATCAGCAGCACCTGCTCCCTGTGAGCGAGCGCGGCGGCGTGGGCGATGATAATGGCCGGGGTGACGCAGCCTACGATCATGGCAACCAAATGCTGCAGGGCCATGGAGACGGTGAGACCCACAGGCGGCAGGCCCCGATACCGGAACAAAGCCTGGGGATCGGCGGTAAACTTTCGCATGGTGTAAACTCCTTTGCAGGATTTTGCAGGGTTGTGGATAGTTTATAATATAAAAGAAGTATAACACATTTTTAACGGGTAAAACAAGGTTTTGCCATAAAGAAACGCCCCCGGGTCTATGCCGGAGGCGCTAACCCTGTCGAAAATTCCTTCGGAATTTTCCGACAAAAGGCTTGCAGGCTGCTGCGCGCATAATTTTTGCGCCGTGCGCAAAAATTCCACACTGGCAGCCTGAGAGGTATTTTCCCCCACGCACATGTCGCGGTGAAAAATAATTTTATTTTTTTGCCGCCTGCGGGCGGCAAACTCTGCGAGGCTTTTTGTACACCAAAAAACCGCCACCGGTATTGAACAGCGCCCCATTTGTTAGACAGTATGATATACTATCTAACAAGTGGGGTGTTTTGTTATGCCAAAAGGAGTACCGAACAAACGATACACGCCGGAATTCAAGAAACTGGTCGTGGAAACCATGATGAAAGAAAAGCTGAGTTACCGCGAAACCTGCCGTAGATTTGAGGTAAACAGCAGAGATCAGATCAAATCATGGGAACGCATCTATCTGGAGGAAGGGCCGGAAGGCTTGACGGTTGAACGGCGTGGCCGCCGCAGTAAGGACCGTCGGCCAAAGCAGTTGCCGAAGGAGGTAGAAGAAGATCTGCTGGCAGAAGTGCAGCGGTTGCGTGCGGAGAACGATTACCTAAAAAACTTGCAAGCCTTGGTTTTGGAAGACGAGCGACGCCAGCGCAGAAAACGCAGGTAGTTCAAAAGC
>QWCE01005792.1_pt1 | contig 11057 bp, 6 predicted proteins | sample 1972531 | NCBI WGS metagenome assembly QWCE01 (sample SAMN09866716, study PRJNA288562) | Human gut metagenome isolate term4_stool, whole genome shotgun sequencing... | reverse complement strand
TGGTTTTGTTCTTTCAAATTTAGCTTTACTCATTGCTTCCCTCCTGGAAATTTTTAGTTATTTTTATTATATCACAAACGTTAACAAATTACATTTTTTAGGGGAAATTGTAGATATGAAATAACAAAGCCACCAGTTACATCTGATGGCTTTGTTTAAAATTTATTCTAAATTATTTTTCTTGATAGATGGCATAATATTTAATAAGCTTTGATAGCTATCGACATCATGATATACCACATTTTCCGTCGAAATCTCATTAAACAATTTTCTCGCACATGAAATCTTTGCTTTTTCAATAGGTCTCAGTTGCAAACTTTCCATAGTTCCCTTAGTCTCTGCAATAAAGAAAATGTGCTTGACACTTCCTTTATTAAATGCAATTGCCCAGTCAGGAGAATAATTTCCTACAGGTGTAGGAATTGTAAATTGTCTCGGAAGTTTTGCATAAACGCATACCTCATCTGCAGAATCCAAATCCTCCGCAAATTTTCTCTCAACAGATTTTTCTGCCATTCCATCAGTAATTACATAAGGTTGAATATGTTTTTGTGCTTTGAATGCCTTATCATAAGAAGCGCTATTCAACGTTGCAAAAATCTCACTATCATAAGTTCTGTCCAACTCATCATAAGAGATATGCTCAACAATAATAGAAGCTTTTTGCTCTTTAATAATCCTAGAAACTTTTACAATGAATTCTTCTGGATTGTTCTTGAACATCTCAAACTTAGTCTTGTGAATGCCTTTCAGAATTTTTACAACAGTTCTTCTAGTTAATGTAGTATCTTGAGCAATTTTCCCTACCAAATCGTATTTGATTTGGCTTGTCTCAAAATGTTCCAAAGTTTCAGTCGAAGACTTTGCATTAAAGAACGAAATTCCATCTTTAATATCTTTTGCCTGCAAACTATCTTTTTGTTCAGAACGCGATATAGTATATTGCAATTTACTAACATAAAGTTCATTATCTATGGCTGCGATTGATTTTCTAATCAATTCGTCACTATCAAATGATACTGTATATGCGTATTTGTGATTTATATTCGCCCACAAAGCTTGAAACTCCTTCTTATAGAAATTATCATTCAACTTATTATCCAAGATTTTAGTTTCATTCCCGTCTTCAATCATTTCTTCTAACAATTTATCATTGAATACGCTTTGAATAAGCTTGTGAACTCCTTCTTTCATAGGCATAAGTTCAGAAGGAAGCTCTACTACGGTAGAATTATCAATATCGTATCGATATTTGTCAGTAATCTTATCCTCATCATCACTCGTTACATAATCATTTTTTATCAAATATTTATAAATGGATTTTGCTTCTCCCCTAGTAATTCTGTGTTCTTCTCCATTTAATTCCACAGCTTTTCCTTCGAAATAATCAACCGTTGCACTTCTTGGACGTTGTGTCAATTCATCTTTCAATTCTTTTTGCAATCCTGACACAAAATCCCTGTAGCTTTCACTTGCAATAACAGTAAGCTTGTTAATCTGATGAACCATCGCTCTTCCAACAGACTGTTCATCCATTCGAAAACCATTCTGGTCAACGCAAAGTCGAAGGCCCCTTCCAACCTCTTGTCTTTTCATAGTCGTAGAACTGCCTTGTTTCAAAGTACAAATCTGAAAAACATTCGGATTGTCCCAGCCTTCACGCAAAGCAGAGTGCGAGAAAATAAACCTCGTAGGTTCATCAAAACTCAAAAGTCTTTCCTTGTTTTTTAATATCAAATCATACGCAGAAATATCATCCGAAAACTCATGACCACGCTTCACATCGCTATTTACAGACCTACCATTTTTATCGATACTAAAATATCCCTTATGAGTATCTTTCTCACTAATTTCATTCAAATATTTTTGATAAGGCGTGTTAAATATTGTACGGTATTCATTCAACACCGAAATATATTCTTTTTCAAAAATTTGACCATACTCACCCAAGATTTCTTCGCCATCATCGTCATATTGCCTGTACTTACTAACCTCATCGATAAAAAACAACGACAACGTCTTAATCCCTCTATTAAAAAGCTCTTGTTCTTTTTCAAAATGCGACTTAATAGTCTCTCTTATTTGAACACGTCGGATATCTTTCTCAGTAACATCTCCTGTTACCTCACCCTTTTTAATAACCTCTCCATTGACAAAACTAACAGTTGAATCTATCGGATTAATCTCAGATACTCTGTAACCCTTATACTGCTCCATATTATTAGACAATTCATACAAGTTATCATCCACAGACACAATCCTAGTCTCTCTGTTGATAGATTTCTTGTAAGCTATTTCGAACTCAATTCTAGCTCTTGGAGGATCCTTCGGTGACAATATAATGCTATCCAAATACAAATACTTGTCAGTTCCTCTGAAATTTTTCACCTGAAAACCCTTGACCTCAATTTTCTTAACCAACTTTTGGTTGTAAGCATCCACACAATCCAAAGCATACACCAAATTGTGTTGGTTCTTGTGAGTCGCAGAATAATTCAACGTAAATAAAGGATTGAAATTCTTCAGCGCTTTTTGTGTAGCTTTCCCACCCATTTTTTGAGGCTCATCCAAGATCAAAATAGGATTATTGGCAGCAATAACATCAATGGGACGTCTGGATTGGAATTCGTCACGCTTACTGTAAATAATACGTGACTCCTTGCTCCTCCCGCCTTCCTTTAAAGAAGTATTAAAAGCCTGCATATTAATAATCATTACATTAATACCAGAATTACTAGAAAAAGCATCCAACTGATTCAAATTCTTGCTATTATATACGAAAAACCTAATCTTCTTTTGGTATTGTTCCATAAAATGATCCATCGTAATCTCAAAAGACTTCTTCACGCCTTCGCGAATAGCAATAGAAGGAACAACGACGATAAACTTCGACCATCCGTACTTTTGATTCAACTCATACATAGTTTTAATATACACATAAGTCTTGCCAGTACCAGTCTCCATCTCCACATCCAATGAACAAGCTCCGTTGTCTTCTACCAACGAATCAGAAATCATAACATTATTTCTCTGTTGAACATTTTTTATATTAGAAAGAAGAGTATCCCTGGACAAACTAATCTCATTGTTTTTGAATCCAGTATCGTCGATCTCATAATCGATAAGCATATCATCACTATCTATATTCATCTTTAATTCAGAATGCGAATCTTCGTGTAGACTTTTATTTCCGATATCTCTTCTGTAATTGATACCATCAGAGAACACTTGTCCTTTAAAACAGTCTACAACAGAATTTACAGCATCCGTCTGATAATCTTGTATTCTAAAGTTAAACTTCATATTACAAAACCTTTCTAATAGTTTCTGGACTAACACTTTCAAAAATCTGTTCGAAATTTACAGCAACACTATCATTCTTCATGCTCATATCTCTGAACACTGCATAAAATGGTTTCATGTCCGCTATTTGTTTTACAACCTCATCGCTTATCGAACCGTCAAAGCATGCAACCAAAAATCTGTCTTCTACTTTGAACACACTGGCATCTTCTATTTGTTCAACTTCGATGTTGCTTGACAATGGAACCCCTAAATCTAGCATTACTTGGAATAACAAATCTTCTTGTGTTCTGTCTTCTTTAATGTTGTCTTCTAAGTTGTCCAAGAAACTTTGCTCAGTGTTTTCTGGTGAGTAGTATACATCTTTCATGTTGGATGAGTCTGTTTTTAAAACCCTGAATCCCACATCTAGCTTGTCGATGTTTTCCTTATCTTTGTTTTCTTCGAGGATTTTTTCTCCAGCTCTTCTGATTCTTTCTTTTCCTATTTCGCAGATGTTTTTATATCCTGCTTTGTACGCTTCTGATTTCTCATCTGTTTGTTCAGGAAGTTGCACCATAATAAATTTACGATTGCCACCATCTTTTGCGTTTAACTGCATAACCGCATGCGCCGTGGTTGCTGAACCTGAAAAGAAATCGAGAATAATTGATTCCTCATCAGACCCATGTAATACCATTTTTTTTATAAAATCTATTCCTTTAGGATATGAAAAAAATTCTACTAAACCTAAGCTTAACAATTCTTTAGTAGCTCTTTGATTCATGTACTGATTATCTGTAAATTCTAAACTATCCATTGTTTTCTTTGTTGTTTTTAAGTCTTTTTTATATCTTTTATATATAAATCCTCTCTCGTTATCTCTATGCTCCTTTTTAAAAGTTATAGTTCCGTAATCTATATGTTTTTGCATTGTGTTTTTTGAAAATCTCCAGAATGCACCTTTCGGAGGATAGTCTGCCTTTCCAGTATATGGATTCACAATAGGAAAAAATCCAGTTTCCATATTACCGCTTTTAGCACTAGGATTATCTGATATCCAATCTCCATTTGGGTCATTATCTGGATTTGAATATCTATCAAGTTTCTTTTCACCTCCCAATAAATTTACAGCATCATATTGCTTTCCATATACTAAACAATTTTCATGCTGTATATTAACACCTGTTTTAGCATCATTTGTTGTTGATTTGGTTTTTCTAATCAAATCAAATATAAAATTTTTTTCTCCAAATATCTCATCACAAACTTTCTTTAAATTTGCATATTCATTATCATCCATACTTATAAAAATAACACCATCATCAGATAATAAATTTCTTGCAAGCTTCAGCCTTGGATAAATCATGTTAAGCCAATCAGTATGAAAACGTCCATTTGATTCTAGGTTTTTTTCAAGTCTGTTTCCTTCTTCATCAAACTGTCCACTTTCATCAAGATATTCACCTGTCATTTGTTTGAAATCATCGTTGTACACAAAATCTTTTCCAGTGTTATATGGCGGGTCAATGTATATCATTTTGATTTGTCCAAGATATGTTTCTTGTAGAAGTTTGAGTACTTCAAGATTGTCTCCTTCAATGTACAAGTTTTCTGTTGTATCAAAGTTTTTGCTTTCTTCTCTACAAGGTCTTAATGTCTTGGATATTGGAGCGTTTGCTGCAAGGATTGCCTGTTTTTTGTCAGGCCATGTGAACTGATATCTTTCTTCTCTTCCTTCGACTACTTTTGTGGAAATTTCTTGTTCCAAGATATCTTTGTCAATTGCTCTTACTACATTTCCGTCTTCGTCAATGGTTTCTGTTACAATATTAGGGAAAATTTCAATTAATTTTTTTAATTTTCCATCAGCCATGTTGGGCGTTTGCATATCCATTTTATCCACGATTCTCCTCCAATTTTTCCTAATTATTTATTGTGCAAGTCAAATTTTTCCAACTCTTTCTGGTAATTTCTGATTTGTTGATAATACTGTAGTTTTTTTTTAGATTGTAGCTCACGTTGTGCTTTCTTCTCAGTTGCTTGTATGAGTTTTTCTAGTTTTTGTTTTTCGTTGTTTATTTCAATTTGTTCTTGTAATGTGTTGCCATCTTGTATGTCGATATTTCCAACTTGCGCTACTAAATTCTCCCATACTTCTTCGAGGTTTGTGCCAGTTATTTCTAAGTTAATATCTTCTTCATCCGACCATTGATTTTTGAATAGTTTGGTTTCGTTGATGCAAAGTTGGTACTGGTCTTCGTATTTCAAGGCTATCATAAGTTTTTGTTCTATTAGTTTGGATATCAGTACGATGTTACTTTCTGAGTAATCTTTTGTTTTGAGTTCGACTTTTATTACGAATATTCCAGCTACTGCATCAGTTTTTTGTATCTGAATAGATCGTTCTGATATTTCATTAATCAATGTTATTTTGAATATTTCTTTGTCGAATTTGCTTTTTTGATTGGGCGTTAGTTTGTTTTTAAATTTTTCGTATATTGATTTTTTACTTATTGTCTTTTTTATTTCGGTTGTGTTTGGTAGGGCAAACATTTTAATCTCCTTGCTATTTAATTACAAAAAAACTAATTAATTCGAAGTCATCTAATCCTTCTATTTTTTGAGATAGAAAGCTTACTTCTTTTCCCAACAAGAAATCATCCAATTCATTTTCGTCTTTTATTTCAATAATAGATTTTATTGCATCTTCCAATAATTCAGAGTATTCGGTCATGTTCTTGGAATCATTGGTTTCGATGTTGTATTTGTTGATTAATTCTGGGTATATTTCTGTTTTGTTCTTGCATAATAAGCTAAGTGTATCCAGCAATTTTTTGGGTTGCAAATGGTCTATTACGATGTCTTTTTGTTGTGAAATGTACACTATATAGAATGGATGAAGTCGATTTTTTTGATCGATATTTATGCTGTCTTTGCGGTTTTTGAGTACAAATATTACACCTTCTGGACAATCTTGTTGCGATTGGACTATGGTGTTCATCCCAAGCGGTGCTTTTTTTATGTCGGGATTGTTTTTGATATAATCCAATAAATCAAACTTGTATTCGTTCAATCCCAAGTCCATTATGGATATTCCTGTGTCCATTTCTTCGATGTCTACAACTTCTTCTTGTAGTTTTTTGAGTTGTTTTTTTCTGTATTCAAGGTCTAGTTTTTGTTCATTGCTCAGAACATTGTCGTCACCTGTTGCGGTCATGTCCACTATTTTCATTCTAGTTTCTACTCTTGCTTTTAGGTTAATGTATTCGTCCAGCGTTAAGTCCGGCCAGAAGTTTACCAATTGAACGCATTTATTTTTGGATCCAATACGGTCAATTCTTCCGAATCTTTGTATTATTCTTACAGGATTCCAGTGTATGTCGTAGTTAATTAGATAGTCGCAGTCTTGTAGATTTTGTCCTTCTGATATACAGTCTGTTGCTATAAGAATGTCTATTTCTTCTTCTTGCTCAGGCATTATTAAATTTTTGTCTTTTGATTTTGGTGAAAATAGTGTAAGCACGGTGTTTAAATCTGTGCCAATATTTTTAATTGTGGTTTTACTATCCGCTGATCCTGTTACTATTGCTGTATTAAGGTTGTACTTGTCCTTGACATATTTGCTGACATTTTCATACAAGTATTTTGCAGTGTCTGCAAATGCCGTAAATATAAGTATCTTTTTGTTTCCTGGGTTCATTGGATGAAGCTGCTTTTCATCGATTATTTGTAGGAGCGTTTTTAGTTTAAGGTCATAATCACTTGTGATGTCTGCTACGTTGATGGCTATTAGTTCTAGTATTTCCTTGTCTAATTCTAGTTCTCTTTTCCAGGATTTATAATCCATATCTGCGATGTCGATTTGAACTTTTTTTCCAATTGTAAATGTTTCTTCTGTTTCGTCAATTTCATCATCTATATCCGAAAAATCTTCAAGTTCTATGTTGGAACTTTTATTTGTTTTTTCATAGTTTTCTATTTCTTGTATTGTAGAGTTAATTGTTAATAGTATGCGGTCAATCGTCAATTTGAATGCATGTACTGAACTTTCCATTCTTTTCATTAGATTAATAGACATTAATCTTCTGATACCTTTTTCACGTCCAGATTGTGTTAGTTTTCCACTTTTGGAACTAGAATCATACTGATCAGTGTATTTGGACAATTTACTACTTAATATATAATCAGTAGGTGTGTATATGCAGAGGTTGAGACTATTCAATTGGTCAAAAATATCATTATAAGTCACTGCACCTTCAAGGTCTGTAAGTCCAGGCCTTTTTGAAATCGGTATGTTTCTTATTGGAAATGATCCTATTTGTGATGTATCGTAATATTTTTGAATGTGTTTTCTGGAGCGGGCTATGGTTACGCTGTCTAGTAATTCGAAAAAATCACTGTCTAGTGTATCTAGCAGATGTTGCGTGGTTCTATCTTCTGCTTCTAATTTCGTCCAGCTATTGAAAGCTTTTTGTGATTGTTTAAATATTTCATTGATGTTTTTGTTGGTGTTGAGTTTATTGTCCAGAAGTTCATTGTTGCCTTCGTATGCTAATGCAAGTTGATTTTTCAAGTCTGTGAATTTGTTGTTTACAGGTGTTGCTGACAACATTAGTACTTTTGTTTTCACGCCTGTTCTTATGACTTTATTCAATAGTCTGAGGTATCGGTTTTCTTTTTCAGAATCAACTAATTTCCCTCCGTTACGAAAATTATGTGATTCATCTATTACAACCAAGTCGTAATTTCCCCAATTAATTCTGTCGAGATCTATTCCGTTAGACTCTCCTTTTTCTCTGCTTAAATCTGTGTGAAATAGCACGTCATATCTCATGCGGTCTTGTGCAAGTGGGTTATTTAGATAATTTGCCTTGTATGTATTCCAATTATCTTTTAGTTTTTTTGGACACAATACGAGTACTGATTTGTTTCTATTTTCGTAATATTTAATTACTGCTAGTGCTGTGAATGTTTTTCCTAGACCAACAGAATCCGCTAGTATGCATCCGTTATATTTTTCTAGTTTGTTTATTATGGCTATTGTTGCATCTTCTTGATAATTAAACAACATATTCCATACTTTGCTGTCTTTGTAGCCTGTTGATTCGTTTGGTAATTCATCTTCTGATACATCTTGTAAAAATTCTTTGAATATGTTGTACAATGTTACAAAATACATATATTCAGGATTATTATCCTTGTATACAGTACTTATGCTTTCTATTATTAAATCGGTAACATCTTCTAACTTTTCCTTATCGTTCCAAAGTCTTTCAAATTGATCATAATACCTCTGACTTACTGGCATTTTGACTTTATTGATAAGAAAATAATCGTTATTTCCATCTTCAAGTCCCAAATCAGCAGTTGTGAAGCTATTTACTGGAGAATATGAAATATCATCTAAGTTCAAGAAGCCCGGCATGTTTTTATGAGTTGTGTTTGATTTGAATTTGGCTTTTCTTCTAATCCAATCTGCACATTCTTTGGCTATGGATTTTTGTGTCATTTCGTTTCTAAGTTTTATTTCAAATTCAGTTCCGAATAATTCCTGTTCTCTTGCTCTTTTGAAAATGTCATACTCAGCACTTTCTTTTTTCAAGTCATCCGCAATAAAAGTTGGAGATGTAAAAATAAATTTGAATTCGTCAATATTTTCCAACTCTTTTTTTAGTTGGTCATAAGTATAAATAGAAAAACTTGCCGCTGCTATGGAAATAATGCTTCCTTGACGTATTTCACTGACTAAATCTTCTTTTAATGTTCTACTTTCATTATCAATTGTGTCCATAATCTCCCTCTTATTTTGGTATCTATGTAAATTAATTTTATTTTAGCTAATATTTTCATTATAGCATGAAAATCGATTTTGCTGAATGATAACCCTGATTTGCTTTCCAATTTTCCTTGGCTAATTACAGACAATATAGTTTGAAAATAGCAAAAACATTACAAGAGTAGCTGATGTTCTACTTTTTTTGTGGGATTTTCGGTTTCATTAGGGTATATATTTACTGAAGGCTATTGGAACTGATTTAACAAAAGGAGGATTTTATGGCGAAGAATTTTGAAAAGGCCTGTGTAATTGGCGGTGGCGTGATTGGTTCATCGTTTACGTTACTTTTTGCGATGGGCAAGATGGATGTTATTAGTTACAACAGAAGTTTGGAAAGTGAAGCAAAGACTAAGAAGATTATAGAAAAATACGTGGACGAATTGATTGAGAAGAAGGTCGTTGCGGAGGATAAGGAAACGATTTTATCAAGAATCAGCTACACCACGAACGAACAAGAAGCGATTGAATTTGCAGATATTGTGGAAGAGTGTATTCCAGAAAATTACGACGTGAAGAAGGAATTCGTGAAGGTTTTCGAAAAATACGCAAAGCCTGATGCTGTTTTGTGTTCAGCAACATCGGGACTACTAGTCACTAAAATCGCAGAAGATGCTGAGCGTCCCGAAAGAATTTTCGGAGGGCACCCTTACAACCCACCTCATTTGATTCCACTTATTGAGATTTCACAAGGAGAAAAATCCGACCCCGAAACCGCGAACGCTCTTCGTGAATTATTCACTAGATTGGGCAAGAAACCTATTGTCATCAGAAATGAAGTTCCAGGTTTTATAGCAAACAGGCTTCAAGCCGTGGTGCTTCGTGAAATGATGGATTTGGTGGACAAAGGTGTCGTTAGCATGGAAGATTGCGAAACTGCGTTGACATTTGGCCCTGCAATTAGATGGGCAATCATGGGGCCTGGACAAATATTTGAACTAGGCGGCGGTGAACACGGACTTCAAGGTTTGCTCGACCATATCGGCCCTTCGATGGAAACTTGGCTTGAAGATGCTTCTACATGGACGAAATTCACAGACGACATCAAGAAGAAAACAGTCGACGGAGTTCACGAGGCAATCAAAAACAGACCGGCGGACATAGGCAACACTCACGAATCACTCGCAAAATATCGTGATGGTATGCTTGTCGAAATACTAAGACTTCACAAAGATTTTAAAATTTAATGATATAATGTGAAAATCTCCCGAGTGTTTCGGGAGATTTTTGGTTATTAATTGTTTTCAAATTATTGTATTTGCAAGATATTTTTTATTACTGAGAGATTTTTTTCCATTCATCGCGTGTGACGCCGTATTTCATACTGTCGTAGTAAGTACCTTTCCAGTAGCGAACTTTTCTGATTCTCGCTTCTTGTATGAATCCTATTTTTTCTGCAGCCTTCATCATTCGTGGATTGCCACTAAAAGTGGTCAGTCCTAGATGTTCGATTTGTGGGTTACCATTGAAAACTTCGCTTGTCCACAATTTGAGGGCTTTCGTTCCTATGGATTTGTTCCAGTAATTTTCGTCGTAAATAACAATCCCTATCTCCATCCATCTAGTTTTCTCATCAACCCAATTTTGAGATACCATACCAACGACAACACCGTCTACTAATATAGCTCTGCAATTGGGTTGTTGAAGATATTTCCAAATACCAGATTTTTCAAATGACTCTAAGCTTTCATAATGAACATAATCTTCAAAATACGGTCCGTTGAACTTGTTCCACTCGGGTGATTCTTCGCAAAATCCATCTCTCCATATCTTTTCCTTGTGCTTATCGTCAAATCTCTCTAATTGTATTTTCATCTTCTCTCCTTTTCATCATGTCTACCCCCAGTATTTCTGATCCACTGTCCTATATCTGATGGCTTCCATCAAATGCTTTGCTTCAATGTTTTCTTTTCCGTCCAAATCAGCGATTGTGCGTGAT
>QWCE01005791.1_pt1 | contig 11058 bp, 9 predicted proteins | sample 1972531 | NCBI WGS metagenome assembly QWCE01 (sample SAMN09866716, study PRJNA288562) | Human gut metagenome isolate term4_stool, whole genome shotgun sequencing... | reverse complement strand
TTGGCTGTACTCTTCGTGATGAAGACTTCGTCGTTGGACATATCTTTGAATGCCACTGGACGGTAATTCTCAGGATGTAGATCCTTTTTCATTGCTTTGTTGCGTTTAAGTAGTTAATAATCTTGCAGGGGCGTGGCTCTCCTTCCTCCTCAATAGTGGCGAAAGAGGGCTAGCGAAGGACCTTCCTATCGTCTAGCACCACGTGGATACCGCAAGGGCTTGCCTCGATCAAGTAGCAATCGGTGAGCTGCTCACACTTGGGAGACAAACTTCGAGGGGCAAAGGTACAATAAATATCTGAATCTTCGCCCCTCGAGACTTTTTCTAGATGAAGCCGTGAGGCATAATGAGACGAGTAACCCTACAACGGGTTATACGTCTTGCTTTGTCGACAACGGACGCACAGATCGTGCGTCCCTACTGGGTACGTAACGAACTTTACACGTAACGCTGCGACACCACGGACGCACAGATACGACTTCTGTAGGGACGCACGATCTGTGCGTCCGTTGTATCAAAGGTTACAGCGTTGTGGTTTTGACGGGGACGGACGCCCTCCCACTAAACACTCTCCGTGCGTCCCTACAGCGGGTTACACGTCAAGTTGTTACACGTTAGAGCGTTACCTTGACCCAGTCGCTGCCGATCTGTAGGAGGTAGACGCCTGCGGGGAGCTGTGCGATGGAGAGCACGGCGTCTCCCGTTGCCGTAGCGACGGGAGTACCCGTGAGCGTGTAGAGACGGATCGTCTCGCCTGCCGTGACACCCAGTACGGTGAGCGTCTGGTCGGTCTGAGCGATCTGATAGCGTGTGGCACTGACTGCATCGATAGCGTCATGCTTGGCGAAGATCACCTTGACCTCCGATGTCTTGTCGACAGTCAGCGTATAGCTCGCTTGCTCTTCGCCAGCGGGGATGACTTCGCCATTGACTTGCCACTCCTTGACAATGTAATCGGTGAAGGCCTCTGCCTCGAAGAGCACCTTCGTACCCTTGGCAACGAATGTCCCTGAGGTAAGCGGCTTGCCATCGACCGTGACCGTCAGCTTGCCCTCGCCCTCTTTGGAGAAGGTGACAGCATAGTTGTCCTCCGCCTTGGCAAAAGCAACGGAGACCGTCATCGGCTCGCTGTACATGTCTATCTGGAAGGTGGCATCTGTGATAGGCTTCTTATTAATCCCAGGGGTCATCTGGACGACATCATTGACACGCCACTCGGTGATGATGTACCCCTCGTCAGGCGTTGCGGTGAAGGTGAGCGGTGTGCCTGGCTCAACCTTGTCGTCTGAGGAGAGCTCTGTGTCGCCTGCCATAGCCTGGATAGAGCCACCCTCACTAGCAGAGAAGGTGAGCGGCTGCTTCTCCCCAGGGTAGACAGCGCCCTCGCGAGCTATGTCTAGCTTGAGCTCAGGATCTTCATACCTGCTCTTACCGTAGTCGGGGTAGTATTCGTTGGTGACCTTGATGCTTAGCAGGATAGAGTCTAGCGGGTTGTCACCGCCAAAGCCTCCGAAGCCACGCTCGAGGATGATGAGGTCGCTCCCCTTGCGGATGTAGTCCTGTCCCTCCTTGAGTGTGCGTGGTGTGTTGAGCTGTCGGATCTGCTTGATCGTACTAGGCTGTGCTGTGCCGTCGGCATCTTTTACCTCGAGCATATCGGCGAGGTGGATCGTGTTTTTGTCCACGCACTCAGGAGCTAGGTGTATGCCCTCCTGACCATACTTGAAGGAGGTTAGCGCAGGGCGCTGAAGTGGCAGCGAAGAGTAGGGGAGGTAGTTGCGCGAGAGGTCTACCTCTGTGAGTGCTGCTAGCTCTTTGATGCCGTCGATCTTGTAGAGGTTGCACTGCTTGATAGTGAGTTTGGTTAGGGCGGTCAGTCCTGTCAGGTCCACCGTCTCTAAGTTGGGCTGACGCTGTATGTCGATCTCATTTAGAGCTGTGTAGCCTGATAGGTCTAGATGCTTGCTAGAGAGTATGGTATAGTTGCGATCGGTGTCGGAGCTGGAGGTATATAGAGCTACCTTCTTGAGAACGGTGCGCTCGTTGGGGAGCTTAATGTCTAGCACATTGCGCAGGTAAACCTCTTCGAGCTTAGGACACTCAGATAGGTCTACCGTCTGCTCACGACTGTCTCGGAGCGTGTAGTTGTCTAGTCGGAAGGCCAAGATTTGTAGCTCGGGAGCCACAATCTTGCCAAAGCCAGTGAAGCCTGGTGTTACCGAGGCATTGCGTAGCTGTGTAAGCTGAGCGGCGTCAATCTTGATGATCGTCTCCTCCGTTGTCGCAGGGTCATACTTGTGATTGACCCCTTGATAGCGTCCTTCGTATTGCTCTACGGTGCCATCGCCAAAGTCGATATTATTCGCCTCGGCGCCCTCGAGGTAGGTCACCTGGAAGTTGACATACTGCGTGCCCTTAGGTACGATCAGCTCGATCTGTGCGGTCTCGGCGGGATCCTGCGCAGTACAGACCGCCTGCCCGAGGAGTAGGGCGGTCAGCATGAGTAGTAGATAGTGTAGTCGTTGTGTCATAGGACTTTTGCTTTGCATAATTGGTTTGTACAAAAGTACAAAAACAGTGGGACTTACGTACTTGACGAGGAGGTGCGCATCTCGTAGAAGATTGTTATATTTGCCTTCGAGAGTCCTTGACTGTACTCCCAGCGCAATTGTACATCCTCTTATAAAACATGATAGCTTATGAAACGAATACTACTCCTCTTATCTCTACTATCTCTAGCTCTAGTGGCACCCCTGTCTGCCCAGGAGCAGTATGCGGTGACCTACTCGGCTGGCGAGGGGGGCCGTGTGACGGGCTACTATTACGATGATGCTAGCAATAAGGTGACCTTCGAGAGTGGAGACTCAGTGCCTCAGGGGGTGCTGGTCAATCTGCTCGCCACGCCTGATGAGGGCTATGCGGTAGATGAGTGGTATCAAGATGGAGAGCCTGCAGGAGACTTCTTCAAGGGAAATGATCATATTACGCTCATGGTCGATAAGCCTCTAGACGTCCGTGTCACTTTTCGCTCGACAGATCCTAAGCCTGACACTTACATTGTGCAGCTGATTATAGTGGGGGATGGAGAGGTAGACCTCTCGGGTGCTGAGTACTATGATGAGGTACCTAAGGGGACGACGATCACCGTGTCGCCTAGGCCAGATGAGGGACGACGTCTCGTCTATATCAAGGCTAATGAGATCGACATTACCGAGAAGGCGAGTGTGGTCATCGAGGAGAATACGATGATCGTGGTGGCTTTCGGGCTACAAACCTACCCTGTGAAGATAGAGGTCGAGGGTGAGGGACAGATTAAGGTGGCTCCTGACTGGGTGAACCTTGACTCGGTCTTTTACAAACAAGAGCTGACTCTGATCCCTGTGCCTCAGGATGAGCATTGGGTGCTCGAGGAGCTGACTGCCGATGGACGTGACATATTGTCAGATCTTATGGTGACGATCCAGAAGCCTACGACGATACATGCTAAGTTTGTCGATCACACAGCTCTCGTCACGCCTGATGCGACTCGTCATACGCTCTATCCGAATCCCGCTCGTGAGCAGGTGACTATCGAGGGCGTTGCTGCGGGTACACGGGTGATGCTCTATGACCTGCGAGGTACACTAGTTGCTGAGGCTCTAGCTGATGAGTCTCGCACGGCAACGATAGTGCTGACCGATCTACCAGCAGGACGATACATCGTACGGGCTGGTGCAGCAAGTTACAGTCTGATCGTGCAGTGATGACCGAGCGCTTAGATGGTAGTCCCCAGACGCAATAAAAGCAACGAGCCGTCTAGTCTCTCTCTTTCTGAGTACTAGGCGGCTCGCTTGGTGTGTCTTTTAAGAAAAGGGGAAGTGTGGTATCGGCAGATAGTCGGACATTGCTTTCACAAAGGGGTCTCTAGAGACCACTCTGCGCCAGCTCGAGTAGGTGCTGTATCATCTCTTGATGATGCGTGGAGCGTCTCGCTTGTGTGGCATCGTCTAGGGCCTTGGATAGCTCCGTGGAGGTGAGATAGGGTAGTCGTATATCCATAGTCGTCTAGTCATGTGATGAAGGGGGGCGGGGCTATCAGTCCTATGGGCTACAGCTTACGAGATCCCCTTTACACAGACTAAACGCTTAAACGGGCGCAATATTGCGTTCTCGTACCATCTTGCGTAGATTGATCAGCGCATAGCGCATACGTCCGAGGGCTGTGCTGATACTTACCTCGGTACGCTCGGCGATCTCCTTAAAGGGTATATCCTCGTAGATCCTCATCTTGAGTACCTCCCTCTGCGCTTCGGGTAGATCCTCTACGCAGAGCGATATCTGGTGGTACAGTGCCTCCTGATCATCAAAGAAGTCCTCTGGGAGCTCACTCGCAGGTGTCAAGTCGAGGATCTGCTGATTGGTGTCGTAGTTGGTCACGTAGAGTGTCCGCTTCTCCGAGCGGAAGTGATCCATCATCATGTTGTGCGTCAGGCGTAGGAGCCAAGCCTTGAACTTACCCTTGGCATGGTACTTACCTTCCTTTAGGGTACGCATCACCTTGATGAAGACCTCCTGAAAGAGATCGTCAGCGATATCGCCATCGGCGACTGTCAGAAAGATATAGTTATGTATGTCAGTTTCGTACCGACGGAGGAGCTCTGCAAAAGCTCTATCACAGCCCTCACAATATTGGCAGACGAGTTCATCATCGCTGCACGTACGGAGTGTGGTCATATAGAGAGTGTCCTTTATATTTGTAAAAGGTAGCTGTCTATCCTATAGGCTGTGATTACTTTGTGATTACTATTACACCACAAAGTAACCAAATCTCTCCGAGATATGCAAATCCTCCGAGTAACGACGTGTAGGGACACACGGCTCGTAAGGTTTGTGGAGTCAAGGAAGTGGAGTGCTTTAGTTCTCTCCAGTAAATATCTCAGAGGTTTCACCCGTTGCCGAGGAGACATCCTTCATCCGGAGCGTTAAAGCGATGGTCTCAAGGATGATCTTGATGTCTAGACCAAAGGAGAGGTTGTCTACATACCACACGTCATACTTAAAGCGATGCTGGTAGCTCAGCTTGTTACGCCCATTGATCTGCGCTAAGCCTGTGATCCCAGGGCGTACCTCGTAGCGCCTACGCTGATGTGGCTTCATGAGCTGCAAGTACTCTGCCAGGAAAGGGCGAGGCCCCACGAGACTCATATCACCCCGCAGTACATTCCACAGCTGCGGTAGCTCATCGATGGAGGTCTTGCGGATAAACCGCCCCATAGCGGTCAGTCGCTCTGAGTCGGGGAGCAGATTGCCCGCGGCATCTCGCTCGTCCGTCATCGACTTGAACTTGTACATATTAAAGAGCTGCTCACCTCGTCCAGGTCGTGCTTGAGAAAAGAAGACCCCAGCCCCCTTATTGGCAAAAGACATCACCACGATCACCACGAGAAGCAGTGGAGACAGGATGATGAGTCCCAGTAGGGAGCAGATGATATCTAGAAGTCGCTTGATATAGTTACGATACATACCGGTTTATGAGACAGGGGGGAGTATGTGAGCAATGAGATTGAAGAGCCAGGGGACTCGATGTGCTATACGAATGAGTGAAGCGCCCCTACGACTGGCATAGCGCATGAGGAGCTTGTAGTCTCCCGACTGCTCCATACGCTGCGTGTACGCTTTGAGCTCGGAGTACTTGCCATAGCGAGCGATCATACGTAGGCTGAGTCGATAGTTGGTGGAGGCTTTGTCTAGATAGAAGTCTCGCAGAGCGGGTGTCTCCTCGGCATACTGCATTAAGATCAAGGCTCCCTCAAGGCGAGAGAAAGCACGAAGCTGTAAGGTGTCGGTACTATGGATAGATGAGTCAGCTCGCTGATAGTAGTAATAAGCTACGATAGGGACGAGGAGCACCCGCTCAGCGTAGGCTGTGTAGTGCCAGTAGAAGAGCGCGTCCTCATGGAGCAACCCCTCCCTAAAGCGTGCCTGATGCTCCTCCAGTATGGAGCGCCGCCATAGGAAAGCCCAGATACCGCCCGATAAGTTATGCTGCGTCAAGAGCGCTCTGCCGTCGGTACACTGGAGCTGGTCGAAGTCATGAGCCGAGCTGTCCAACCACTCGGAGGGTACCTCCTCCTCCTCCTCTTCGTCTGCGACATTGCGTACGCCAAAGCAGAGCATGTCGTACGACTCCACCGCAATGAGCGAGAGGAGGTAAGCAGCTGCAGTACTATCGACCCAGTCGTCGGCATCGACAAACCATACGTAAGCTCCTCGAGCTACCTCCAAGCCTTTATTGCGAGCAGCCGACTGCCCTTGGTTGGTCTGGGAGATGATGCTTATGGTCTGCTCTGGGTGCTGTGCTTGGTAGTCGGTCACTACCTCCAGTGTCTCATCTTGACTCCCATCGTTGATCACGATGATCTCCAGCGCTGTCGTAGCGTCAGGGATCGCTACGAGGGAGTCTAAGCAACGAACGATCGTCTTCGCGCCATTGTATATAGGTATGATGACAGAGAGAGGTAGTTCTATACTCATAGCTTCGCATCCTTAGGGATATAGCGCGCATTGACCTCTTTGCGCTCAGCATCGCACCACCAGCCCCACTTGTTGAAGTACTTAACCATCGAGGAGATGTGGTGGCATAGGAGCTTAGCATCGTGGTAAGAGCCACGGCTGTGGACATGTGTGATCTTAGCCTCGGGGTGACAGATCGTCTTAGAGATCTGACCGATGCGCCTAGAGAGATCGGTGTCCTCGACATACATAAAGAAGCGCTCGTCGAAGCCCCCCACACGCTCCAATATCGCCATACGTGTAAACATAAAGCAACCTGACAGATAGGGTACCTCTACAGGCTCGCTGTAGTCTAGCCAATGCATCTCGTAGCGCCTATTGATCTTGTTGCGTACCCACTGACTGAAAGAGAAGCGGCGCAAGAGTACATCACACGGTCTAGGTAGGAGCTTGCAGAGCTGCTGCGGACGACCATCGGGGTAGGAGACAAAAGGTGATACGAGTCCTACCTCCTCGTGTGCCTCCATATAGGAGGTTAGGGTGTCTAGTACAGTCTCGCCAAAGCGCACGTCGGGATTGATGATCACATGGTATCGTGCTCCCAGATCGTGGGCTAGGCGTATAGCTATGTTGTGCGCCTTACCGAAGCCTAGGTTGCTCGGCTGATGCTCATAGTAGATACGTCCCTTGCCGACGGGGAGGTCTGCTAAGAAGCGTAGCGCATCTGTGGGCGAATTGTCAATCAGGTAGAGATGCTTGTCGGTCTCCACCTGAGGCTGAGAGGGCATTCGAAAGAAGTCCTCAATGATCTGCTCCACAAAGAATGCGTTGCTCTTGTAGAGTACTATAGAGCCAGTTGTTAGCACCTAGTTATTGTCTATCTAGTTATGAGTTATCCAAGATACTTGCGCAAGAGTTGCTGGTAGATGCGATGGTACTGTAGAGCCATACGCTGGCGACCATACAGACGACCCATCTCCAGAGCCTCTTGTCTATCAAACGTTACAGATGGTGCTTTTAGTATACAATCGGCACACTGAGATACATTCCCTAAGTCAAATCGTAAAGCAGCCATCTGCGGTACAGATTCCAAAATCTCGCCAAAGATAGGCAAATTCGAGTGAATGACCACGCATCCCGATGCGACGCCCTCTATGACGTTGAGCGGTAAGCCCTCTGCGTGACTAGCCGTAATCAGGGCATCTGAAGCACCAAGGTAGTCCGCCACACGATCAGTAAAGCCGACAAACTGCACCTGCTCACCCAAGGGCTTTGCTAGCTGCTTGCAGCGTCTCTCTAGAGGACCCTTGCCGAGGATCAAGAGACGTAAGTCACTCGGTAGCTGGTGTCGCTTCTTCAGTCGGCGCAAGGCGCGGAGGATCAGCTCTGGATCTTTGCGCTTGATGAGGGATCCGCAGTATGTGATGATATATCCCAGCTCGGGAAGATCTAGCTGGCGACGTAGTTGCGCCCGCTCGGAGGAGCTGTCGGGAGGCGTAAAGAGTACATTGTCTATCCCATTGGGAGCGACGTAGACATTGACCTTAGTGGGGAGCGACTTGCGGTAGTAGTCACGACAGACGTGCGAGACGCAGACCACCTCACGGTGACGAGACAGGGCGCGCATCAAGTGGCGACACATATAGCTGCCGAGCAAGCGCCCCTTGCCGTAGGTGAAGTCTAGCTTTGCGATGTTGTGCTGGGTCGTCAGCAGTATGTAGCGATGAGTCAGATAACTGGTGACGATGTCTGGCTGGTAGGTGTGACTATGCACCAGTGTGATGTCGTAGTGCTGCAGGCACTCGTCGAGCATTCTTGCTGCAGAGCGGGGGAATAGCTCTAGCTGCCCCCGTGTGAATCCCAGCTCGATGATCTCACATCCCATCGCTTGCAGTTCGTCAGCCATCGCCTCGCCTTGAGGCTCTAGTGAGCAGAGCTGTATGATGTAAGGCTTGTAGTATCCCTCGGGTAGTCCTGCGACGATGTCTCGCACCACAAAGAGAGGACCTTGCGGGCGGATCTGATTCACCACAAAGGCGATCGCTCTAGGCGATGTAGACTCATTAGTTACCATAGCGTAGGGGTATAGATGTAGTCGTCATAGATCCATCGGTAGGTATGGAGGGAGCTACCAGGATCCATCACATTGTTGACAGTAAAGAGGAAGTAAAGGATCATCACTCCAGCAATGGTCAGCTGATACCACCGATCCTTTACCGATAGGAGGAGGTTAGGCAGTGCCACGCAGATCATGATGCCAGGGTTGTACATAAAGCGCATTGCTACATCTGACGAGAGGGTACAGTTGTAGATCATACTGCTGAAAGCGATGAGTAGGATAGCTAGATAGGTCGCCCTATCACGTTCCTTATCTAGATAGAGAGACCCGATGAGTAGTAGGAGTGTCATCCCGTTTTGTACCAATATATTGACCCACCCCTGGTGCGCATCCATCTCTCGGCTAGATATGTAGAAGGCATAGCGCTCGGGGAGGATCGGCTCTAGTACATTCCCGACCACCTTAAAGAGCGGATTGCCTACAGCGAGCAACACGACAAGCAGAGCGGTCAGGACCCGCCAATCCCACCGTATAGACATCAGCGGTAAGAGGATAAACCATATCACCGAGGAGCTGTGTACCAGACAGGAGAGGACGACCCATAGGAAGAAGCGCCAGTAGCGTCGCTCCACATAGAGATGAAAGGCTGCAAAGGTGATCATCAGTGCGAGACACTGTCGCACCCCATTGAGCGTCTCTAGATAGCCCGTATTAAAGAGGACAAAGAAGAGGATCCCTAGCGGATAGGAGATAGAGAGTCGCCGTATGCCCTGAAAGAAGAGGGCGATCGTGATGGCTGAGGTGAGGATCATGAAGGAGCGAAAGCCCAGCCCTATGGCGCGCATCCCAAGTATTAAGCCTCGCCACAACGGCTCAAAAGCCTGAAAGGACTCAGACGAGATCCAGTTGTACCCATTCTCATACACCTCGTAGTCCTGTCCCAGTCCGACACGTAGACCAGCGAAGCCGACCAGTAGGGTAAAGGTAAAGAGCTGGTATAGCCCCTCAAAGCGCTGGTCTCTGTAGTACAGCGCTGTGAAGAGGAGCAGTAAGCTCAGTAAGATGACGTAGGGGATCACAGACCTATGTACTCTTTGATACGACCTTGGTGATACTGTGTGCGCTTGTTGTGAGGCATCGCAAAGACTCCCATATCCCACAGCTCTCGCAGTAGGGGCACGAGCGTCTCACGGCTTGTCTCGTCCTGCACCTTATAGAGCTGCTTGGAGATGCGATCGCACACGACTGCCCAGAGACATTGCTGCTCCCAGCATCGTCTCTGCACCTCCGATGCCGTCGTAGCATACTGCGGGAAGGTGTGGCGGATACCTGCTATCCAGTGCGTTATCTTGTGGCACTCTGTCGAGGCACTCGTGATGGACTCCTTATTATAGTAGTAATAGTAGAGCGGTAGCTCCGTGATGGTGACACGTGGGGAGCGGAGCATCAGGTCGCTCCACCAGGGGAAGTCTTCAAACTTCAGCCCCTCGACAAAAGGGGTCTCTACCGCAAGCTCCCGACGTATCAGATGACGCCAAGCGTAGAAGTAGCGGATAGGATCCGTGACACCATCGAGCCAGCGATGATTCGTCGCATGTCTTGTCACCTCCGTCGTGCAGACCGCATGTACCTTGCTCAGATCGTAGCGCTGAGACATACTCCAGGGCACTACATCGTCATAAGGCTGCCCCAGCTTAGCACGTAGGAGCAGCCGACGCTTGTAGATCATATCTGGCACCCACGATACGATGTCAGACCGATCACGCTCCGCCAGAGCTACCGCCAGCTCGAAGGTCTGCGGGTGGATGAAGTCGTCCGAGTCCACATAGTTGACAAACTCACCCCGCGCCCAGGCTGCCCCAGCATTTCGCGCAGAGGAGAGTCCTCCGTTTTCCTTCGTTAGGATACGGAAGCGACTATCTCGCTCGGCATACTCTGCGAGGATGCTGGCCGACCCGTCCGGGCTACCGTCATCGACACAGATCGCCTCCCAGTCAGACATTGTCTGCCCTAGTATGCTGTCTAGACAGCGACGGAGGTACTGCTCGACATTGTAGACGGGTACGATGACCGACACCTTAGGTGTGTGAGTTACTGCGGACTCTTGTGGTAAAGACATCTCGTGGTGAATAAAGGGGGTGAGCAAAATGTTCTTAACCGCAAAGATACGAAATTAGAGGTTAGAAGTTAGAGATTAGAGATCGGGGTGCTAGTCTTCCTAGTAGTACTAGTGGCTCTAGTGCAACTAGGCACCAACCACTAACCACCAATCACCAACCACTACTTCGATAGCCACGTGGAAAACGTCAAATCCCCACGTGGCTATTTTTTATTCTCCACGTAGGGAAGAAACGATTCCTCCGAAGTTTCATTTGATTCCTCCGAAGAATTTTTTCGCGCCCACGTGGGGAACTATTAGGGGGAAGGGCATTAGGGAGAGGATTGCAGGTAAGTAAATGGAAATGAGAGGGATTTGCACGATATCTCTGTGGTTTGCACTGCGAGGT
>QWCE01010936.1_pt1 | contig 11061 bp, 8 predicted proteins | sample 1972531 | NCBI WGS metagenome assembly QWCE01 (sample SAMN09866716, study PRJNA288562) | Human gut metagenome isolate term4_stool, whole genome shotgun sequencing... | reverse complement strand
AACCTACCCGGGCAGCTCCTAACTACCTGAGACGGTTTTGAAGACCGCAGGGCACACCAGCACCCATCAATTCCCAAATACCTTAATATTATACCAAAAACAAAGTTAATTTACAAATTATTTTACAATCAATTCACAAAACTGTAATAAATATAATAGATTAGGGCAATGCACAAGCAAAGCCCAGCTCTATTATTTAAAATCTTTTACTTTAACCCTGTCATTTTCAATTCTTTTAGTGTAGCCTTTAATGTCCAATGTTTCTAAAAGAGTGATTGCACTTTTTCTTGACATATTGAGCATGTCTTTGAGTTCTTTTACATTCAAAGTTTTGTTGTTATTGAAATGATCATCGACAGTTTTGATGAATTTGTCGTAACATTTTTTAGAAATCAAAAAGTTATCTCTTAAAATTACGACGTCTTTTTGCAATAAAATTCCCAAAATAGTCTTGTCCTTTTGGTTGTGAACAACATTGTCTATCTTCAATAATTTGTCGAACTGGTTTTGACAAATATCTTGAAGCATTTTCTTTCTGATTTTTTCATCTTCATCACTTAATTGAACTTTGTGAGATTTAGAAGATATTATACCACTTTCTTCCATCAAAACCTCTTGGTCGTTTAAGTCTTTAAGCATGTAATTGAAGAATGGTCTATCGTCATCAAGTTGTAATTTTTTAAGAAGTTCTTCTTTGTTAATACCAGGTAATAAAGGATTTGTCTTGTGGAATGATATCACAAACATTTTTAATTTACCTAATAATTTTAAGTAAGCTTCTTTTTCTAATACTTTATCATTTCTAATTACAACTTTATCTTCTTGTTTTAGTTCGTCTAATTCTTTTAAAACTTTGTCTTTTGATTCAGAAGAATAGAATACCAAATCATCAATTTTAGTAGGAAAAATCTCGTCTCGCAGATAATTTAAGATGATGTCTTTGATTTTACCTTCTTCTTTGATTTTTAGATTTTCAATGATTTCTTCATCGAATAATTTATGTTTTCTAACAGAACCATCTATTATAATGCCGCCACCAATTGTAACTTGTGGTGAAAATTGTCTCAAAATAAATGGGTCGGACGTTTTTGCATAAATTTTTTCTTCAAGTCTTATTTGAACCAGTGCTTGAGTTCCTGGTTGTATTACTTGCTTATCAAGAGGGACAACTCTTCCGAAAATTTCTTTTGTTCCGTGGAATAATCTAACTCTGTCCCAGTGGTTAAGAGGTGAGGCACTTTCAAGTAGCGTAAGCCTAACATCTATCATATTAAATGCTTTCAATGAGTTTTTCTTAGCTATTACATAACCTCTGTCTATTTCATCTAAATTAAGATTTATATTCAAAGCAACCCTCTGTGATGGGTGAGCTACATTCACATTTTTGTTATGGACTTGAATATTTTTAATGTTGATATCTTTTTCTATTGGATAAATGAAAGATTCTCCCTTATGAATATCTCCGTCTAATAAAGTTCCTGTAACAACTGTTCCAATTATCATTTGAATCAAATTATCTATTCCTCTTTTCGAAATAGAATCTACTTCGCAAATAGGACAATTTTCAAGGAAAGTTCCTTTTACTAATTCTTTAACTTGTTCGATTGTTTTTTCAGTTTCTTCATCAGTTGCCAAGTCTCTTTTGGTTAAAACGACAATTCCTTCAGTTTTATTTAAAAATCTAAGTATATCCAAATGTTCAACAGTTTGTGGCATAACGCCTTCTTTACTGTCAATGCATAAAAGGATCATATCCATTCCAAAAGTACCGGTCATCATATTTTTTACGAATTTTTCGTGACCTGGTACGTCAATTATTCCAGCTCGTTGACCACTTGGAAGATCAAAATAGCTAAAACCTAAATCGATAGAAATTCCTCTCTTTTTTTCTTCCGGTAGTCTATCAGTGCTATTTCCGGTTAAAGCTTTTATTAATGTAGTTTTTCCATGATCAATATGGCCTGATGTACCTATAATAAAATCCATATAACCTCCAATTAATTTACTAATTCATATTATATCATATTTTTCTATTTTGTATAAAACATAAGGAAATTATTTTCATAAATTTTTGTACAAACATATTAATTTAATCAAATGAAGTAATAACAATTAAAACTTATCAATTACTTTATCAATATAACAAAGTTGATTATCCGAATAATGCATTACAAAGAATACATATGCAATAAAAGTGCGGAAATATGATAATATAAGGAAAACAATTTTATAGGAGGATTTTAATGAGTTTTACATTTGACTTAAAAGAACATGCTTCTCAAGTCGAAGAATTTCGAGAATTTGTAAGAAGCAAAAAGGATATTAAAGGTCCTTTGATGCCCGTTTTACAACGTGCACAAGATGAATTTGGTTATTTGCCTAAGGAAATTATTACAATGATTTCTAAAATATTAGACATTCCTTTGTCAGAAATTTACGGTGTTATAACTTTTTATGCACAATTTTCTTTGATTCCAAAAGGAAAATACGATATTCAAGTTTGCGAAGGAACTGCTTGTTATGTAAAAGGAGCTCAAAGAGTTTCTGAAAAACTACAAGAGATTTTGAAGATTCCAGCAGGTAGCACTACTGAAGATCAAAAATTTTCCATCACACCATGTAGATGTGTTGGTTTGTGCGCATTAGCTCCAGTTATTGTTATTAACGGCGATGTGTACGGTAAGGTAGCTGTTAATGAATTAGAATCAATTGTTAGTAAATATAATTAGTTATTAGGGGATTTGTTATGAATATTGAAAAACTTAATGAGATAAGAGAAGAGTATGCAAAAAATATCAAAATGCGTGAACTCGTAAAGGATAAAATTTATGTTGAACATACTAATCCAAAAGAAAAACAAATAGTTGTGTGTGGTGGAGCTGGTTGTGAAGCTACAGGCGCTAAATCTTTGATTGATGAGTTTAACAAATATATAGAAGAAGAAAAAATCGAAAACGTAGTGGTTGTTCCAGTAGGATGTATTGGACTTTGCGAAACTGGTCCTAACGTTGTTGTATATCCTGAAGGAATTTTCTACACAAGAGTTAAATTATCAGATGTTAAGAGCATTGTCGATAAATCTATTGTAAATGACGAAGTTGATGAAGATGTAGTTTACGAAAATGCAAAACAAGACGATAAGATTTTGAAATACAATTCAGTTGATTTCTACGATAAACAATTTAAGATAGCTTTAAGAAATGTAGAAAAAATTCAATTAGAATCTTTAAATGAATATATTGGTGCAGATGGTTATCAAGCTTTACATAAAGCCATTTTTGATTTAGACCAAAAAGAAATAATTGAAGAAATGAAGAAATCAGGATTGAGAGGTCGTGGAGGAGCAGGTTTCCCTACAGGAAGAAAATGGGAATCAGCTTATAAAGTAGAGAATAATCAAAAATATGTTATCTGCAACGCGGACGAAGGAGATCCTGGTGCTTTCATGGACAGAGCGATTCTTGAAGGAGACCCTCATTCAGTATTAGAAGGTATGGCTATTTGCGGTAGAGCGATTGGTGCTAATCAAGGTTTTATCTATGTAAGAGCAGAATATCCAATTGCTGTTAAAAGATTGAGAATTGCAATACAACAAGCAAAAGAAATGAATCTTTTAGGAAACAACATTTTTGGATCTGATTTTTCATTTGATATCGAATTGAGATTGGGTTCAGGAGCCTTTGTATGTGGAGAAGGTACTGCCTTGATGGAATCTATCGAAGGAAGACGTGGAATGCCTCGTACTAAAATATTCAGAACTGCTGAAAGAGGATTGTGGGATAAACCAACTATTATCAATAACGTTGAAACATTTGCTAATGTTCCAGCAATTATGTATAAAGGTGCAGATTGGTTTACAAGCTATGGTACGGAAGGTTCTCCAGGAACTAAAGTATTCGCTTTAGGTGGTAAAGTTGTAAACACTGGTTTGGTAGAAGTTCCAATGGGATCTACTTTGAGAGAAATAATATTTGATATCGGCGGCGGAATTAAAGATGGAAAGAAGTTCAAAGCTGTTCAAACAGGTGGACCATCTGGTGGATGTATTCCAGAAGAATTCCTAGACACTCCAGTTGATTTCGAATCATTGGCTAAAATCGGTTCAATCATGGGATCAGGTGGAATGATTGTAATGGATGAAGACGACTGTATGGTAGATATTGCTAGATTCTTCCTTGAATTTACTGTAGATGAATCTTGCGGTAAGTGTGTTCCATGTCGTGAAGGTACTAAGAGAATGCTTGAAATTCTAGAAAAAATTACTTCCGGAAAAGGTGAAGATGGAGATATCGAAGCATTAGAAGAATTGTGTGATACTATCACATCTGCTTCACTTTGTGGTCTTGGACAAACAGCTCCAAATCCAGTTATCTCAACATTAAAATACTTCAGAAATGAATATGAAGCTCACATTTACGATAAGAAATGTCCTGCTCATGCATGTAAGGCACTTTTATCATATGAAATTACAGACAAATGTATAGGTTGCACTAAATGTGCTAAAAATTGTCCTGTAAGTTGTATAGAAGGAGAAGTTAAGAAACAACACGTTATCGACAAATCTCAATGTATAAAATGTGGTAATTGCGAAACTGTATGTCCTGTTCACGCAGTAGTTAGGAGATAGATAGTATGATTACTGTAACTATTGATGGAAAAGTAATTCAAACTGATAAGCCTAAATTCATTATCGATTTAGCAAGAGAAAATGGGATTGATATTCCAAATTTATGTTACGATAAAAATTTGGCTGTAGTGAGCGCTTGTAGACTTTGTTTAGTTGAAGTTGAAGGAAGCAAAAAATTAATGACTGCTTGTTCTACTTTGGCAAAAGACAACATGGTTGTTCATACTAAAACTGATAGATTAATAAAACACAGACAAAGAATTCTTCAAATGTTGTTGGATTCTCATCCAAATGATTGCTTGACTTGTCAAAAATCCGGTGAATGTCAATTACAAAAATATTCTTATGAATACGGAGTAAAATTCAGAGAACATGACGGAGCAAGAAGAGAAAAATTAGTAGATGATTCTTCTCCATACATCATTAGAGATGATAGCAAGTGTATACTTTGTGGAAAGTGCGTAAGAACTTGTAATGTCATGGATGATAGAAAAATTCTTAATTTCTCAAATAGAGGATACGAAACAAGAATTAACTTAGATATTAACGATACATTTGAATCTTCTTATTGTATATCTTGCAATAGATGCGTAGTAGCTTGTCCAGTAGGTGCATTGATGGATAAGAGAGCTATGAATTTAGGAAGAAAATGGGAGTTAGAAACTAAGAAAGTTCAATGCAAAGTTTGCGAATACGGTTGTGAATTTGAAGTCTTGAGAAAAAATGGAAAGAATCTTGCATTAAGAGCATTAAGTCCAGAAAATGGCAGACCACTTTGCTTAAAGGGTAGATTGACTACAGAATTATTGAATGTGGACAACCCAAAACAACCTTACAAAAAGATAGGTGGAGAATTTGTCGAAGCTAGCTGGAATAATGTATTAGGTTTGGATAAGATTCTAGACAAAATCGAAAAAATAGATAATTAATATATAAATAAAAAGAATGAATAGGTGAGATAATGAATAGAGAACAATTAATATCAATTATTGATGATGCTGTAAATAGAGAAGATGATTCATATACATTTTACAAAGATGCAGCTGAAAAAGCAGAAGATCCACAAACTAAAAGTCTTTTTGAAAGACTTAGCAAAGAAGAATTAAAGCACAAAGATTACTTACAAAAATTCTTAGAAACTAAAGCTGAAACTATCAAAATTGATGATAGTGAAGATTATAATTTATCACAAGACATTGATAGACCAAGAATGACTACGGAAATGGACTTCAGAGATGCTATCAAATTAGCTATCAAAAGAGAAGAAGAAGCTATGCAATTGTACGCTGATATTGCAAATTCTTGCTTAGATAAAGCTGAACAAGATATTTTTGCTGGATTATCTAAAATGGAAAAATTGCATAAAACTGAACTAGAAGAAATATTTTTGAATGTAGGATTTAACGAAGTTTGGTAGGTGTAATATGTTAAATATAAATATTGATGGTATTGATGTTCAAGTTGAAGAAAATACCACTGTATTAGAAGCGGCGCATAAAATAGGGATTGATATTCCGACATTGTGCCACGATAAATACCTGAGCGAATTTGGCGGTTGTAGAATGTGCTTAGTTGAGATAGAAGGATCCAGAAAACTTCAAACGTCATGTTCTACTATGGTCAAAGACGGAATGGTTGTTAAGACCGAAACTGATCGTTTAGTAAAAACTAGACAAAATATACTTAAACTTTTGATGATGAATCACCCTAAAGATTGCCTAACTTGTTCAAAAGTTGGTAGTTGTAGATTACAAGATTTGTGCTACAGATATGGTGTTAAAAATCCAGAAGTATTAGGCAAATACGGTAATTATGACATAGAAGTTCAAAATCACGAAGTTGATGACACGAATCCATTGATTTTTAGGGACCAAAACAAATGTATTTTGTGTGGAAAATGCGTCAGAGTTTGTGAAGAAGTTCAATGTACACATACAGTAGATTTTAAAAATAGAGGATTTGATTCTTATATTTCTACAGCTTTTGATCTTCCTTTATCTAAGGAAAACTGTCGTATGTGTGGACAATGCATAAGCGTGTGTCCAACAGGTGCATTAATCAATAAACAATTAAAAGATACAAGACCTTGGGAAGTTGAAAAAGTTAAGACAACTTGTCCATTCTGTGGAACAGGATGTCAATTCAATTTAATTGTAAAAAATGGAAAAGTTCAAGGTGTTGAACCATGTGATGGTTATGTAAATCAAAACGCACTTTGTATCAAAGGTCGTTTCCATACAGATATGATTCACTCGGACGAAAGATTGACTACTCCATTGATTAGAAAAAATGGAGAACTGGTTGAATGTAGTTGGGATGAAGCTATAGGTTATGTTGGAAATAAACTAAGAGATATTAAGATGGAATTTGGTCCAGATTCTATTGCTGGTTTAAGTTCGGCTAGATGTACAAACGAAGATAACTTTGTATTCCAAAAAATGATGAGAGCAGCGATTGGAACAAACAACGTCGATCACTGCGCCAGAACCTGACACGCTCCAACAGTTGCAGGTCTTGCAGCTACATTAGGAAGTGGAGCTATGACAAACTCTATAGAAGAAATTCTGGGTGCAGAATTGTTGTTTGTTATAGGTTCTAATGCTACTGAAGCACATCCTATTATTGGTAATAAGATGAAACAAGCAGTTAAAAAAGGAACTAAACTTATAGTTGTAGATCCAAGAAAAACTGGCTTGGCGGAAGAAGCGGATATTTGGTTAAGATTAAATCCAGGTACGGATGTATTCTTATTAAACGCTATGATGAAAGTTATCATAGAAGAAGGATTAGAAGCCAAAGATTATATTGAATCACGTGTTGAAAACTTTGAAGGCTTGAAGAAAACTGTAATGAAGTACGATTTGGATGAAGCTGAAAAAGTTACAGGTGTGGACAAGGAATTAATCAGACAAGCAGCTTTGTTGTACGCAAAGACTGAAAAAGCTGGTATATTTTACACGCTTGGTATCACAGAACACACTCATGGAACAGAAAACGTAATGAGCTTAGCTAATCTAGGAATGCTAACTGGACACGTTGGAATTGAATCTGGCGGTATAAACCCTATCAGAGGACAAAACAACGTACAAGGAGCATGTGATTTAGGAGCATTACCTAACACTTATCCTGCTTATGCAAAAGTTACTGATCCAAAAGCTCGTGAATTTTTCGAAAGCGTATGGAAGACTCCATTGAGTCCAAATCTTGGATACCAAATCCCTGAAATGTTTAATCAAGCAGTTAAGGGAAATGTTAAAGCAATGTATATAATGGGAGAAGATCCTGTTTTATCAGATCCAGATGCAAATCACGTTAAGAGAGCTTTGAACAATTTAGATTTGTTAGTAGTTCAAGATATATTTATGTCTGACACAGCAAAGCTTGCAGATGTTGTATTCCCTGCAACTTGCTACGCAGAAAAAGATGGAACGATTATGAAACAAGTGAAGATGTATTTGAAGAAATGAGAGTAACTATGCCAAGTTACAGAGGTATGACTTACGAAAGAATTGACAAAGTTGGATTACAATGGCCATGTCCTACAACATCTCACCCTGGTACAAAATACTTGCACAAAGGAATATTTGCAAGAGGTCAAGGTCAAATGATGGAAATAGAATACAGACCATCAGAAGAATTGCCAGATGAAGATTATCCAATGATTTTAAGTACAGGAAGAATGTTGTATCATTACAATATAACTACGAGATACTCAAAAGATTTGGATGGAGTAAGTCCTTACGAACTTGCAGAAATCAATCCAGTGGATGCAGAAAGATTGGGAGTAAAAGATTTGGATACTATCAGAGTTACATCCAGAAGAGGAAGTATCGTAACTCGTGTTGTAGTAACTGACAGAGTATTACCTAATATGATATTCATGACATTCCACTACAGAGAATCTCCAGTAAACGAAGTGACATCAAATCACTACGATCCAATTACAGGAACTGGTGAGTATAAAGTGTGTGCAATTCATGTTGAAAAAGTTGATTTGCATCCAGATCATGAGGATACAATTCAAAGATTTGTTAACATGGCAACTTTATTATCAGACGAACACAAAAAAGATAAAAAAGTAATTTAAACAAACAAAAAAAGATCTCAGATTTTTAAAATCTGGGATCTTTTAAATTGCGATTATTTTAAAATATCTTCAATCAATTTTAGCAATTTGTCGTTTGATTGCTCATCCAAAATACAAAATCTAAAAAAGTATTCACTCAAATTATTAAACGATGCACAGTCTCTTATGATAAGAGCATGAGGAATTAATTTTTCTCTTAATTCATGTGCAGTTAATTTTTTGTTCAATATTTCGCATAGTACGAAATTTGATTTTGAAGGATAAACTTTCAAGCAATCTATTTTTTCTAAAGTAGATATCATTTTTTCTTTTTCACTATTAATAAATTCGAACACGTTTTTGTGGTAATCAGTATCCGTGAACATCTCGCCACCAAGAATATCGGCAAAGATATTTATGTTCCACAAATTGGTGTGTTTATTTATTTCATCGTAAAGTTTTTTATTTCCAGTTATTCCGTAACCCAATCTTATTCCTGCAGCTGCGAAAAACTTAGATGTAGAGCGTATAACAAGTAGGTTGTCGCATTTTTCAGTTAAATTTACTGCTGAATATTTGTCTACATCTGAAAACTCAACATAAGTTTCATCTATCATAAAATAGCAATTGCTTGATTTGATGAGTTCTTCAAGTTTTCTGTTTTCAATAGCGTATCCTGTTGGATTGTTAGGATTGGTTAATATTACAAGACTTACGTCATTTTCTTTTATCATTCTCGATAATTTCTCACAATCTATCGCAAAATCATTTGATTTATCCAAATCGTAAGAAATTATATTGGAGTTGATTTTGTTGAGTTCTCTTTCGTACTCAGAATAACTAGGGTTGAATATTATTGCGTTTTTTGGATTGATTAGAGATATAAATGATGAAATCAAATTAGTGCTACCAGATGTAAGCAAGATTTTGTCTCGTGATACGTTGGTGTATTTTTCAATAGATGATAATAATTGATCGTAATTTGGGTCAGGATATACTCCGACTTTATTAAGATTTTTTTCGAGCTTAGTCATGGCTTTAGGACTTGGTCCCAAAGGATTGACGTTTGAACTGAAATCCTTGATTTCATCTATATTAAATCCGTATTCTTTTTGAATTTCAAAAAGATTTGCTCCATGAGATGATTTCATTTTTTCTCCTTATAAAATATTAATACCTCTGGTTTTATCTAATAAAATTGAGATAGATTCTTCTCTGTTGATGTGGTGAATAAATTCGCTCATCAATTCGCTCATATCTACAGCGTGGAACCATTCTTTGTTTTTGATTGACTCTGGTACGTATGTTAAGTTTGTAGAATAAACTCCGTCGATGTAGCCTTCTTTATTCATTTGATCGAATTTGTCAGGACCTTCAGTAAATAGTGCGAAACTTACTGCGCAGAATATTCTGTTTGCTTTTTGTTTTTTCAATTGTTTTGCAATATCAATAACAGATCCACCTGAGGCAATCATATCGTCTACGATTAATATGTCTTTGCCTTCTACTTCACGTCCGATGTATTTGTGTTCAATAATAGGGTTCTTGCCATCGACTACTTTAGTGTAATCACGTCTTTTGTAGAATAATCCTATGTCTTGTTTTAAAATATTAGAATAATAAATTGCTCTATCCATTGCACCGGTATCCGGTGAAATAATAATCATATTTTTCTTGTCTAATTCATCAGTAGTAATATTTTCTTTTTCTAAGAAGTGAGTAACTATTTCTGCTGTAGGATAGATATTTTCAAATGTCATCAATGGGATTGCGTTTTGTACGTTTGGATCGTGTACATCAAATGTGTAAATTCCATCTACTCCCATGTCTTCTAATTCTTGAAGTGCCATTGCACAATCAAGTGATTCTCTGGATTTACGTCTGTGTTGACGTGATGAATATAAAAGAGGCATCATTACATTGATACGAGAAGCCTTTCCATTAATTGCGGAGATAACTCTTTTGATATCTTGGAAGTGTTCATCTGGACCGATTATAGTTTGTTCGCCAAACATATTGTACTTTAATCCATAATTTCCAACGTCTGAGATGATTAAAATATCACGACCTCTAACTGATTCATCGATTGTAACTTTTCCTTCACCGTTACTAAATCTGGATTCTGTTATCTTTAACAAATAACTTTCTGTTGCACCGTTTTTTTTCATTAAAAGTTCGTCAACTTCTTTTGCCAAACCTTCAATGTTCTTCATTGCTATGATTCCAAGTTCTCCGTATGGAAACTCTTCAAATTTTGATTCTGACATAAGTCCTCCTCGTATAATATAGTTGTAGTAATAAATACTACATTTTATTCTCAATCCCACTTTCTTATGGGATAATAATTGTATAGATAGAGGTCGTAGTC
>QWCE01005784.1_pt1 | contig 11062 bp, 10 predicted proteins | sample 1972531 | NCBI WGS metagenome assembly QWCE01 (sample SAMN09866716, study PRJNA288562) | Human gut metagenome isolate term4_stool, whole genome shotgun sequencing... | reverse complement strand
TGTCGATCCGTAAAAACCCGTCGGCGTTTCCATTTCTTTTAACGTCGCCTGCTTTTTAAATAATGGAGAAGGATGCTCCTCATCGGGGGTAAGCGCCCGGGCGAATTTCGCAAGGTCACCGACGGTACCCGCTGCGCTGCCTGCCGGGTAGAGTAATATATAGTAAAGTCCGGCGCCGCCAATGGGTTCGCCGTCGGAATCGTAGCATTTCAATTTCAATCGATGATCACGCACCCATTCATTGTCGCCGTAAGTGGGGCTGATAGAGGTATGCTCCATATGAAGGGGCTCAAAGATACGCTCGTGAACATAGTTTACATAATCCATGCCGGAAATCCGCTGAACGATGTAAGCCGCCAAGGCTGCTCCCCAATTTGAATAGGCCGTGTGCTCTCCCGGCGCATAAACCTGCTTCGGCTGCCTTGTCCTCAAAGCCTCTTCAAGAGACGTCAACTCGAAAATATCCGCTGTTTGAATAAAATATGTATCTTGAAAACCGGCCTGATGATTCATCAAATCGATCATGGTAATGGGCTTGTCAAATCGCAAATTTGTAAGAAAGCCCTCAGGCAAGTAATTTTGAATGTCTGCCTTTAAATCGAGTTTCCCTTCTTCGTGAAGTTGCATGACACTGACCCAAACCATAAGTTTGGAAATGGAACCCCATTCGTACACCGTATTCGCATTCGACAAAAGATTACTTTCTTTGTTGGCGTAGCCGAAGGAATTCTCGTAGATCGTTTCGTCGCGATCGTAAACAATCACGTTCAGACCACAAGTAGTTTTCTCGTGATTACTGACGTATGCTTCGATTGCCGCAGGAAGGTCCTCGTAGGTCAAACCCGAAGGAAGCATTTTATCGGCCGCTTTTGCAGAACATACCGGTGACGTGACGAGAGTAAAGACCAGGCCGAAGAGCAAAGCCAAGCTGAGTGATTTTTTCATCCGACTCCTCCTTGTGCCTATTCTATCGACCAAGTCTATTCATCGTGTCATGATGATATTAATTTCATGTCAAATTCAAAACAGCTTCGGTCTCTTTGAAAAACCGGGCACCGATAAAGATTGCTACGATGTATTTGGACAGTGCATAAATATACCGACGTCAGCTCCTGGCAGACGCCGGTATTTTTTATCGATTCGTTTTCTATTCACCTCGCGCGATTCATTTTTAAAAGCCCAATAGAAAAGGATCAGGTGTTATACATCAACGTAATGACGGAGACGAGGATTCCGACGACGGCAAGAATTAAAAAGCTCTTTTCTCTTTCCTTAGAAAAATAATACCCGATGCCGCCGCCGATGATCAGGACGGTTTGGGAAGCGATGGCCAAAAGTTTCGGATAGGTGTTGGAGGGATTGCCCGACAGATCGACCTGCACGGTGACCATGTCCGGCAAGACTTTGTAGCCGTATAGTCCCAGCCCCATGGCTGCGGCGATCATGGCCCCTACGACGATTTTCTTATTCATTTTCTTCCTCCCTCTTTACATGATGCTTTCGAATTTCGAGCGCCAATACAAGGCGTAAATTTGTATGGACAAATAGACGGCGACGACGATGACAATTTGCAATTTTTCCACGCCCATCAAGGAAAACATGATGAGCATGGCGGCAAACAGATAGGTCATGAGATCGTAAGCTTTCGACTTGGATTTTTCCGCGATGACTATGTTCCTCTCGTCTTTCTTTTCGATTTCGATTTGCCGCATGAGCGCCTCATTATTTCTCAAGGAGAAATAGCTGATGATGTTTCCCGTAAAGTGGCCGAATATTCCGCAGCCGATGCCGATCAACAGATAGTAAATGGCGACGATCCCTTTCTCGTCGCTCGCACCGTTCATGTGGGCGAAAATACCGAGAACGATCAGTGCCAGTCCAAAAAGTGCAAAAACTAAATTTTTCAAAACCGTGTTATTTTGTTTCATCTTCCTCTCCCTCTTCATAGATAAAAATATCTTCTATGGTCAATTGAAAGTACGCCGCGATTTTAAAGGCCAAAAGAATAGACGGATTGTATCTTCCGTTTTCTAAAGAGCCGATGGTCTGCCGGGATACTTCGAGAATATTTGCCAGTTCTGCCTGCGTGATGCCGCGTTCTTTTCTTATCTCCTCAAGTCTGTTTTTCAGATGGAATCACCTCCGATGGATGACAAGCTAGCTTTACATTTAATGTAATCGGTCTTCTCTTTGATGTCAAGCTCACTTTCCATTTTTCTATTAAATCAAGAATTCCTTCTCCTTCTTTGTAAAAGAAAGATAAAAGAAAAAAGCACCTACTATGTAAGTGCTTAAATTCGGTCTTGAATTCAAATCTCGCGAAGGGATTTACTCGTCATTTTTTTCTTCCAGTTCCTCGGCCACTTCCTCAGCCACGGCTTTTTTGATTCTTTTGTCGTCGATAATGGAGGCTTCGGCGAGCTTTTCCAGTTTTTCGTCGTCTTTTTTGCTGAACTCTTCGTCGTCGTCTAATTTCTTACGGGTCAAGCGAGTGAGCTTCTTGCGCTTTTTGATCTCGGATTTTATTTCGCTCCGCTCACGAATCCAGGCGCCGATTAAAATCAGAATCAGGATCAGTCCCAAATACCCTAATATCGGATAGAGTATGCCCATGAGTTTTTTAAAGCCTAAAAAGGACAGACCGAAGCCGGCCAAGGTAAACACGATCAAATTGCGTTTAAAGGTGCCTTCCGTGACGGACAGGCGCCGGGCGGCGGAGTAAAAAAGGGACATGCCCGTGTTAAAAATCATGCCGAAGATGATAACGGACATGGCGAGGCCCATGGCCGGGTGCACGCTGTCCAAGACGGTTTGCATGGGAATGTCCGCATCCTTCACGATCTCCAAAGCGAGAAAAAGTGTCACGCCCACGAGTCCCGTGAGAGTGGCCACCAAGGCGCCGCCGAGCATGCCGCCCATGCGCGCTTGAGCCGAGTCGGTTTTGCTGCCCCCTAAGACAAAGGCCATGGATATGCCGCTGATCATGCAAAGGCCGAAGTAGTTGATGGTAGACAGGGGAAGGTTGGGCACAGCCGGGGTCAGGCTTTTTCCCAGGGCGTCCAACAGGGCCGGATCCGGGTTTGCCTTCACCATGGTAAACGCCGCGCCGATCAGAGTGAAAACTAAGACTAGTGGCGTGAAAGCTCCGATAATTTTGGCCACCTTGTCGAAATCCAGCATGCCCACGACGATGATAAGCGCCGTACATAGAAGGGAGCCTACCCAGGGAGCCAAGCCGAATTGTTGCTCCAGGTTCGACCCGGCGCCTGCGATCATGACAAAGCCCATTAAAAAGCAATTGACGATGAGGGCATAATCCATCAATTTCGTCACGGCAGTGGAAGTGACTTCATCCAACACGTCGATGTGGCTTTGGGCGACGAAGTGGCTCCCTAATTGCATGACGATGCCGCCCACCACCACGTGCAACACGCCTACCACGGCGATGCCATAGAGACCCGAAAGACCAAAGGACAGAAAATACTGCATGAGCTCCTGGCCGCTGGCCAATCCGGCGCCGGTGAGGACACCGACGTAGGCGAATATAATGCTTAATGTTTTTTTATTCATTGCTACTCCTTTGTTGCGTAGTTCTGCTTAAATAAGTAGTTTATCATAAAATTTTCATTCATGAAAACACCGACGCCAGACTACGTCCGACGCCGGTTGGTGCGTTTTATCGCCTAAAGCCCAATTTTATTTTTTTCTTGTTTAAGATAAAGGAGCCGAGGAGCACCAGGGCCAATCCGATGGCCATATTGAGGGTAAAGGACTCGTCCAGGACCAACACCGAGAGCAGGGATCCGAAGATCGGTATAAATAATTTATACACGCTGAATTCGTTGGCATGGTAGTGTTGCAGCACCGAGGTCCAGATGGAAAAGGAGGTCGCCGAAATAAAGGAGCCGTATAAAATCATAAGGCAGCCCTTCGCCGTAAGGGCCAGGGGCCTGCCGGCGATGGTGAGCCCGAGGACGATGAGCACCGTCGCGCCGATAATAAATTGAAAGGCCGTGAGGATAAAGGAGTTTTCGCCTTTTCCGTATTTTCGTATCAACACCGAGGCCAGGGCGTTTAGGGTGGTGGCCATAAGCACGAAGCCTTCCCCGGCGGCGTGGAAGCCTCCCCCGGCACTTTCCCCCGCGCCTTTGGAAATCAATATGCCCATGGTGCCCAGGACGAGGGCGATGATAATATTCGGGTTCACTTTTTCGTTGGGGATCAGGACCGCCGAGATCAGCACCACGAGAAAGGCGTTGGTGGATTGGATAATGGACGACCGCACCCCCGCCACATGGGAAAGGCCGATGTAATAAAAAATGTATTGCAGGGAGGTTTGAATCAGGGCCAGGATCACGACAAATTTCCAATTGACTTTTTTAAAGGCGACCGGCCGCCCCTTTTCGCTGATTTTAAAATAGATGAGGGTCAAGAACCCGGCAAATAAAAAACGGATCCCCGCCACCAGTATTTTTAATCCCGTGTCCGCGTCGCCGATGCCCAGCTCCGCAAAGGTGGTTTTAATTAAGGGGATGGCGCTCCCCCACAAAAGCATGGCAAGGATACTTAGTATAACGGCGTTTCTCTTTTTTTCTAACAAGTTTGCCTCCGCACGACTCTACTATTTACAACTGCCCTGCTCGCCCTGCAAAGGGATGCATGGGACAGATAGTTCCCTTTTCTCTCTACCTTTTCTTTTGCCTTCTCATGATCGACCGGCTTTTCTTCCCCGTCGGGAGGCAAAATATCCACTTCAATCATGGCCGGTTCTCATTTTGAGGCAGAATGTGTTGAAGAAGTTTCGCCCCGAAATAATAGGTGTCCAATCCCCCGCTAATATAATCCGGATAGAGTAATCGAATTATTTTCATTTTATCCTCATACACTGGATTATACGTGGGTCCCATTCATCCGTTGAAGTGCTTCGCTCTTTCATCCTCTATGAATCTTAAAGCAGACTGGCGACAGTATCGCCGTGTCGAGTTTCGTCCTTTCTCACGCTTTCAATCACGGGAAATTTTTCCGCAACCGGCGCGTAGTTTTCGGCGGCGGCGTATTCTCCCTTTGCGATAAGCGGGTAGAGCCTCTTTTTTCCGATTATCTTATAAAGGATGGGCATGAGGATGGCCAAGGTTTTCTTCGGCTTTAAATTTTCGTTTGTAAGTCCGTGAAACACGGCCGCGTGGTGACCTTCTTCTGCAGCCAGCTTTCGAAAGGTGTCTGCGTCCTTTGTATCTTTCACTACCTCTGCAAGGGCTTGATACATACGGACCGCATCCAATTCTCCTTGTTGGGATTTTAATAATATTTTTCTATCGTTGTCGCTTCTGTTCATTTCATTTTCCTTTCAATCGCATGGATTTGTATCTTCTCTAAAAGATACCCTCTTCCTTGATTATAAATACCAACTATCGAAACGTGAATAAGATCCGATGCTACTCTATATCCATAGCTCCTTCGGCGTAGAAAAAGGCCTTAAGATTTAAACTCTTAAAGGCCATCCTTTTTCACGCTTCATTTACTATTGATTTTATTTTCTTTGTTCCTCAATTTTACCGATTGCAGTTTTTTCTCGAAGCCGATAATCGCCCCTAAAAAGGCGCCAGAGTCATTCTGCCTGCCACTAATAATACATTCATTCCCTGTCTCCTTCTATCCCGCCTCGTGCCGATTTAAATAATTTATTTCGCAAAAGCCAATCCTCGTTCGAGACGCGCCGAATTTTAATATCTTGAATTGTCAAGTCAAGTGCAACTCTACTGAACGGTAAACTTCATAAGGCGTTTTCCGGTTTAAGCATTTAGGCGGTCGGTGATTGATCTCTTCTATTTTCGCTTGGATATAGCTATCTGATTGGTCAATATCTTTCGTTTTTGGAAAGTATTCTCTTAATAGACCATTTTTATTTTCGTTGGTACCTCTTTGCCATGGATAATGAAGCAACGGAAAATAGAATTCAACAAGAGACAGTTGCTGTGAGACTTCAGGATGTTGTGAAAATTCTTTCCCTCTATCGGGAGTAATGCTTTGAAGGGGTTCATTTTCCGCGGGAACTTCCGTTTCTATGGCCGTGGCCACGCCTTCATCGGTCATGGAAATTACTTCCGGGCATATCCCGGCGCAAAGACCGCATCAGATGCAATTTTCATTGACCCTATACTTCATCTTTCTTCTCCCTTTCTATGATTCCAAGGTAAGAAGAAGGGCCATCTTAAACTTCTTCGTGGCTTTTACCGCATGCAGACCGCCCTTCGCGAAGTGAAAGTTTTCGCCGGCGCGAATGGTATGATCTGTCCCTTCGTAACCGATGACCGCCTCGCCGTCCAGCGCAAAAATAATTGCCTCGCCGGGGGCAGCGTGTTCCGATAGGCCCGTGCCTTCGTCGAAGGCCATGACCACAAGCTTCATCTTGTCATTATGCACCACGTCCATGTTGACGATCTTGCCTTCCCCATAGGGGGCCAGGTCTTCCAGCTTAAAAATTTCTCCTGCTTTCACTAATTCGTTCATCCTACTCTCCTTTCCTACACACACTTCCGTATACACACTGCCCTCTGTCGTCCTCATGCCCACGGGGACGTCCGTTTCTGTTAAGATGCATTCTCCGGCGCGCAGCTTTTGCGAAAAGCCGTCACGTCCGTAAACCTCCACGCTTCCTTCCGCTACGATCAATAGCTTATGGTAAGGATAAATTTCCGCGCTGATGTCGGTATGCTTCGCCAGGGAAAAATACGTGATCCCGCTGTCTTCGCCGCCGAAAGCCTTTGAGACGGTGCAGCCCGGAATCGGCGGATTGTCCTTCCCGATGGAAAAAACCTCGCCGACGGTTTTCCTTTCGTTGACCTCCATGTCGTTCATGATTTTTCCTCCTCCCTCGATTTTCTACTTGCATTATAGTACAATCGTGACAACAGGTATGTTGTTATGACAACGAATCGGAGGCTTTATGAATACTTCTTTTCTTGCGAGCACGCAGCTTTTCCACGGCATCAGCGAAAGCGAAATCACGGAGCTCCTCCTCTGCCTGGGAGCCCATGAGCGCAGTTTTCAAAAGAGCGACACTGTCTTCCGAGCCGGATCGCCTGTGGACGCCTTCGGGCTCGTGGAAAAGGGCAGCGTCAATATCGTGGTGAATCTCTATTGGGGAAACAGTATTATTTTCGGCCATGTGGGCAAGGGCGAGGTCTTTGCTGAAAACTACGCGGCCATTCCCGGAAAAGAGCTGGTGTGCGACGTCGTCGCCTGCGAGAATACCCGCGTCCTCTTTCTGAAAATGCTGAGCGTTTTGACGACTTGCCGGAAGGGCTGCGCCTATCACAACCGCATCATTCAGAATATGCTTCGCATCTCTGCCCAAAAAAATTTGAACATGTCCTCCCGCATGATGCATACCGCTTCCAAATCCCTGCGAGAAAGGCTTTTGTCTTATTTTTCCGAGCAGGCCCTAAAACACTCGAGCGCGCACTTCACCATTCCCTTTAACCGCCAGCAGCTGGCCGACTACCTCGCCGTGAACCGCAGCGCCATGTCCAATGAGCTTTCTAAAATGCAGGAAGAAGGGCTCATTACTTTTCGTAAAAATGAGTTTACATTGAATGAGACCGCACGGGATGAATAAATTGCGCGGAGAGCTAAGCCTTTTCGTAGACAGACTGCAATTCCATGAAAAAGATTCTTCAGCCGTAGCCGGAGAATCTTTTTTGTTGCGCAAAATCAGGCTTGCTTGCCGAGAAAATGTTCCTTTGCAAATTCCATGTCCTGTACCATCTCCAGGGTGCCCAGATACTTGCCTGCCCCGTCCCGCACGGCCATATATTTCACGAGCATGGTGCGCCCGCTTTTTTCCATCCATACCTCTACGAGATCGCGACGGCCCTGTCTGAAATCGTCGATGATCGAACGCACCATGGGCTCGATTTTCGGCGGATGGCAAGAGAAAACCTCGCGGTTCAGCGCCATGAGGGGGCGCTTGAAGACCTTCGGCCCTTCATCGAAGAAGCGATTGATATTGTCCGCATCGACAAAGGTGATCTCCATGGGGATCGTGTTCAAAAGGGCGGTCAGCTGCTCGATAGTAAGGCGTCCGCCGGGCATGACGATCTCCCCTTCAGCGGCTTTAGCCACCGCCTGCGTTGCCTTTTCCGCAGCTTCCCAAGTCTCCCATTCTACGCCGAAGCAGGCGGCGTAATCCTTTGCATCCCGATAGATGCCCTGCCATTCCTCTTCCGTAAAATTAACCGCGCAGATGGGAAACAGAATGTTTTGCTCCTTGTAAATCATCTCCTCCGCACGGGTAAGCACAGCGTCGAGCTCGGTATTCCAATCCTTGCCGCGTTCTTCTTCCTTCGCAAGGGAAGAGAGCGTATCCCGAATCTCATCGTCTACCGTCCACATGACGTCGGATGGCCCGGAGATTTCGTAATGAACCTTCAGCAGCGGATAGAGGAGATCGCCCTTCTTGGCGTAATGAATCGAAAGCTCGCGAATTTGAGGAAGGAGCGATTCATCTCTGCTCTCTTTAAATTTGGCGAGCAGCTCCGACAATGCGTCGTTTTCTTTCTTAAAGGTGGAAAGAGGATGACCCGGGATTTCTTCCAGCGCCGCGGCCTTGGCATTTTTATCTTGCTTCACAGCCTGCGCTTTTTTTCTCAAGACCGATGCCTCCACTTCCTTTTCGGCATTGGCGATCTTCTCTTCCGTGGTGGATCCGTGAAACAGTGCCGAGTGAACGTCGCACAGTCGCTGAACCTCGCCGAGGGGCGTGCCTTCCTTCAAGAGCGCCTGCTCCGCTTCCATAATCTCGGAGGCCTCCACCTCTCCGAAATCGCGGACGAAATCCGCCCTCACATCTTCCAAGGCCTCTCCGTCGCCGAGCCTTTTCAGATAAGCCTTCAATTGCTCCCTGCGATCCCCGGAAGGACGGCTTGGTTTTTCTTCCTGCCCTTGTGTACTCGCAACCGAAGCCATATCCGGCATATCCCCCGCCGGCTCAAACCCATGGCTCATCAGCGCGGTCATCACATCCGTCATAGAGATGTTCTTCATCCTCGCACCCTTTGGGATGGTCATCATCTTGCCCACGGAATGCAAGATGGGCTTTTTCGTAATTTCGGTGAAGCCCAGACCCGCCATAATGTCCACAAGCTCCGGATACTCCTGTGTCAGCTCGAAGACCGTTTTATTCAAATCAAGTTTCTTTGCCATGTCGATAACTCCTTTCATTTCTCTTTTTCTTCATTGTAATCACAAGAGGAGTCAATGTATGTTGTTTCGCCAACATTTGATGTGATTCATAATATTTCTAAGATGAATGCTTCTCACGCTTGGTATATAACCGTTTTGTGAACAAACAAGTGTAATACTTCAAATATATTTAAATAAATTTTATATGGGTTCGGTCCACAATCGCGGTCGGGCAGAATATGTGGCCTACATTTTAATTGCATCTCGACGCCGAAGACAGGCAATTCATTCCTGTGATTTTATCTTCCATACTCGGCGATTACTTTAACCGTTCGATGATTTCATCTTGTGCCTGTCTGCCTTCTTTGAAAAACCGCGCCAAAGGATAACAGTGGCACATGCCCTTTCCGACAATGATTTCGTATGGAGCATGGTATTTCTCCATGGCCTTTTGAAATTCTTCCGCGTAGGCGTAGAGGCATTCATTTTCTCCGTAATAAAAATAAGTTTTCGGGAAATTCGTAAAATCGCCTACCGTTCCGTCTAACATATATTCCGGCAGATCTTTATCTCCCTTTAAGATCTCTCTCGCCGTTTTAATATAGGTCGGTTCAATCATAATGTCTTTATGCTTCAGCTCATGTAACTTTTCCCATATTTCTCTGTTCTCATGGAGCGTGACATCGGGAATGCCGCCGGGAGAAACGGAAATAATTTTTTCGGGCATGGGAAGGGGTCTGCCCAAGGCATTATTATGTAGAAAGATCCCAAGGGAAAGACAGGCCCCTGACGAAAATCCTAAGACGCCAATGTTTTCCGCCTTATAGGTTTCCGTCATTCGCCGATAGGTTTCAAAGGACACTTCATAGGTCTTATCCACCTTTACATCTTCCGAGCAGAGGGGATAGAACAAAAACCAAACATCTTTACCCGTTCTTTCCATGATTCTTTCCGCCAAAGGAAAATCCAATTGGTTCGGCTGCGTGATCATGCCGCCGCCGAAGAGATAAAGGACCGCCCCGTCGGCGGGCATTTGATTTTTTTGGTATGAAAGCAGCCTGTATCCCATGACCTCTCTATGGAAAAGAAAATAGTTTTTCCTCTCGGCCCGCTTCATTGCCCTGTCCAAATCAAAGACTTTTTTCGCATTTTCTTTCCTTGCATAGGCGAGCATGTCTTCTTTGTTTTTTAAAAACATCTTTTTGACTCCGAGTAGCCTTACGATGGTCGATGCCATCTTATAAGTTAAACTCATTTTCCCCTCCTTAAAGATCATTTCCCCAATGCTGTTTGGCCCTGCGGTTCATTCTCTGTCCCCTGTAATAAAATAATCGCAACAATCCGCGCCATTGGCTATGGTGTCTTTTCTGTGGAGTACGCCGTGTTGAAGGCTGATCATCACCTCATCCAGCTCGCAAAACAGGGGCATTAATTCAGCGACCCCGAGCTTCTCGGTGTAGGCACAAATCGGGCAACGGGTGATTCTGTAGTAACAGGCGCCCTCGTAGGGTTCGCCTACAAAATCCACTTTGAACGACGTGGGGTAGCGCTTTTCTTTTTCCGGCGTATACCATTTGACATACTTCAGGATGTTTTTCTTGTTGGCCGCCTTTCCCCACTTCGTATTCAGGTCGATCAGGGAAAAATACGGGCCGACAAAATAAAGGGACCGACGCATCATTTCTTGCACGATTTCAGGCGGAATCTTTTTTTCGCTTGCTAAGTAGGGGGCGACAAAAACGAGGGCAAACATCTCGTTGTAGGCCATGGGATTATCCTCGCCGATATCCTCCGCCTCTTCGACTAACTTTCGATACACTTTTTTACTTTTTTTAATGATCTCGCCGGCATAGGCCCGGCCGTATGTTTCCGCCAAGAC
>QWCE01005781.1_pt1 | contig 11064 bp, 10 predicted proteins | sample 1972531 | NCBI WGS metagenome assembly QWCE01 (sample SAMN09866716, study PRJNA288562) | Human gut metagenome isolate term4_stool, whole genome shotgun sequencing... | reverse complement strand
AATAGGATATACAGCAGCAGATGATACTGATGCTGATGATACAAAAGCTGGTATTCAAGTTGAAAAAACTGAAGGTGTCAATTTAAGTAATATACAATGGGCTAAACCTGGTATATATGAGTATGAATTAGAAGAAGTGATTCCAAATGCTGGGATCAAAGATATGGACTATGGTTACTTATTAAGTTATAAAAATAGATATCTAAAGCCAGGACAAAAAGATTATAACCCTTATAAAATTACATTTAAGGTTGAAGAAATAAATGGAAAACTGGAAGTAACAGGAATTACAGTTTTTAATCGAGATGGAAAATTTCAAGGAAAAATAAATTATGATGCTGAGAAAGGCCTTAAATTTAAAAACTACTACGATAAAAAAGATGGAAATACTCCAACTCCAGGTGGTGGAACAGATATAACAGATGATGATAAAAAAGGTTTTGCTTTTAAAAAGATTGTAGATAGCAAAAATCAAACTGATTTAGACAAATCCTTTGATTTTGATTTAAAAGTTGAAAAAGCTGTTGGTTCAAATTCAAAAGACAAAGAATTTAAATATGTAGTAGTGGATAAAGATGGGAATGTTGGAGGAGAACAAACAGCGGCTTATGGTACAGAGTTTACAGTTAGCCTAAAAGATAAGGAAAGAGTTGTATTTACAGATGTAATTTTAGGATCAAAGGTAAGTGTATCAGAAAAAGATTCTAAAGGTCTTACTCCATCTGTTAAATCTGATTTCTTTGAAGAAGATAAAACTGCATCAAATGATAAAACAGCGGCAGGTATTATCGGTGACACAAAAGGAAACTATGCAGAATTCACAAATAAAAATGCACCTCTAACAGGTGTCCTAATTGACAACCTACCATACATTGCCCTAGTTGCAGTGGCAGGTCTTGGTATATTCTTCTTTGTGAAAAACAGAAGAGAAGAGGAAATCTACGCATAATCGCAATTGATGAAAGATAATAAAGGAAATCAAAATATAAGTATTTCTCAAATTATAAGCCATAGAAAAGAGCCAGAGGGCAAAGGCAAGATTATCCTAACAGCAGATCAAAAAAAGAAGATAATAAGGATAAGAAGAGCATCAAGGCTTCTTGATTATCTTATCCTTATCCTTTCTCTTTTGGCTCTCCTAATCGGATTTTATGCCTTTTGGGATACCCACAAGGTCATGGAGGTCGCTGATAGCAGTTCTTACTCTGTGTATAAACCTGATAAGATGGACAATCTCAATTTTGCCGACCTTAGCAAGAAAAACCCAGACCTTATTGGCTGGATTGATGTCTATGGAACAAATATTGATTATCCGCTTGTCCAAGGAAAGGATAACGACGAATATCTCAACAAAACTGTCTTGGGAGAGTTTTCCACAGGCGGGTCGATTTTCTTAGATGCGTCAAATTCCAAAGATTTTACCGACTATCAAAATATAATCTATGGACATTTTATGGCAGAACGCAAGATGTTTGGAGATCTGGAGCTTTTTGATGACAAAGACTTTTTCGATAGTCATAAGTACGGTCTTCTCCACAGGCTTGGAGAAAAATCTAATGGTATAGAGTTTTTTGCCCTGATAAAAACTGTCGGAACCGACATGACGGTCCTAAGGACAAGCAAAACCATAGAAGAAAATCCAAATCTCATAGATTATATTTATGAAAACAGCAAGTATGCTAGAAAGCTAGATTTTACTAGCGAGGATAATATCGTAGTCCTTGATACCTGTGATTTTACAATCACAGACGGCAGGTCAATCCTAGTGGGTAGATTAACTGACAATATCGAGGAAAATACCTTCAGGGATAGTTCTGTCATAGAAAATCCTTTCAGCGAGCTTTTGAGCAAAAAATACGAGATAAATCTTTTAAAAATACTTTTAATTATTTGGGTCATACTTGTAATAATTTATCTGATATATGAATTAATTAGAAAAAAGAAGGAGGATAAGCCAAGTGTACAATAAAATAAGTAGAAAATTTAAAAAATGCACTAGAATTTTAGCGGCTTTAGTTTTTCTCTTTGCGTTTTTCCTCTCTAATCCAAAAGCCTATGCTGATGACCTTAGCGAAGTAATAAGGATAAGTCAAAAGATAAGCATAAATTCTCCTTATGCCAAGCCACAAGATAGCTTTACCTATATCTTGGAGTCTGTAAGTAAAGATGCTCCCTTGCCAGAAGAGGCAAGTGGGTCTTATAAATTTAGCCTAAGGGGCGATGAGACAAAGGATTTGTCAATTACATTTACCAAGGCAGGAGAATATACTTACAAGCTCTACCAAGAAAAATCTGATATAAAAAATGTAAGCCAAGATAAAGAGGTCTATACTATTGTAATTAGAATTGGTGAAGTAGATGGTAAGCTTGTCAAGGAAATGATTTTAATAAAAAATTCTTCGGGCAAGAAGGTAGAAAATATAGAATTTCATAATATCTACAAGATAGAAGAAAAAACACCTGGCGTGCCAGAAAAGCCCGGAAATACGGATAAACCAGATAAACCAGATAAACCAGATAAACCAGAAAAACCGGATAAACCAGAAAAACCTCATAACCCAGAAAAGCCAAATAAAAGAAATGACAAGGATAATAAAACAATATCCAATGTCAAAACTGGTGTAAGAGAAATAGGTTTTCAAGTTTTACTAATAATGCTTATAGCAATTGGAGCATTAAAAGCTTTGGATAAAAGTAAAAATAAAATAAATGTGAATTAGAAAAGACCCCAAGTCAGAGATTTGCTGATTTTGGGTCTTTTTGATCTGAAATATTTGATTATCTGCATTAAATTCCCCAAGTCATCTAGTTTTCTAGCATCTTCTAGGAATTTTTATAGACGTTTTATACTTATAGTGCGAAGAAATTTTAGTCCTTGAGATAGGGTTTTTATTCGCTAATTTCTTTTATCTCTTCAGGTATAATTTTATTTGAGAAATAAATTAGACCTGCTGTGAGGACTGTGTCGTCGATGTAGCCCATAAATGGCAAGACGTCTGGGATGACATCGGCTGGTAGGGCTATATAGAGTAGGGAGAGAGCTGCTAAGATTTTGGCGGCTTTTGGTGTGTCCTTGTTTGTTAGTGCTCTAAAATATCTTGGTATTAGTTTTGTTAATTTATTCATAAAATCATTCCTTTTTTAAATTTGATTATTAAGTATCTTAACTTCTAGTTTCATTATACTAGGAATAATTAAAATTCAAGCGAATATTATTAAGTTTTGATTTAAAAAAATGAATAATGTCCACAGTTTAGTTATATTTTTCCCTTTGGGTATAATAGCTATAGAGAAAGAAGGTTTTTTATGGGAGTTAGATTTAGAAAAAGTATTAATTTAGGTAAGGGCTTTAGGGTAAATATGTCCAAGTCCGGCCCGGGATTTTCTTGGGGTGGCAAGGGTTTTAGAGTGACAAAAAAAGCAAATGGTGGTTTTAGAACAACAGCCTACATTCCTGGCACAGGTCTTTCCTACCAAAAAGATTTCTCAAATCCTTTAAAGGGAGAGAATAAGAAAAAAACAAAAAAATCAAATACTAGATTTGAAGAAGTAGCTGATACAGAAGAAAGAGATTTTGGTCTTGATTTCAATAATCTAAAGTCGACAGGTCTTAAGGATGTCTTAGATCAAACCGGATATACATATCCCCTAAGAAAGATAGGTCTTCTTGTCTTTATTCTGGGGATTGTCCTTACTTTTGTAAATCCTATTTTGGTGATAATTGCAATTGCCGGTGCTATAATGTATTTTTATAAAAAGAGAAATCCGGTTGAAATCGAATATGATTTTGAAGGTGAAGCGGCAGAGGAATACGACCTTACAAATAAGCTTCTTGCTGGGATTTTGGAAAGCGATAAGGTTTGGCTGGTTGATGGGCTTTTAGCAGATGATGATAGAAATACTATTACAGCTAGGAAAGAATTGGAAATAAAAGAAGGCCTTGTTGGAGATTTGTCTACAAATGTGAAGGTTTATAGTCTTGTGGCAGGAAATCTCACTTTGTCTTTTCTTCCAGATGCCCTACTTATAAATAAAAATGGGGCCAATAAGGCTATTGATTACAAGGATTTACAGGTTGATTTAAGAAGCGAAAATTTTCTAGAAGAAGAAAAGATTGCTGATGCGACTCTAATTGATAAGACCTATCTTCACTCAAATAAGGACGGGTCTCCTGATAAGAGATATAAGGACAATCCAGAGGTAAACCTAGTGGAATACGGGGTTTTAGAGATGAAAAATACAGATGTTGACCTTGTGATTGTATTTTCAGATACTGTTATAGATGGAAAATAAGATGGATATTGATTTAAGAAAAAGAAATTTTATAGCGCTTAAGGATTTTTCTGAAAAGGAAATTCTTTATTTGATAGATTTGGCGGCGTATTTTAAGGATTTGAAAGCTAAAAGAAGGCTTCACAAATACCTAGAGGGTCAGAATATTGTTTTGCTTTTTGAGGCGGCGTCAACAAGGACCAGGACTTCTTTTGAGATAGCGGCAGCTGACTTGGGAATGACTACATCATTTATAAACTACACCCAGGCAAAAATGGGCGAAAATGAATCGATTGAGGATACCATTTCTGTATTTGATCGATATTACGACGGGATCGTCTACAGGGGCCACGAGCAAGACCTCCTAGAAAAATTGGTAAAAATTACAGAAGTGCCAATTTATAATGCTATGACAGATATGTTTCATCCTTCTCAGATGATTTCAGATATGCTTACCATTAGGGAAAAATTTGGATATCTAAGAGGCCTAAAACTTGCATATCTTGGCTATCCTGGCGATATTATGCCTAATTCTCTAGTCATCACTTGTTCAAAACTTGGTATAGATTTTGTAGGCTGCGGACCAAGGAAGTTTTTCCCGAGAAAAGACTTGGTCAGACTTTCTAGGAGATTTTCCGACAAGCACGACTCAGATGTGATTTACACAGATGATATAGAAGAAGCAGTTGCAGATGCCGATATAATCTACACTGATATGTGGATTGCCCTTACAGAAAAGGACGACCCACCTATGGACAGGATAAGGAGGCTCTATCCTTACAGGGTGACTGATGAGGTCATGGCCATGTGCGATAAGGATGCGATTTTCATGCACTGTCTGCCAGCCTTCCACGATCACAAGTCAAATCTAGCAAAAAAAGTCTTAGCCAAACTCCCAGAAGATATGAAAGATTGGGATTTTAATGGGATGGAAGTTGCTGATTCGGTCTTTAGATCTGATAAATCCATGGTTTTCGACCAAACTGAAAACAGGATTCCTGCTGTTAAGGCGATTTTATATTCAACCTTAAAATACGATTAGAAAAAAGCTGGTAGAAATTTTGCAAAATCCCCTTGCATTTAAGGGGATTTGCCTTATTGTCTACCAGCTTTTTAATTGCTTATTTTTTGGGAAACCATGGTATTATTCGATTTACTCTCTTGCAATACAAGTCATATTCCTTGCCGAACTTGGCCCTTAGCCATTTTTCTTCGCTTTTTTTCATCAAAATTGTCAAAAATATCCAGAAAATAATTGGCAAGACTAACAAGAGATAATTTTTTGCAAATAGGAGAATTCCTGTAAAAATTCATATAAAAGCGGTATAAACAGGATTTCTTACTATGCCATAAACTCCGTTGGTAATAAGAATTTCATCCTTGACCCTTGCATTTATTTTTTGTATTAAAACAGCTTTTACCCACAAGTATAGGCCTAAAATTATTAAGATAAAACCAATGATTACAAAAAGTGTTTTAGCCTTGTCGACCTTCCCAATTTCTAAATATCCCAAGTGATTTAAAATTAATCCCAGGATTGTTAGGGAAAGACAAGATAGGACGTAGATGGGGCCAACTCCAAAGATAGGAAGAGAATTATTTTTTTTCATTTTTTTCTCCATGTAGAATAATATTTGCTATAATTTTATTATATTGGTAGTCTAATTTCTCGGCAAGAATTTATGCAAGAATAAGCGTTCATATGAATGGATATTCATTATAAGTAAGTTTGATTATAATAATCGTTATCAATATCGATGACCTAAAAATTTGATTTGAACTAATAGAGGGTATCATTATTGCTAATTCAAGGTTTATCAAGGAAAAAATTAATAGAAAAACTTGATTTTGTAGAAAACTTAACTATAATAATATTACAATATTTATACAATATTAGTATGTATTTTAAGGAGAGTAATATGGTAAGTAAAAAGTTTATTAGAATCGGTGCAGGCGTTTTAGTTGGTGCTCTTGGTGGCAAGGTTCTAAGCTCACAGATGGCTAAAAAAGCAGCTGTTGGAGCTGTTGCAGGTGGCCTTAGAGTAAAGGAATCTATCGATAAAACAGTAGAACAAGTGAGGGTTTCTGCTGATGATATAGTTGCAGAAGCTAAGGAAGCCAATGCTAAAGAAGATTTAGAAAGGGCTAAAAAAGAAGCTGAGCTTAATATAGATGAGGTTGCCAAAGAAGACCTTATTAATCAAATCAAAGAAGAATTAAAAGAAGAAATCAAGGCTGAAATCAAAGAAGGCGAAGACAAAGAATGAGGGCAAGCTTAGCCCATAGGCTAGATACTAGGGCCAGGTTTGTCTACGAAGAAGATCTCTCTTTTGACCTAGCTAATAATTTAAAATATTTAGTTGAAGGTTTGGAAGGAGTGAGTTTTTGTAAGGTAAATCCCCTTGCAAATTCATTTACAGTTACATTTGAAAGAGGGAAACTTCCAAGCCTAGCCAGGTTTATCCTAGGCCTTGACATAAAAACAATAAAGGACTTGGTTATTGAGGATCCTGATTTTTATCCACAAGAAGAAGAGGATATCTTTAGGATTTTGAGGGATGCTTTTTATAGGAGAATTTTCTTTAGGTATTTCATCCCAGCACCTCTAGGTCCATACTTCATCATGCTTAGGGCCTATCCATTTATCAGGGACGGTTTAAATGCTATCCGCCAAAGAAAGCTTAATGTGGAACTTTTGGATGCTACAGCTATTTCTGTGTCCCTAGCAACAGGGGAATTTGGCGATGCGGCTAATATTATGTTCCTATTAGATTTGGGTGAGAAATTAGAAGATTACACACTTAAGAAATCCCAAGATGATTTGGCTCATTCTCTTGCCTTAAATATTGACAAGGTATTTGTGGTGGATAATGGCGAAAAATCCTTAAAGCCTCTTAAGGAAGTTGAAATTGGAGACCTGGTTGAAGTTGAGATGGGATCTACCATTCCAGTTGACGGTCAGGTTGTAGACGGTCTTGCTATGGTAAACGAAGCATCCTTCACAGGTGAAAGTGAACCTGTTAAGAAAAATAAGGGATCAGTTGTCTTTGCAGGTACAGCCCTCGAAGAAGGTAATATCCTTGTTAGGGTGAGCAAAAAATACGACGATTCAAGGCTAAGCCACATTATAAACCTCATTTCTGAAAGCGAAAGAAATAAGTCGCTTTCACAGAAGAAGGCAGAAAGTATGGCCGATTCCCTTGTAAAATACTCATTTATAGGTGCAGGACTCACCTACCTACTTACAAGAAACTTCATCAAGGCTAAATCATTCTTGATGGTAGACTTTTCTTGTGCCCTTAAACTTACTATTCCAATAGCAACTATGAAGGCAATTAGCCAGGCATCTGATATGGATGTTATAGTCAAGGGCGGAAGATTTTTAGAAAACCTATCCCAGGCTGATACCATTGTTTTTGACAAGACTGGAACATTGACCAAGTCAGAGCCAAGCCTTGTTAAGGTCATTGCCCTTACAGATATAAATGAGGATGAGTGTTTGAGAATAGCAGCCTGCCTTGAGGAACATTTCCCACATTCAATCGCCAACGCGGTTGTGAAGGCTGCCAAGGATAGGGACCTCCACCACGAGGAGATGCATTCAAAACCAGAATATATCGTAGCCCACGGTATAAGAGCCTATATAGCCGACAGGGCGGCCCTAATTGGATCAGAGCACTTCATTTTAGAAGATGAGGGCATAGAAATATCTGACCAAACCAGGCAAATGATCAATAAATTAAAAGAAAATTATTCACTTTTATATCTGGCCTTTGCAGATAGGCTAATTGCTGTCCTTTGTATAGAAGACCCAATCAGAAAAGAGGCAGCAGGTGTTATAAAAGATTTAAGAAAGCTAGGCTTTAAAGAAATTGCCATGCTCACAGGCGATGCAGAAAATGCAGCGGCCTCTGTTGCAAAAAGCCTAGGCCTAGATTACTATCAATCCCAAGTCCTTCCAGAAGACAAGGAAGCCTACGTCAGACAAAAGAAAGCCCAAGGCAGGAAGGTCATTATGATAGGGGATGGTATAAATGATTCTGTGGCACTTTCCACTGCAGATGTTGGCATAGCTATGCACCAGGGAGCTGACATTGCCAAGGAAATCTCTGACATATCCATAGGTACAGACAGCTTAGATGGCCTAGTAGATGCAATCAAACTTGCTAAGGCAATGGATAAGAGGATAAAGGCTGACTACAGGAAGATTGTAGGCATCAATTCCAGCCTAATTATCCTAGGAGTTTTGGGACTCTTGTCAAATACAAATTCATCCCTAATCCACAACATGTCAACAGTTGCCATAGCTGGTCAAAATATGAATAATTACAATTTTTAAAACTTTGAAGGTGGAAGGCCATGAGTCAGCCGCCTTTTTTGTTTGAAATTCAAGGGATTTTAATCCTTGGTTTTTTATTTTAAATAGAAGTTTCAAAAATATTCTTGACATAATATAAATTTAGATGTATTATTATAGAAAATAAAAATGTAAGTACAGAAAGACAGTTTGAATTACTTATTTTAGAGAAAAGACGGTTGGTGCAAGTCTAATAAGGAGTCGAACTTATTCCCTCTGTAAGCAGAATAGCAGAAATTAGTAAGCTATTACGGAAGCTACCGTTATCTGAAGCAAGGAGTTGTTAGACTCTTGTTAAGGTAATCTTTTAGATTATGAAATTAGGTGGTACCACGAATTTACCTCGTCCTATGTTAGGGCGAGTTTTTTTATTAGCATTTTTATAAAATTTTATCAGAAAGGATAGGGCATGAAAAAAGTATTAAAAAAAATATCAAGGGCAGTCATTTTGTTAATGGGTCTTGTAATTTTAGGCTCTTGCGGAAATAATGACGGCAAAAAAGAATACATAATAGGAGTAATCCAAATAGCTGACCACCCATCACTTGATGCGGCAAGAGTTGGTTTTTTGGAGGAACTTGACAAGGAAGGGATATCTTATAAACTAATTGACCACAGGGCGGGAGGAGATATTTCCCTAATTCCTCAACTTGCAAGCGACCTAAAAATCAAGGGGGCAGATCTTATTTACACCATAGGCACACCTGCAGCCCAGGGAGTTTATAACATAGTAAACGATAGGCCGATTTTATTTACAGCTGTGACTGATCCTGTCGGGGCGGGCCTGGTAGATGAAAATACAAAAACGGGAAAAAACATCACGGGAGTTTCTGATTATGTAAATCCAGCCAAAGTTATTGATGATTTCTTAGAAATCTATCCCGAAGTTAAAACTTTCGCTACTATGTATAACACAAATGAACAAAATTCCCTAGTTCAGATAGAGGCTTTAGAAAAAGCTCTAGAAGAAAGGGGGCTAAAGCTTAAAAAACAAGGAGTTTCGTCAATAAACGACATCCCACAAGCCCTTTCTAGTTTAAAATCTGGAACAGATGCTATGGTCACTGTGACTGATAATGTGGTAGTAAATGCGATGCCTGTTATAGCAAAGACTTTAAAAGATGAGAAGATTCCATCACTTGCCTTTGATGAAGGTTCGGTAGAAAACGGCGCTCTTATTGCAGAAGGCGTTAATTACAAAAAAATTGGTATAAGAGCAGGTGAAATGGCAGGAAAAATTCTAAAGGAAAATAAGGATATAAAGGATTTTCCTTTTGAAGATGCTAAGGACTTGGAAATGCTTGTAAATAAAGAAACGGCAGAGCTTTTAAGTCTTGATTTAAATAATGACGCTCTTAAAGATGCAAATATTATAGAAAATAAGGAAGGAAAGTAAAATGACAGTTTTAATGAATATCATGGCCTCATCGGTCGAAATTGGCTTAATCTTTGGCGTCCTCGCCATGGGCTATATGCTCTCTTACAAGATTTTGGAATACTATGACCTAACTCTAGAAGGCTCTTATCCACTAGGAGCGTTTCTTACGGCAGCGGCGATTACAAGTGGATTAAACCCATATTTGGGACTTGTCTTTTCCCTCCTAGGCGGAGCGGCAGCAGGATCTATTACTTATTTTCTCTACAAAAAAGTAAAAGTTGAGCCACTTCTTACAGGAATATTGACCCTAACTATGCTCTATTCAATAAACCTAAAGATAAAAGGAGTTTCAAATATTCCTGTAGCCCAATATCCATCAATCTTTGGTACAATTCCTAAGATTATAATCCTAGTTGTTTTTGTAATAATTATAAAAGTTTTAATTGATTATTTTTTAAGAAGTGAGCAAGGGTATTTGTTAAAGGTAACAGGAAATAATAGAAAACTTGTCAAGGCTCTAGGAAAAGACCCTGACACTTACGTATTTTTAGGCCTTCTTATATCAAACGCCTTGATAGGGCTTGCGGGTGGTTTAATGACAAATTACCAAGGTTTTGCCGATATAGGAATGGGAACAGCAATGATAGTTACTGGCCTTGCCTCAATTATCATTGGAGATACTATTGGCAAAAATTCCACAAAACTAAGAGATACTACAAGGGCAATCATAGGTGCCATTGTCTACAGGATAATATCAGGGATTGCAATCTATTTTGGTCTAAATCCAAACGACTTAAAGCTAATCACAGCCCTAATCGTAATAGCCTTTATAGCCTACAACAATTATCTAGGCAAAAAACAATACAGAAAGTTGGTAAAAAATGTTAGAAATTAAAAATATTAGCAAAAGTTTTAACCTCGGCACACCCGAAGAAGTGACAATTTTTGATAATTTCTCCCTCAAGGTGGAAGAAGGGATAGCAACTACTATTATCGGACCAAACGGTTGTGGTAAGTCTACTCTAATGAATATAATTTCTGGAGCCTTAAAGGTAGA
>QWCE01005777.1_pt1 | contig 11076 bp, 7 predicted proteins | sample 1972531 | NCBI WGS metagenome assembly QWCE01 (sample SAMN09866716, study PRJNA288562) | Human gut metagenome isolate term4_stool, whole genome shotgun sequencing... | reverse complement strand
AAACACTAGAAACAATAAACAAAAATACATATTAAGTAAAAATATATTTACATTTCTCTTCTTAGCGGCTTTTGTGTTGATTTTATATTTTATATCAAATATAGGAATAAAGCTCGGATTCATAGCTTCAAATAATTTTGAATTTAAAATATTATTTAATATTATAACCTATATACTTGCATTTGAGAACATTTTTCTAATATTTAATTATAAAATGCTTCCTAGTTATAAAACAGGAAGTAAAAGAAATTATAGTGAAGATTTAGAAGTTGGAATAACGAATATAAAATCTATGATTCCTTCTATAATTGTAAATATAATCTTAGTTGTTTTGGTATTTAAATTGAATCTTTTTTGGGGAGTAGTGTACTTATTAGCTTCAATATTTATTTTTATAGCTTAGAAAAATTTTTGAAATTGTATTCGCTATATTTATACGGAAATAGGAGGAATTATGCTAGATGAAATATTAACTGCAATAGCTATAGGATGTATTTTATTAACTACAGTTTATAGGTCAAAGTTTAAAGGGGACATTGGAGAGCTAGTAGTTGCGAAATTTTTAAAAAATTTGGATAAAAGCAAATATAAAGTAATTCATGATATAAAATTAAACAATCCAACTAGTCATACAAAAACAAGTCAGATTGATCATTTAGTTGTGTCAAAATATGGGATTTTTGCTATTGAAACCAAGGCCTATAAGGGAAAGATTTATGGGAAAGAATATTCTCGTAATTGGTCTCAATATTTAGGAAATAAAAAATATGAATTTATGAACCCGATTTTGCAAAACTATGGCCATATAAAATCTCTAGAAGCATTATTAGATAAATCTTATCCTGATATGAAATATTTTTCTATAATTGCTTTTTCACCAGAGGCTAATTTAGATGCTGTAGAGGTAAAGGATGCTAATATCTGTAAGATTTCACAAGTTGGAAAGCTAATTGAAGATTTATCTACTGAAGAAATAATAAATAGCGAAGACCTTGATAAAATTATTGAGCCTATAAAGGAAAACAAATCTTTCCAAACTGATTATGGACATACAAGAGATATTAAGAAAATAAAGAAGGAAACCCAAGCTAAAATAAAGGCAGGAATATGTCCTAGGTGTGGAGGAAAACTTGTCGAAAGAGAAGGCAAATATGGTAAATTTATAGGTTGTTCTAATTTCCCAAAATGCAGGTTTGTCGAATCTAAAAGATAAAATAGACGGTTTTTTATAGAGATTAATGAAGATAGGTTGACTTTTTTATCAGAAGTCCTTGATACAAGTCCTGATATAAGTGGAGAAATAAATAAAGAATGAGAGATTATCCTTCATACTAAAGATATACATGGTAATGGGCATTTATACAAATCAGATGATTATGGTAAGACTTTTGATCTAATCGAATAATATTATTTTAATTTGATTTTAAATAAAGTTTGTATATAATAATTTTAGGGAATGAAGTTCTCCCTTGATAATTATAATCTAAAACGCGTATGCTGATGACTTCTACTTTATGTAGGGTTGTCAGCTTTTTTATTAGAAGGAGAAAATATGATTTTATCGCTTGGACTTATATTGATTATCGGAATGGTTTTTGCGAAAATTTTTGATAAGTTAAGGCTACCGAGAATAATTGGCATGCTTCTTACAGGTATTATTCTAGGACCACAAATTCTAGATTTACTAGATAGCAAAATTTTAAGTATTTCATCAGATTTAAGAACTATTGCCTTGATTGTAATTCTACTTAAAGCAGGCCTTAGTCTTGATATAAAAGATCTCAAAAAAGTAGGGAGGTCAGCAGTCTTGCTTTCATTTTTGCCTGCAAGTTTTGAAATTCTAGCATACGGGATTTTTGTGCCAAAACTTTTAGGACTAAATATCACAAACGCCCTACTTATGGGCTCTGTAATGGCAGCGGTTTCTCCTGCTATAGTTGTACCAAGGATGGTTAAATTAATCGATGAAGGCTATGGTAAAAACGAATCAGTACCACAGATGATTCTAGCTGGCGCATCTTGTGATGATGTCTTTGTCTTAGTTTTGTTTTCCTCATTTTTGTCAATGGCAAAAGGATCCGCTTTTTCTTATAAGTCTTTATTAAGAGTTCCAATTTCAATTATTTTAGGAATTGGTCTTGGGATTATTATTGGATATTTATTGTACTTATTTTTTGAGAGACGCTATAAAAACGGCGCTTATATTAGAAACTCAAGCAAAGTTATAATTATTTTAGCTCTTGCTTTTTTACTTGTAAGTATGGAAAATATGGTTAAAGATATTATTCCAGTTTCTGGACTTCTAGCAGTTATTGCTATGGCATCTGCTTATAAAATAAAGGCAGAAGAGAAAGTTGTTGAGAGATTATCTGAAAAGTTTGCAAAACTTTGGATTTTTGCAGAAATTTTACTTTTTGTCCTTGTAGGAGCTGAAGTTGATATAAAATATATGACAGGAATAGGATCTGTAGGAATTCTCCTAATCTTTTTGGGTCTTCTCATTAGGTCACTAGGAGTAATTTTATCTGTATCAGGATCTAAGCTTAATAAAAATGAGAAAATATTTACGATTTTTGCTTATACACCAAAGGCGACTGTACAAGCTGCAATCGGTTCAGTGGCTCTTGCAAATGGTTTAGAATCAGGAATGGCAATTTTATCTGTGGCAGTGCTTGGTATTATTATCACAGCACCATTTGGCGCAATATTAATAGACAATTCATATAAAAAATTATTAAAAAAAGCCTCTATTTAAAAAGACGGTATAATGGTTTTAATTACTAGGAGGAATTTATGCCAGAAACTAACTTAAGAGTAAAATTGTTAAATTATACTAAAAACGGTGAAGAAACTATAGCTCAAGCAGGTAAGCTTTGCTATTCTCCTGTTGGAGTTGATGAAATTTCGAAAAAGCAAACTGAAGAATCAATTGCAAAATATGTAAAAATGCTATCAAATCTTGGACACTTAAGTCCGATTGAACATATTTCTTTTACCTTTGCTGTTGAGGGAGTATCAAGGACTTTAACCCATCAACTTGTTCGCCATAGACTTGCTTCATATTCTCAACAATCACAAAGATATGTAAAACTCGATGGTTTTGAATATGTAATTCCTCCCCGTATAAAGGAAAATCCTGAGGCGGCAAAAATTTTTACAGAAGCTATGGAAAAAGACCAAGAAGCCTATGATAAATTAACAAATATCCTAACAAAAAAACACTATAATGATTTGATAAATAAGGGTGAAGACGAGAAATCATCAAAAAGAAAAGCTACCAAGATGGCAATAGAAGATGCTAGATATGTTTTTCCTAATGCTTGCGAAACCAAAATAGTTTTCACTATGAATGCAAGAACTCTACTTCACTTTTTCAACCTAAGATCATGTAACAGGGCACAATGGGAGATAAGAGAAATGTCTGATCAGATGGTGAAACTTGTTAAGGCAATCTATCCTAATATTTTCCAATCAGCAGGTCCATCTTGTGTAAGTGGTCTATGCCCTGAAGGAAAAATGACTTGTGGAAAAATTACAGAAGTTAGAGATAAATTTAAAAATATTTAAGGGCCTTCGGCTCTTTTATTTTGCCTTAAAATGGGTATAAATAAAGAATAGAGAATATAAAGAAGGATGATAATTTATGTCTTATATACAATTAAATGAAGTAAGTAAAAAATATAAATCAGGTCAATCTGAAATTATCGCCAATGACAAGATAAGTTTTAGCCTAGATGAGGGAAGGCTTCTAATTATTGTTGGAGCGTCTGGCGCTGGAAAGACAACACTTTTAAACATAATAGGCGGCATGGAAAAAGCAAGTAGTGGGGATATCCTGATAGATGGGAAAAATCTAAGCAAACTTAATGAAAATGAACTTACCAAGTATCGAAGGGATGATGTTGGTTTTGTATTTCAACATTATAATTTAATTCCAAACCTAACTGCCCTTGAAAATGTTGAACTTGCTGGTGAAATTTCTAAAGATTCACTTAAGGCAGATGAAGTTTTAGATCAAGTTGGTCTTTCAAAGAGAGAAGGAAATTTTCCTTCCCAGTTATCGGGTGGAGAACAGCAAAGAGTTGCTATAGCGAGAGCCTTGGCAAAAAATCCAAAACTTCTTTTGTGTGATGAACCTACTGGAGCTCTTGATTATCAAACAGGTAAAAACATTTTGAAACTCCTCCAAGATGCGTCAAGAAATTTTAATTCGACAGTTATAATAATAACTCATAACTCTTTAATAAAACCGATGGCTGACGAAGTAATAGAGTTAAAAGACGGGAAGATTTTAAATGCTTATACCAACGAGAATCCTGTTCCTGTTAGAGAATTAGAGTGGTAGTATGAATAAGACTTTTGTAAAAAATATCCTAAGGGACATAAAAACAACTAAGGGAAAAGTTTTTTCAATTGGGGTCATGGTTGGCCTTGCAACAATGGTGATTGTTGCCTTAAACCTAACAGGACCTTCTATGAGAGAAAGCTTAAAGTCATCCCTTGATACGTTTGCTCATCCAGATATTATAGTGAAATCGACCTACCCAATGGATTATGAAGATAAGATCCTTTTGGAAAATGATAGCGATATTGAAGATATTTCCTTCATAAAGACTATAGATTTAATGGACGGGGAAAAAATTATTAGGCTTAAATCTTATGATAAGGATTTTGGGAAAATAAATTTGGAAGAAGGTTCCCTAGTTAAAGATGATGAAGAAATAATATTAGATAAGTCTTTAAAAAAATTTTATAAGATAGGCGATAAAGTTAGTTTTGCTTATATAAATGAAACTCAGAGGGATAATTCTAAAATAAAAAACACTCGTTATGAGGTGGTTGGCTTTTTTACTTCAAGTGAGAAATTTATGGAAGATATGCGTGATTTATCTCCTATCGGTAAAAAGGAAATAGATGGTCTAGCTTTTGTTAAAGATAATAATTTTATTAATGAAAAGTTTAATGAGGTAAATATTTCATATAAAAATTCTAATTCAATAGATAAAACAAGCAAAGATTATATTGATTTCATTAAGGGAAAGAAAGAAAAAATAGAAGATGATATTTACTTAAGACCAAAAGAAGTACTCGAGGAAATAAAGACCGATGCAAATGATAAAATCTCAGATGCAGAAAATGATATAAACGATGCAGAAGATAAATTAACTTCTACAGAAAAAGACCTTAAAGATGCTAAGAAAAAGCTGGATGATGGTTTTAATCAATATGAAATAAATAAAAATGACTTTGAAAGAAAGATTAAAGCTGGTGAAAATGAGTTAATTAGTTCTAGGAAAAAATTAGAAGATGGCCAAGTTAATCTTGAAGATGCTAAAAAAGAACTTGCAGCAAATAAAAGAGAATTCGAAGCAAAAATTATAGAAACTGAAAGTATTTTATCTGAAAAATATAATGAATTAAATGAAGGCAAAAATCAAATAGATAGTAAAAAAACTGAAATACTGAAGGGTATAGATACAATTGATAAAACGATAAGTGAGAAAGAAGCAATTATAAAAGCAAACAGTAATGAAGATTCTCAAGGTGATGAAATATCACCTGAAGAAGATAATATGATTGCTCAACTTAATGAGAAAAAGGCACAGCTGGTAGAAGCTCTTAATGAAGTTGAAGCAAAAGAAGCTGAGTTAAATAAAGGTTTTGAAGAATATAATAAAGCAAAGGCAGATTTCGAAGCTCAAAAACAAGAAGCTACCGAGAAAATCAACCTTGGTCAAGAAGAAATTGATAAAAATCAAAGAGAAATAAATCAAGGTTGGACTAATTATTACCAAGGTAAGGATAAGTTAGAGTTTAACAAAAAAGATGGTAAAAGAAAACTTGAAGATGCCTATAAAAAATTAATTACATCAAAGGCTGACTATGAAGAAGGACTTAAGGAATTTGATGATAAAAAGAGCGAAGCAGAAGAAAAAATCCAAGATGGAAAGAAAGAAATTGAAGATAACAGAGAAGCATTAGTTAAATTAAGAGATCCAGAGTATAGCGTAGAAACTATTTTTGATAATGAGGGAATTGACACTTATTATAAAAATTCCCTAAATATGGATTCCTTATCGAAAGTTTTTCCGGTATTTTTCTATATGGTTGCGATGCTTGTAACCCTTACAACCATGAAAAGATATATTCAAGAGCAAAGATTAATAAATGGTACCTTAAAATCTCTAGGCTATAATAATAAAATGATAGCGAAAAGATTTTATATATATGGTTTAATACCAACTGTCATTGGCTCTATTATTGGAGGAATACTTGGAAGATTAATTATAGTTAAGGTTATATTTGATGCTTACTCAACAGGATTCGAAATACTAGATGTTAGTTATGTGAACTCTTTTATGGTAATAATAGGATCAATTATTTTATCATCATTACTTGTAAGTCTGACAGTTTTATTAACATCAAAATCAACTGTTAATGAAACTCCTGCAAGGCTCTTACTGCCTCTTGCACCAGATAAAGGATCTAAAATCTTGCTTGAAAGAATCAAACCTATTTGGAAGAGACTCTCCTTTATGCAAAAAATCACTGCGAGAAATCTCTTCAGATATAAGTCTAGAATGTTTATGACAATTTTCGGTGTAGCAGGATGTACGGCTTTGGTATTTTTTGGCTTCGCTATGATCGATTCGTTAAAAGATACTGCTTCAATCCAACAAAATGAGATTCATGATTATAAGGCGGTCGCAATTTTAGATGAAAAGGCAAGTGATGAAGAAAAAAGAAACTACAATGATAAAATAAAAGGATATGAAACCTTATCAATCAAAAATGATTCAGCAAATTTTGTAAAGAATGAATCAGATATTGATATATCAGTAGTTGTACCAAATAATAATGATAATTTTGATGACTTTGTTAGGTTAAGAAAAAATAAAGATAAACCAATAGATTTAACAAAATCCCAAGCAGTTCTTACTGAAAATGCTAGTAAAAAGCTAGGCATTAAAGAAAAGGACAAGATAAAAATTAAAGTTGATGAAAAAACTCTTGATGTAGAAATAGGGGCTATTGCTGAAAATTATGTAGCGGATTATTTATATTTATCAAAAGACTACTACGAGAAACTTGCAAAAGATAAAGTTGAAATAAACGCAAATTATATCAAGGGAGATTCTAAGGAGATTATTGAAAAATTAGAAGACACAGAATCTGTTCTTGCAGTTATAAATACTGGCAAGGCCTACGCTTCTATGGATGCTTTGCTTGATAATTTAAATGTTGTAATAGCAGTTATAACATTAATTTCGTCAGTGTTAGCTAGTGTGGTTTTATATAATATTACCGATATAAATGTAAGCGAGAGAAAAAGAGAACTAGCAACTATAAAAGTTTTGGGATTTTATCCTAAAGAAGTAACTTCTTATATTTACAGGGAAATATTTATACTTACAGTATTGGGAATAGTATTTGGTTATGGACTAGGATATATTATGTTTAGGTATATAATTGATCTAGTAGCTCCAAGAGATATCATGCTAGCCTACAAACTACATCCTATTAGTTTTATAGTGTCAGCTGGTATTACCTTGTTACTATCTCTCATAATATTAATTTATGTCCATAAAAAATTAAAGAGAATTGATATGGCAGAAGCTATGTCAAGCGGGGAATAATAGAAGGCGGGAAACCGTCTTTTATTTTGTAAAAGTAGATAAAATGTTAAACTTTGTTATAATTATAAAAGAGGTGAATTATGAAAATCATTTTTGTTAGGCATGGACAAACTATGTCAAATATAGAAAAAAAATATTCAACACCCGATACTAAGCTTGAAAAGTCGGGTTTATATATATTAGATAAGACAAAAGAATTACTAGAAAATTATGATATTGATGAGGTTTATACATCAGGACTAATCAGAAGCCAAGAAACAGCAAAAATTTTAGGTTTTGAAGAATTTTTGGTAGATAATAGATTAAATGAGATGGATTTTGGAGATTTCAAAGGTCGAAATATTTATGATGTGAGAGATAATTATAAAGAGTTTTTTGAAAAAGAAAAAGAAAACTATTTTGGCCAAAAATATCCAAATGGTGAATCAAGAAGAGATGTAATTAACAGGTTAAGTTCATTTCTTGATGAAAAATCTGAGGAAGGCAAAAATATCCTAGCAATAAGCCACGGGATAGCTATTAGGTCAACTCTATTTTGGATTTTAAAGGATTTATCAAACTGGAACTCTTTTTGGATAGATAATGGATCTCTAACGGTTTATAATATAAAAGATAATAAGAAATTAATAGAAAGTGTAAATTTAATATGAAATTTATCCACCTAGCTGATTGCCATCTAGGAGATAGGTTTGACTTTACAAGTGGGCTTTCAAATCAAATTAGAAAAAATAACAAAAAGTCATTAGAAAACATCCTATCAAAAAATAGCGACATTGATTTTTTGCTGATAGCAGGAGATTTGCATGAAAGGTCATTATTTACATTAAAAGATTATAAAGAACTTTTTCATAAAATAGCAGATTTTGGAAAAGATATTTTTTATGTTGCGGGAAACCATGATTATATCGGTGAAGCAAATGAAACGATTTTTAAAATGAAACCAGATAATCTTCATATATTTCCTAGCCAAAATCTTGAGTATTACGAAATTAATTCATCAAGGATATACGGCTTATCTTATAATGATAGGATTTATGAAAGGGAGTTTCCCTACGATATAAAATTAGATGACAATTATTTTAATATATTAATCGCTCATGCTACAGTAAATAATCCAGAATCACATTACTTAAATTTAGATCTAGAAAAATTAAAAAAAATAGGCTTTGATTATGTTGCTTTGGGACATATTCACAAATGGGAAGATTTTGGAAATAATATATATTACTCTGGAGCAATTGAACCTAGTGATTTTTCAGATATTTATGATTATGGTTACATTATTTATAACGATGGAGAGATTGCCCATATAGATTCATCTATTATGAGATTTTGTGATTTAAAGCTTAGTTTGGATGATTTCAAGAATGAAGATGAGCTTATAGCCTATATTAAATCAATTCTAAAAACTGATAAAGAAAACTACCTAAGACTTAAAGTAGATGGAAATATAAATAAAAAGAAAATAAAAAATGAACTAAATCTATCTTATTTTGAGTTAGAGATAGATGAAGATAGTACTCTTTATGATATGGTTAATTTATATCCAAATTCTTTATTGGATAAATATATGGAAAAATTCCCTAAAAATACTGATAAGCTCCATAAAAGAGCTTTAGAACTAGGTCTTGATGCTATTTATAGGAGTAGGGATGAATAAAATTTATATTGAAGAAATAAACATAAAATCCTTTGGCAAGTTTCAAGATAAAAAAATTAAATTATCTCCCTCTTTTAATCTAGTTTATGGATTGAATGAAAGTGGAAAAACAACTATTAAAAATTTTATAGAAGGTATGTTCTACGGCTTTGATGAAGGCAAGGCTAGGGTTAATTTTTCTAATAAAAGAGAAATTTATAGACCGAAATCATCATATATTTATGCTGGAGAATTAAAGATAATAAAAAGTGGTGAGCTTTATATCCTTTATAGAGATTTCGATAGCGGGGAATATAAGGTAACTGATGTAAACAAAGGTAGAGAAATAGATTTAAAAAAATCAGATTTAAATGCTCCTGGAAAGTTTTTTCTAGGAGTAGATTATGATATTTACAAGGCTTATATATCTTCAGAACAAATTCAAAAAATAAGTACAAATAGTAGGAAGAAAGTTTTGGAAAAACTCTCTTCATCCGATATAGATTATAATTTTTCGATAAAGAATTCTCTAGAAATATTAGATAATAGGTTAAAGGATATAGGAACAGATAGAGCCTATACAAGACCTTATTATAAAACAAAGGAAAAGATTAAAAACCTTGATGAGAATTTAAAGGAAATAGATAAAGTAAAAAAAGACTTTTATACTTACTATAAGAAACTAGAGATTCTTAAGGATGATTTAGATAAAAAAGAAAATATATATCAAGAAAAAAAGCGACTCAATCAATTCTATAACAAGAAAAGATCTGATGAGAATTTCAAATCATATATAAAATGGTCTGATAGATTGTTTGAGATTGACAAAGAATTAGAAGCATATAATGATTTAAAAGGCTTAGCTTTAGATGATTTTAATGATGATTATAAGGATAAGAATAATCAGATGATTCTCTATATCCTAGCTATTATCATTATTACCTTTATCGCGGTTATATTTTCTAGATATTACATTTTGCTATTTTCTTTGCCATTTATTTATCTTTTATTGAGGAATTTTACCAATCATGGTGGAAATAACTCATCTGAGTATAATAACTTAAGACGCCGATTTTTAAAATATGAAAGTCTAATTAATGAGAGAGAAAAAATTGTAGAAGTACTTGAGATTTTAAAAAAACAAGACTTAACTTTGAACGAAAATGATGAAGAAATTAGTTTTGATTTTAATTCTTATGATAATTTAAAAGAGTTAGAGGAACTATCAAGTCTTGAAGAAGAAATTAAAGATTTGAGTCTTGAAATTCATACTTTAGAAAAAAGTATTGTTTCTACTGATAATATTTTACAAAATGAGGCGGGACTTCGTGATGATTTGAAATATCAAATTGATAAGTTAAATTATCTTGAAGATGAAAAGAAGGCGATAAATATTGCCAAAGAAACTATTTTAGAAATAGCCAAAGAAAATAGGGCGGATATTAATAAAATTAATAAAAAAGTGCAAAGAATATTATCAGACACAAGTAAATCTGAGTTTGATATAAAGTTAGACAGTTCTTTATCAACTGAGATTAAGGATAAATCACTTTTTTCATATAGCGAAGATCAGTTATCTAAGGGATTTTTTGATCAAGTAAATCTAGCAATTAAGTTAAGTATCCTTGATGAAATAATAAATGGTTCATTTTTAATTTTTGATGATGCCTTTATAAACTACGACATTAAACGTTTGATAAGATTCTTGTATTTAATACTTGATGAAGCGACTGATAGGCAAATTATTTACTTTACTTGCCATAAGCGAGAAGAAGAGTTTTTTGAAACAGAAAATATATT
>QWCE01005771.1_pt1 | contig 11082 bp, 8 predicted proteins | sample 1972531 | NCBI WGS metagenome assembly QWCE01 (sample SAMN09866716, study PRJNA288562) | Human gut metagenome isolate term4_stool, whole genome shotgun sequencing... | reverse complement strand
TCGTTCCAGAACGGATCAAAGAGATCATCGAACAGGTTCTCATGAAAAACAGTCGGCATAAACATAAAACATACCTCCAATCCCGGCGTTCGGGTCGGGGCAAAAACTTTGAAGCGTCCATTCGGAAAGGCTTTCCGGGGAACCTTGCGGCTCTCCTTTTGCCCTTCCTCCTGAGCACGCCACTGTTATAGCATAATTATTTAGCACTGTCAAGCGTAGAGTGCTAAAATTCATAAAAGTATAATACTTTTGTCACAGCTTCTGCGATTTCTTCAAAAATGCTGCGCAGAAGCGTGTTTAATTCCGTTCAAACCCCAGATAGCGCGTACCCTGAAAGCTCAGCTTTCCGGTGTCGCCTTCTGCCAGCTGGCCGTATTCCGTGCCGCTCAGCCGCAGCTCCATGCGGTCGCCGCTTTCCACCTGAAAGGTCACATAATAGGTGGTAGCGCTCGTGCTGGTGTAGCCGTGGGCGCCGGTCATGTCCCCTGCATTGGCGGTATGATGGCGGGAAACGTTCGTCCGCTTGGCCACCACAGTGGCCGGGACGGTAAGGCGCGGGGACGCATTATTCTTGCTCCATGTGCGCAGGTTGCCCACCACGGTAAATAAGATCATGCCCAGCACCACCAGAAACACCAGCGGGAACAGGATGCTGAAAAGCGCGTCAAACCCACTATAAAACATTTTAGCCCTCCAAAATTTCTTCCAACAGCTGCTTTACGTCCTCCAGAAAGGCATCTTCGCCGAGGGTGTTCATTTTAAAGAACACCGCCTGACTGCCGCCCGCCGCAATGGCCGACAGTCGGATAGGCCCGTCCCCGTTCTGGAACAGGGTCAGCGTCAGGCTAAGGCGGTTGCCACCCACCATACTGTACCGCTCAAACACCCGCACGCTGCACCGGGCGCTGCCCTCCTTGAAATCGCTGCCGGCTTCCAGCTCTGCCGACCAGCTGCTGTCCGGGATGGCGTGTTCCAGCTTGCGGAGCAGGGTATCAAAGTTCTGGTTGCGGATGGTCTTTTCAAAAATAGCCATAGCTGCCTCCTTTTGCAAAATGCAGTCCCTTCATCCTGAATACGAATAAAAGCAGGCAACTATTGCAGCGCCCGCCCTTATTTTGCTGCGGTCAAGCTTTCTTTTTTCGCAGCTTGGGTGCGGTGGCGTTGTAGCTCATGTCCAGCACCAGACGGAGCTTATCCTCCGGGGCGCTGCCGTCCAATGCGGCGGTGATCCAGTTTTCCTTGTTCATGTGGTAGGCAGGGTAAAAGCCCGGTTCTGCCCGCAGGGAGCCGATGAGGATGGGGTCACATTTCAGGTTCACGATATCCACCGGCTGCTGCCCGGGCAGACCCAACTTGCTTTTGGGCACGGTGGTGACCAGTGCAAACCACTTGCGGTTTGCTGCATGGCGGAACACCGCCGACTCCGGGGTGTCCATCCACGGATAGTCCGGCTCTACGCTGTAAGTATCAAAAATGAGCTGTTCCAAGCCCTTGCGGTCCATGGGCTCGCCCCCTTTACAGCTGCTGTGCCAACAGCTGCGCCAGCACATCCTCCGGGCGGGGGGTGTGGTTTTGGTATTTTGCCCGCAGCGGAGCGGCGGCGTTGTCCATGATGTAGGGCACGCCCACCACGTCCAGCATGGTCTCGTCGTTGTAGTTATCGCCAAAAGCCATGACCTGTGCGGGGTCGATGCCAAGGATGCTGCACACGCACTGCACCCCGATGCCCTTGTTGGCAAAGGTGGTATCGATCCAGAACGGCCCCGCCACGGCGCAGTTGGCCTGCTTCCAGCGGGGCACAAAGCGCTCCACATAGTTTTCCACGCCCTCGTGCAGGTACACCGACACCTTGGTGATGTCCTCCGGCACCTCGGCGGGGCTGTGAATGATCTGGTAGTGGTTGCCCACGAACTGCACCCGCTGCAGCATGCCAAGACCGCGCTCCATCAGGTAGGCGGTGTTCTGGCCGGAGAGCATCACCTCGCCCTGCCCCTCGCTGCGGGTCCACATATCGTTGGCAATTTCCTCTGCCAGTGCCCGCGGCATGGGATTTTTGGCGATGCACTGTTCTTCTTTGAAGATGGTGCCGCCGTTTTCGCAGATAAATACGCAGCAGTCCGCCACCGGTGCAAAAAGCTTGCGCAGGCTGGTATACTGCCGCCCGGAGGCCGGGCAGAACCAGACGCCCCGCTGATGCAGCGCCCGGATCTGTTCGAATATTTCGCCCTCCAGCTCCTTTTTGCCGTATTGCAGCAGCGTACCGTCAATATCGCTGCAAACCAGTCTGATGTCCATGGCTGTTATTCCCTTTCCGTTTTTTCTTATTTTACCACGGTTTTCCGCTGCGGAAAAGCCCCGGCACAGCTTTTGTGTCCTTCCCCTGTACCGCGCTCAGCGCTTGGGCTGGTAGTGCATACTGGACACATTATAAATCGTAACAAAGGCCTTTGGGTCCTCGCGGTTGATAAAGTTCATCAGCTTCTGATACTCGTTTTTGTCCACGATGGTAATGATCTCGTTGTGCTTTTCAAAGTTATATGCACCGATGGCCTCGTACATGGTGGCACCGCTGTGCAGGTCATTGATGATGAACTGCCGCAGCGCCTCCTCCTTCTCGGTAATAATACACACCCGGCGCTTGATGCTGTTATCGAAGATGAAATGGTCCAGCACGATGCCGTTGAAATAGGTGCCAAGAATGCTCAGCACCACGGTCTTTTTATCGTAGACAAGGGCGGCAGAGAGCGCCACGCACATGCCCGAAAGGGACATCGCCTTGCCCAGCTCCATGTGCAGGTACTTGTTCATGATCTTTGCCACGATATCCAGCCCGCCGGAGGATGCGTTGCGGTTGAACAGGATGCTCAGACCCACGCTGACCACCAGAATATAGCACAGCACATCCAGTTCCTGACTATCGGTCATGGAGCCAAAATCCGGGAACAAACGCTCGAAAAGCCTCAGAAACACCGGCAGCATCACACTGGTATACACGGTTTTTGCGCCAAACTCCCTGCCGCAGGTGAAAAACCCGATGATGAGCAGCACGGTATTTAGCACCATAGTAATGGCCGAAAGCGGCAGCGGCACAAAATTAGAAAGCACGATGCCAAGGCCGGAAATACTGCTGACGGATGTATGGCTGGGCACCAGAAAAAAATAGACCGCCGCCGCAATAATGGCAACGGCCCCGGTCAGGATGGCCATCTCCTTGGCAATTGCAGGGTAGTTCAGCTTCTTGTTTGTCATTGTTGCTCCTCCAAGCTTTTGTTTTCAGCCTTCAGTATACCATGCTTTGCGCTTGCAGGAAAGCACCGGGCGCAAAATAACAAGGCCGCCGCACAAAACGCTGTGCAGCGGCCTTGCCACCTTATCAAAATTCGTCTTCCGGGTCGCCGCGCTCCGGCATGGTGCGCATCTCCCGCACCAGCATGGCACGCAGATGATACTTGCGCTGCTCCCGCTCGGTCTCCGAACTGGTGCGCAGCTCCACCGTGCCATCGGGGCGGCTTTCGCCCGTGTACAACGGAATGCTCACCACAGCCTGTGTGCCTTTTTCGGGCGCAGGCTCCAGCTGTAAGCTCCAGTCCATCCGGCGGCAGCACTCCCGGCAGAGCAGCAGCCCCAGCTGCGCCCCGCCCAAAAAGCTGCGGCGGTTTTCCAGCGCTGCCTGCGCATCCTCACCGGGCAGACCGCAGCCATCGTCGGTGACTGTCAGCTGCCAGTCGCTCTCGGTGCGGCGCAGCGCGATACAGACGCTGCCGCCCTCCCGGCTGGCGCGCAGGGCATTGGAGAGCAGATGCAGGCACAGCAGCTCCGCATCTCTGCGGTCTGCCATTACGCAACAGGCAGTACACCCGCCGTAATCCAGCCGGATATCCACCCCAAGCTGCGCCCGGATCATATCAGACTGCGCCGCCACCTGCTGCAAAAGCTCACACAGGTCAATGGGGTACAGCTGCGGCTTTGTGTCCTCGTGCAGAAACTCCAGCAGGGTGATCGCCTCGCTGAGGGTGCGGTCCAGCTGCATGGCAGCGGTGTCGATATCTGCCACCGCCTGCCGGGTAGACGCGTCTGCACCGGTGCGGTCAAAATGCTGCTCCAGATATTCACAGTTGCGTCCGATCAGCGCCAGCGAACGGAAGCAGACCTCCTCGACCCGCTTGCGCTGCTCTGCGGTGATAGACCGCGTTTCTGTCTTTTGCTGCTCCATTGCTCTGCCTCCCCGGGCGATGCCATTTTTCTAAAGGAACGCCGCCGTGTTCCAAAGCCGTGTGCAAGCCTTACAGGCGGGTGGATGGCACTTTTTGCCGCAACACAACGTCCCTGACCGCGTAGATCAGCTTGCCAGTGGTAGGTTTGCCGCTGCCCAGCCTTGTATCGGCCTTAAACGCCAGCCACGCAAGAGGCGGCTTTTCCTCCAGCTGATCCACCATCCGGCGGATGCCGCTTTCCACGGCAGCGACCGATGTATCAAACTGTTCGCTCACCGCCTGCAAGATTTCCTTGCGGATCGCCAGCTTCTGGCTGGTGCTGCATGCGATGCCGACCGCGCAGGATAGATATCCGGCGTTGACATCCCCCTGCGGGATGCCCCACGCCGCATACAGCTGGCTGCACCGCTGCTCCAGCTGCCGGTTCTGCCGCCCGGGCATCCGGTAAAGCTGCCACAGCAGCCTTTTCAGCTCAGTGCCCTCTACGCAGTAGCACCCCTCGCGGAGCTTTTGCAACGCCGTGCCGCTGCTGCGGCCATGGCTCTGTATCAGAAGCATCGGCCGCTCCTTCAGCTGATAAAACTGCCGGACAAATTGCTCCGCAGGCAGATCCGTCAGCTCGCTGCAAAGCACCACGGCATCATAACGGACACCCTGCCGCAGCTGTGCCAGCAGCTTTTCGCCGCTGCAAAAGCAGGTGCAGTCAATGGCGGTTCCCTGCTCCTGCAAATAACGCTTCTGGACACGCAGTTCTTTCAGATCATAGCTTGCAAGGGCGACTTGCAGTTGGGCTGTTCGCTCACTGTTCACGCCATGCGCCGCCTTTCTCGCCTACCAGCCCGGCAGCTGTCAGGTCTGTGACCGCATCCCGCCAGAGCTCCGGCTGAACTCCATTTTCACACAAGTAGCGCAGGAGCCGGTAACAGAACTCCGGCGCTGCCGCAACATGCTGACTGACGATCTGCTGTCGGCTGCCGATCTGGCACAGGGTCAGCCGACAGCCTTGTGTGCCCTCTACCTCCATGGCATACACCAGCGTATACGCCTGCTGCAAACCATCAATGGCAGAATACTGCCGGATCATAGGTGAAAATGTACGTTCCATTTCAGTTCCTCCTTACTACAAGGGCCAAATTTTTTCTGCCTTGTTTATCCTTTTATTATTGTATAATTGTATAAAGCAGGAGAAACTGTTACAATCCTAAAGAAGTGTTGTTCCGACAGCCTTTCAGGTAATATAACGCCGTTTTTTCCGGCGCAGCCTGTCTGTCAGCTTTAGAATATCACGTTCAGCTTGTAAATTCAACCGGTATCTTTTTCCGCTTTTCTTTTTTGCCCCGTCCTTCCGGCAAAACCGCTGCCCGGGCGCAAAAGTGCCGCAGCTTCAGCATTCCCGCGGAATAATTTCACGGTTTTTTCACATTTTTTTGCTAAACTTAATAGAATATTGTCTGCAAACATTTCCGAATTTCAAACCACAGGCAGCAGCGCCCGGCGGCGCAGTACCGGAAAGGCACATCTATGCTCAAACTTAAACAGATCAACAAAGAATACAAGACCGGCGAGCTGGTACAGCACGCACTGAACAACGTCAGTCTGAACCTGCGGGACAACGAATTTGTGGCCATTCTTGGCCCCAGCGGCTCCGGCAAGACCACCCTGCTGAACATCATCGGCGGTCTGGATCGCTACGACAGCGGCGATCTGGTCATCAACGGCATCTCCACAAAAAAATACACCGACCGCGACTGGGACTCCTACCGGAACCACACCATCGGCTTTGTGTTCCAGAGCTATAACCTGATCCCCCACCAGACCGTGCTGGGCAACGTAGAGCTGGCACTGACCATCTCAGGCGTTTCCAAGGCCGAGCGCCGCCGCCGTGCCGCCGCTGCGCTGGAGCAGGTGGGGCTGGGCAACCAGCTGCACAAGCACCCCGGCGAGATGTCCGGCGGGCAGATGCAGCGCGTGGCCATTGCCCGCGCACTGGTGAACAACCCCGACATCCTGCTGGCCGATGAGCCCACCGGCGCACTGGACAGCGAGACCAGCATTCAGGTCATGGAACTGCTCAAGGAAGTGGCGCGGGACCGTCTGGTGGTCATGGTCACCCATAACCCGGAGCTGGCCGAGCGCTACGCCACCCGCATCGTAAAGCTGAAGGACGGCGTGATCCGCTCCGACACCATGCCCTACGAACCCGAGGACGAGGCTGCTGCCGTTACCCCCGTGCACCGGAACATGGGGCACTCCTCCATGTCCCTGCTCACCTCCCTTTCCCTCAGTTTCAACAATCTGCTCACCAAAAAGGCACGCACCCTGCTCACCGCCTTTGCCGGTTCCATCGGTATCATCGGCATTGCGCTGATCCTTTCCCTTTCCAACGGTGTGAGCCGCTATATCAGCAACATGGAAAAATCCACGCTGGCCGCCTACCCGCTGCAGATCAGCAGCACCGGCGTAGATCTGGCCAGCATGATGGACCCGGACACCTACACCAGCGTCTCGTCCGGCTCCTCCTCCGCGCCGGAGGGCATGGTCACGGTGAGACAGCTGCTGTCTCAACTGAACATCGGCGCTGCCAGCAACGATCTGCGCTCGCTGAAGGCATATCTGGACAGTGACGCCTGTACCATCCGGGACAACGCCACGGTGGAATACACCTACACCCCTGATCCGCTGATCTACCGCCAGAACCCGGACGGCACCGTGCAGAAGCTGAACCCGGACACCACATTTTCCGATATCGCCAGTGAGAACACCTCGGTGACCAGCCTTATGACCTCCATGGCCAGCCCCTATGTGTTCTGCGAAATGGCCGAGACCCCCGCCCTGTACGAGGATCAGTACGATGTCAAGGCCGGCCGCTGGCCGGAAAAGTACAACGAGCTGGTGCTGACCCTGAACGCGGACGGTAGCGTTTCGGACTATGCGCTGTACGCCATGGGTCTGCGGGATCAGGCCGAGCTGGACAAGATCTTACAGCAGTATGCGCAGAACCAGAAGATCGATCTGCCTACGGACTACGGCACCTATACCTATGACGATTTTCTGGGCATGACCTTCAAGCTTGTCAACAAGGCCGACTGCTATGTCTACGACACCGAGCACAAGGTCTGGCTGAGCAAGCTGAATGATGAAGCCTACATGCAGCAGCTGGTGGCCGACAGCGAGGAGCTGACCATTGTCGGCATCGTGCAGCCCAAGGCAGACGCCACCTCCACTATCCTGCACAGCGGTCTGGACTACCTGCACGATCTGACCTATTACGTCATTGATCAGGCGGCCAACAGCGAGATCGTGCGCCAGCAGCTGGCAGACCCGGACATCAACGTGCTGACCGGCGAACCCTTCGATGCTGCCAGCAACAGCATGCTGGACATCGCGTCCCTGTTCTCGGTGGACACGGACGCCCTCAAGGACGCTTTCCAGTTCGACACCAGCGCCCTGCACTTTGATCTGGACGGCGCATTCGACCTGACCGACGATTCCTTCGATCTTGCCACCCTCATCGACCCTTCCAGCTTCAAGCTGGACCTCAGCGGGCTGCCGCTGCCGGACATGGAGATGGACATGGGCGAGCTGTTCGACGGCATAGAGCTGAATATCTCTCAGGACGGCTTACAGACACTGATGAAAAAGATCATGAACGGCTACAAGCGCTATCTCATCAGCAACGGCCTGCTGAATCTGGATAAGATCGGTTTTTCCTCCTATATGCAGACCGAGGCCTTCCAGACGCTGCTTGCCGAATCCATGGGTGACCTGCTGGACACTTCCGGGCTGGAGGAGCAGTTTGCCGATACCCTCCAGCAGAATCTGCAGACCGTGATGGAGACCTACTCCGTCCAGCTGGGCGAGGCGCTGCAGACCCAGCTCACCGCCGCTTTGCAGGAGCAGATGGGTCCCGCCATCCAGAAGCTGGCCGGGCAGCTGGAGCAGAAGATCGCGCAGGCCATCCAGAGCAACATTGCGCAGCTGAGCACGCAGGTGGAAAGCGCACTCAAGATCGACCCCACTGTGTTCCAGCAGGCCATTCAGATCAACATGACCGGCTCCGACCTGACCGAAATGATCAAAAGCACCCTGCTCTCCTCCGCTTCCAGCTACGAAAAGATTTTGGACGACCTCGGCTATGTGGACTACACAAAGCCCGATGCCATCTATATCTACCCCAACAGCTTTGACACCAAGGCGCAGGTGGTGAACGAGCTGGACGCCTACAACGCCTCCATGCGGCAGCATGGCGAAGAGGATAAGGTGATTCACTATACCGATATGGTGGGCACCCTGATGAACTCTGTCACCGAAATCGTGGGCATGGTCAGCAATGTGCTGGTGGCCTTTGTGGCGATCTCGCTGGTGGTGTCCTCCATCATGATCGGCGTCATCACCTATATCAGCGTGCTGGAGCGCCGCAAGGAGATCGGCATTCTGCGCGCCATCGGTGCCTCCAAGCACAACGTCTCGCAGGTGTTCAACGCCGAGACCTTTATCATCGGCCTGTGTTCCGGCGTGATGGGCGTGGTGCTCTGCCTGCTGCTGCTCATCCCCGGCAATATGCTGATCCACCACATCGCGGGCGATGTGAACGTGGTAGCCTCGCTGCCGCCGCAGGCCGCGCTGATCCTGATCGTTCTGGCCACCCTGCTTACCATGCTGGGCGGCCTGATCCCCGCCCGCAGCGCCGCAAAGAGCAACCCTGTCAAAGCGCTGCGCTCTGAGTAACACATTCCGCATCCAAATCCCTGCTGTGCTCTGTGTGCAGCAGGGATTTTGCATTCCGGCCCGGCTTGTGCTACAATAGAAAAAACTTCATTTCAAAGGAGCCTTTCCATGCCTGTCATTCATGAGATCACCGACCTTACCGCCCCGGAGTTGGACGTCTACGCCCGGCTCACGCAGGCGCAGCTGCGTAACCGGCTGGAGCCGGAAAAGGGCATCTTTATCGCCGAAAGCCCCAAGGTGATCGCCCGGGCGCTGGACGCCGGTTACCAGCCTCTTTCCCTGCTGATGGAGCGCAAGCAGATCACCGGCCCAGCACAGGAGATTTTGACCCGCTGCGGCGATGTGCCGGTATATACCGCTGACCGGGAGCTGCTGGCACAGCTTACCGGCTTTGCGCTGACCCGGGGCGTGCTGTGCGCCTTCCGCCGTCCTGCGCCCCGCACGGTGGAACAGGTTTGCGCCCATGCCCGCCGGGTGGCTGTGCTGGAAGGCATCGTAGATTCCACCAACGTGGGTGCCATCTTCCGCAGCGCTGCCGCGCTGAACATGGACGCAGTGCTCATTACCCCCTCCTGCTGCGACCCGCTGTGCCGCCGCGCGGTGCGGGTAAGCATGGGCACCGTGTTTCAGGTGCCGTGGGCGCAGATCGGCACCTGCCCTGCCGACTGGCCGGAAAACGGCAGTGCCCAGCTCCACGCGCTGGGCTTCAAGACCGCTGCCATGGCACTGAGCGACCGCTCGGTCAGCATCGATGCCCCCGCCCTTGCCGCCGAGCCGAAACTTGCCATCGTGCTGGGCACCGAGGGCGATGGGCTGGCCAATAGCACCATCGCCGCCTGCGATTACACCGTAAAGATTCCTATGTCCCATGGGGTAGATTCCCTCAACGTAGCCGCCGCCAGCGCCGTAGCCTTCTGGCAGCTCGGCCGCTTGTAAGTCCTCGCTTGCGCTCTCCGAAATTGCTTGACAAACGCCCCAAAACGCGGTACACTATCAGCGTCACATCATGGGTCTATAGCTCAGCTGGGAGTGCAAGCGTTGCATTCCCGATCTGGTGTTATAGCTCATTTGCCCCCATTCGAAATTGGGTGCTTTTTTGTGGGCTCGTAGCTCAGTTGGGAGTGCAAGCGTATCGCTTTTGTGACCCACAGAGTTGTGGGCATTCAAACGGGGAGTATGTCGGTTGGTCGCCCAATCGAGTCACGCCCCTAAATATGGGCCTATAGCTCAGCTGGGAGCCCATGCGGTCCTTAAACAATCTGGAGTTATATACCACGCGCCCCCAAGCGGTTTTTGGGGGCTTAAATATGGGCTCGTAGCTCAGTTGGGAGAGCGTTCGGTTCGCATCCGAAAGGTCGAGGGTTCGACTCCCTTCGAGTCCATAAAACGCCGTATCGTGCTAAACGATACGGCGTTTATTTTTGCCACTCTTTGCAAAATCGTGCATCATTCGTCTTGACAGCGCAAAGTGACGTGTGCCGAACTTTTTGGCATAATGTTCATAGCTTCACCAGAAGTTTTGTCAAAAACGACAATTCCCCCATTCGGAGTACCCCGCCCCCTAACGGGTGCTTGTTTAAGGTCCGTTTTCCGCCCACTCGGAGTACGCACCGAGAGCGAATGACTCTTAAATCCTTCAAACTCCTCCAGCGGAACATTGAGGATGATCTCAATATCATAATCCCGTCCAACACGGACTTCCTTGATGAACTGGTTGAGGATTGCCTGCCGCTGCTGAAAGGATGCGTTCTGATAGGTGCTTGCCCAAGTGAACAGATTGCTGCAATCATTTTCAGCTTTCTTGTTTTCCTGCTCAATCTCCAAATCACAGACAGCTTGATTCTTTTTGTTCAAGCGACCTTTCTGGACACGCTTGTAACCAAATGCCACCGTACCGCCAGTGTAGTGGCCTTCCTCCGTAAGCTGTTCTATACGGGTACGAGTACGGATAGAAGTTTTGATACTTTCGCCGGATGCCTGCCAGTAGCGGATGTAGTTCATCAGCTTATCGACATGAGAATCAAATCGCTGCTGACCTTCGTTTACGCTCCAGACCTCGACCCCTTGCTTCGTGAACCATTCCACGATAAAGGGCGTTTCGTCGTCACGCCGACCCAGACGGTCAAACATGAACACCAGC
>QWCE01005768.1_pt1 | contig 11089 bp, 13 predicted proteins | sample 1972531 | NCBI WGS metagenome assembly QWCE01 (sample SAMN09866716, study PRJNA288562) | Human gut metagenome isolate term4_stool, whole genome shotgun sequencing... | reverse complement strand
CTGCTTTTCGTCTGTTCAAAAGACCGGTGATGAATGGCTTTTAGGAAAACAAAAAGGAGCCTAGTTTTCACTAGACTCCCCAATGGTTGACATAGAACCCTTTTTTTGTGGAACCGACGCCATCCGCCGGGAAGTAGTGTAACAAATGATACGGCATGGGTTTTAAAAAAGAACTAGTATGAAGTTGGTGATGAAAATGTATCCTATAAGAATAAAACGAGCTTACGAAAAGGCGGATCCCGACGACGGGGCGCGGATTCTCGTGGACCGTCTTTGGCCGCGAGGGGTAAGCAAAGAGCGGGCGAATCTCGACAGTTGGGCAAAGGAAGTGTGCCCTTCCACGGAGCTCAGAAAATGGTTTGATCACAGGGAAGACCGCTTTACGGAATTTACCGACAAGTACCTCGAAGAACTGAATGGATCGGAAGAGGCGAAAGCATGGCGCCAATCCGTCATCGACGGCCTGCGCCATGGGTCCGTCACCTTGGTTTACGGTGCCAAGAGTGAAAAAATCAATCACGCCCGTGTATTAAAAGCATGGGTGGAAGAAGCGTTAAATGAAAAGGTGGAACCATAAATATGTTATTTCACGGCGGCGACGTCGCTGCACTAAAAGAATGCGTCCACTACCAAGCGAACACCGTCCTCAAAAAGAAATCGCCCGCAAAGGAGGCATGAAACTAATTGTGATGGCCTTTGACGGCGGGGAAAAATTTAGTCCACACCGAGCGCCGGGCGATGCCATGCTCGTCTCCTTAGAAGGGGAGGCAAATGTCGTTTACGAAGGAACCTCACACATTTTGAAGGCCGGAGAGATGATTTACTTTGAAAAAGGGGGCCTTCATTCTGTGGAAGCGAGGGAAGAATGAAAATGGCCCTTCTGCTTATGGGGAAATAACGCTGTAAAATTCTCTTGCCATTTTTGTAAAAGCTTGGTATACTAATAGCTACCGAAACGGTTTGGAGAGTTAGCTCAGTTGGTAGAGCACTACGTTGACATCGTAGGGGTCGCTGGTTCAAGTCCAGTACTGTCCACCAAATTGCGCACCTGAAAGGGTGCGTTTTTTTATGCCCGAAAAGAAAAAGGGAGACGATTGCAAAAATTGCCGCCCGGAAGCGGAAAACGCGGATAAGGGAAGGAATATGGCATTTATACACATAAGATAAATAAATCGTGATATAATAAGGGCAACCGAGATGAATTTGGAAAAAGGCTTTATTTGATTATAGAAGGATTGTCCTTTTCGATTAGTGCGGATCGCGGAGCATGTACATAGCACTGCGCGTATGGAAACCGTTTCGATCCTGCATTCTCGAGCCTTAGTTGTTTTAGAAGGAGTGACGAAATGAAGAGAAAATTAACAGCTCTACTGTTAGCCATGACTTTTGTTTTTGCCACCGTGGCCCCGACGATGGCGGCGAGCAAGCAGGCGAATGCATCGTCAAATAAGACGGCGACTGTGTCTGTGGAAAAATCGAAGCGGCGGTTTAGACCTTTTGCAGCCGTAAAGAGTCTAATCTCTACGAAAAAAGAAGATCCTGCTAAGGTTGACGATGTAGCTGCTAAGAAAGAAGAAAAAAAGGATCCGAAAAACGAGAATTCGAATCTTGAAGGTACCGTTACAGTGAGTGATCCTACGAAGGCGGGCACGTCTACAGACGTTAAGAAACCTGGAGATGGTGGTGAGCCCGCTAAAGGTTCGAACGAAGAAGACAAGGTTAAACCGGTTGAGTTTACCTTTAGTTTAGTTGACGAAAACGGTAATAATTTATCCGGAGCGATTCTCACCTTAACGAATGAAAACGTCAAGGCCGACGACAAGCAGGAAAAACCATTTCTCATCGACGAAAATCCGAAAGAGTTGAAATTAGAGCCGGGAAAATATAAGTTAGAAATCATTAAAGCCTCGGATGGCTATAAAGAATCGTCCGCTGAATTTGAGATTGTGAAATCCAAAAAAACTGGAGAATCTGAAGAATCCGTTGAATTCAAGTTAAATGGCAAGACACTGAAAGTTGCTAAAGTTGAAGATAAAATTCAATTGACCATGACGGCCGAAAAAGAAGAAGAAAGCAAACTCTTCTTCAGCCTTCGCGGCATCGACAACAAGGATTTGGCCGGGGCAAATGTCACAATAAAACAAGACGGCAAGACGTTGGAAGCAACATTTGAAACGAAGGATCAGCCTACTGAATTGCCGCTGGAGAAGGGCGAATATGAACTGATCGTTACCAAGTTGCCCGATGGTTATAAGCTTGAAAAAGACACCATCAAGTTTGAAATCAAAGAGGATGGTAAACTCGTACCTGCCGAAGCCGATAAAGAATATCTGGAAACCAAAGACGGTAACCAAACCCTGTTCTTAAAGGCAGAGCCCGTGGAACCTCAAATTTTCTTCGGTCTGAAAGACAGCAACGGCAAGGGCATTGCCGGGCTGGAACTGAAGATTCAAGGCAATAACGGCAAAGTCATCAATTTGGTCAGCGGCGAAAGAGCCATCGGGGTGAATTTATCCGAGCTTCCCGACGGTGCCTATGTCTTCTCCCAAACCATGCGCTACGGCTATGAGGCGGCAGAGCCAATTCAATTCACGATGAAAGACGGAAAAGTCATTTCCGAATCACCCGGCCTTACCAACTTGGGGCCCTATCAAGAACTGACCTTGGTCAGCAAAAGCGCCAAGCGCGTCGTCACTTTCTCAAGAGTCGATTCCCTCGGCAAAATCCTTCTCGGAGTCGAAATCGAAATCTACAAAGACGGCGTCAAAATCGACTCCTGGAAGAGCGGATCCGAAAACCACAAGCTGGAACTGGAAGCCGGCGTCTACAGATACCACGAAGCCGCTGTCGTCTTGGGTCACAAAATCGCCAAAGACTTTGAATTTGAAATAAAAGCCGACGGCTCCATCGTCCTCCGCGGCATTCAATTAGGCGAAAACGTGAAACTGAAAGAAGGCGGCCTCATCTGCGTCGGCGAAGCGGGCGGCAAGCTCGAGGAAGATCCCAACAAGAAGCCTGAGGAAAAACCGGGACAAACCAATCAAAAGAAACCGACCACCGACAAGAAAGCCCAAGCCAAAAACCACTGGGTTGAATTCGACGTGGCGAAAAAAGACGGCACCCTCCTGGAAGGCGCTGTCGTGGAAATTTACCAAAACGGAAAACTGCTCGAAAGCTGGACCACCTCCAACACGGGCTACAAAACCCAATTACAACCGGGCAGCTACCGCTTCCATACGAAGACGGCGCCCCAAGGCTATCAACTGGCCCGCGACTTTAACTTTGCAGTAAATCGCGACGGCAGCATTACCCTGGGCAAGCTCCAATCCGGCGACACCGTTACCGCAAAAGACGGCAGAATCGTCGTCTACGGCGATCCCATCTCCGCGACGGGCGCGCGCACGAGCGGCACCACCACCGCAGCGAGCAACGGCCGTTTGCCCAAGACCGGCGACGGCATCAGCCCCGTGTTCTACGCCGTGGGCCTCGCCGCAGTTGGCGCGGTGATCCTCGGCATCGGCATTAAAAAACGGAGAGAATCCGTCGATGAAGTCAAGTAAACACAAAAACAGACAAGGGAAATTCCTGATACTTCTGGGGATTTCCCTTCTCCTTATCGGGGCGGCGATTCCCGTAAAGGTGCATTTAAAAAACGAAAAGCAGAAAAAGGTCGCCCTGGCCATGGAAGAAGCCATGCTGAAAGAGGCGAGCAAGAAAAAAGCCGCCGCCAAAAAGCCGGCAGCTGCCGAAAAAGATGCCGGCACGGCGAAATCCCTTCAGGAAGACGCCATCACCTACGAAAACGCCCTGGGCGTGATCCGCATCGACAAAATCGACGTGGTGCTCCCCATTTTCGACAACACGAGCAAGAAAAATCTGCTCCTCGGCGTCGGCGTGGTGAAAACCACGGATCCGCCGAGCACAGAGAAAAACACCATCACTGTCCTGGCCGGCCATCGGGGATCGGGCAAGGGACTGGATTTCTTTTTGCACATCAACAAACTGGAGCCCGGCGACGAAATAAAAATCACCACCCGCAAACAGGTCCTCTACTACAAAGTCATGGGCGACGAGGTGGTTGAGCCCGACGACTGGAGCCGCTTCATTCGCGAAGAAGACAAGACCAAGCTCTACCTCATGAGCTGCCACCCCTACCCGAAAAACAACAAGCGCCTCTTGGTGAAATCGGAACTGGTGGGCATCAGAGATCTGTAAGGATAACAGCCACGGAGAACGCCTCTGTGGCTGTTTTACGTGGGGATGAGAAATAGAGGAAGAGAGACTTAGGCAGTGAAATCAATGGGCGCAAACGACGGTTGTGGGCGCCATAGACATCATGAGCACCTATCACGGCTACAAAAACTGCTTCATCACCAGGCTTCCTGAGCCGCGGCGACGAGGCTTTGGAAATCTATATGGACATCTTTTACCGCGGCGATTTCATCTACCGGGTAAGGGAGAAATAAGCATCCATCGGGGAAACCCGGTGGATTTTTTGTAGGGCGAGAGCGTGGAAAAACGTATTCATCCTATGATATGATAAAAAAATAAAGAAAGGGGAGAACGCCATGCTTACGGGCGAAACGCGCAACAGAATCGACGGGATTTGGACCACCCTTTGGACGGAGGGCTCCACCAATCCCCTGACCAATATCGAGCAGATCACCTATTTGCTCTTTATGAAAAATCTGGACGAAGCCGAACTGGCAAAAGAAGAAGACGGAGAGCTTTTCGGCATGAAAGTGGAGAGCATCTTTCCCACCGACAAACAGCATTACCGTTGGAGTAAGTTCAAAAATTTGCCGGCACAAGATATGTATCGCCTCGTCAGCGAAGAAATCTTCCCCTTTATTCAAAACCTTCAGGGCGACGAAGGCGACACGGCTTTTTCCCGCTACATGAAAGATGCCCGCTTCCTCATTTAAAGTATAAAATCAAAAAATGAATTGTTGGTGTGCTGCTTAGAGCAGTTATTACGAAAATAAATGCTGTAAATAATATATCAGTATACAGGAGGAACTCACATGTCTAAGGTGAAAAAAGACACGATTGAAGCAAAGGGCTTTGCTATTCAGATTTATACTGAAGATTTCAAGAACGACTACATAAGTCTAACGGATATTGCTAAGTATAAAAATAATGATGATCCTAGATTTGTTATACAAAACTGGATGAGAAACAGAAATACTTTGGAATATATAGGTTTATGGGAAGTTTTGAATAATCCAGATTTTAACCGTGTGCAATTCGACACGTTTAGAAATGAGGCAGGACTTAATAGATTCACTATGACACCACAAAAATGGATTGATTCTACAAATGCTATTGGCATAATATCGAAGTCTGGGAGATATGGTGGAACCTATGCGCATTATGATCTTGCGATGGAATTTGCCTCATGGATTTCGCCGGAATTTAAGCTTTACATTATTCAAGATTATAAGAGACTTAAATCAGATGAAAATTCAAGATTGTCACTGGGGTGGAATCTTAATCGGGAAATTTCCAAGATCAACTATAAAATTCATACGGACGCAATCAAAGAATATCTTTTAAAGGATCTTAGCAATGAACAGTTATCCTATAAATACGCAAGTGAAGCAGATATGCTCAATGTGGCTTTATTTAACAAAAGAGCGAAACAGTGGCGTGAAGAAAATCCAGATCTAAAAGGTAATATGAGAGATTATGCAAGTCTGAATGAGTTACTTGTACTTGCCAATATGGAAAGCTATAATGCGATTCTTATTGGACAAGGTATGGAGCAAAAAGAAAGAATGGTTGAGCTTAGAAAACTTGCCGGAACACAATTAATGTCACTGCAAAAACTTGGTGATCGTGGCATTAAAAAACTAAAGGAAAAGAAATGATTATTTTAAGTAATAGATAGATGAATTAGAATTTGTCGATTCCGTGTTATATGGATTATAGAAAGTTAATAGTGGAACATAGGAGGAACGTATGCGTATGAATCTAGAAGATAACGAAACAATCGCTAGACAAAAGCCCCAAGTATTTCTGAAAAACATCACATTTAATGACGATACAAAATTATCTCTTAATTATAATAGCGTTATTGTATTTACCGGTGCTAACAATAGTGGAAAAAGTCAAGTGCTAAGGGATGTCGAGACAGGTTTGGATAACTCAAATTCATTTCCAACCATTGTGATAAAAAATATTGAATATGATTTTTTGGGAAACATAGATGAAACAACATTTCTTAGAGAGCGCTTTAAGGTGAATCAGGATGGATATTATGAGGCATTTGAGTCTGGCGGTATTTTTGATAAAAGCACATTACATAATTGCTGGGAAAATCGTACATTCTATGGCGGTTTCCACCTATTATTCATAAAGAGACTGAGCACAGAGCGTCGATTAACTTCATCAAATGCTTTACAAAGAAATAACCATCCTGAACGAAATCCAATTTACAAATTGAATCAGAGAGAATCCCTTGCACAGAAGTTGTCGGAGTATTTTCGTCAAGCATTTGGTTCTGATTTAGTTGTAAACCGAAATGATATGCAAACAATTCCGCTGCATACCGGACAGGCTCCTGATAAAACAGCTTTTACAATTGCAGAACAGGATGAGTATTACAGTCAGGTTAATCAATTACCTAAACTCCAAGATCAAGGTGATGGTATGCGCAGTTTTGCCAGCATCTTACTTGATACATTTACATCTGAGTATTCTATTACATTAATTGATGAACCGGAGGCTTTTTTACATCCACCTCAAGCTAGGCTACTAGGCAAGATGCTTGCCAATAATAATCCAAACGATAGACAGTTGCTAATATCCACACATAGTGAGGATTTTTTACAAGGTCTGCTCGATGCCAATAGTGAGAATGTTACAGTTATAAGAATCAATCGAGATAGTAGCATTAACAGAATGAGTGTACTTCAAAACAATAAAATAAAGAAATTATGGAGTAATCCTATTTTGCGATATTCTAATATACTGAGTGGCTTGTTCCACGAAAAAGTCGTTGTTTGCGAAAGTGACTATGACTGTTTATTTTATCAGGCAATTATAGATGCAATATATGAACACAAAAATGAAATTGCTCCGGATATATTGTTTACTCATTGCGGAGGGAAAACACGCATTAAAGATGTTGTTAATGCACTAAAGGCAGTGAATGTTCCGGTAGCGGCTATTTGTGATTTTGATCTATTGAACGGCCGTAATAATTTTAAGCCAATTGCAGCTGCCTTTGGAATAGATTGGGAAGCTACACTATCTGCAGATATGAGAATTATATACGACAGTATGAATGGAAAAAGCAGTGGTGAAAATAATGCCTGGGATCAGATAAAGAAAGTGGGCAAGTCGGGATTTACCGGCAATGAACCTGCAGCATATGAAAAGGTTGAGGCGGCGTGTAAATCTGCCGGTCTATTTGTAGTTCCGGTCGGTGAAATGGAATGTTTTGATAAAACAGTTAATAAAGAAAAGAAAAATTGGGTTTATCATGTATTAGAAAACTACGATTTAGCAACTGAGGCAAAACTTGAAGAAGCTCGAAAATTTGTTCAAGAGATAGTTGATTACAAACCCCTTTGAATCACTGAATTAAAATTCTAAGTTTAATGGGAACCTGTCGGTAAATTAGGGGATTTTTCGGGGAGGTTTGCGATGAAAAAATATGTTGATAAGATTGCTTTCGGCATCCTCATTGCCGTGGCGCTTGTTGTGTTGAATGCCCTGCACGGCAATCCCGTGTCGAAAGCGCTGGCGGAGCGGGGGGCGGATAAGGTGATCGCGGCGAAGTACGGCGATTTGGATTTATCCCGCGAAAAGGTGTTTTATAATTTTAAGGCTCCCGAGTACGTGGTGCATTTGCAAGACAAGAATAGCGAGGATTCGGCCTTTGAATTGTGTTTTGATTCCTTCGGTCGCCTGCAAAGGGATAGGTACGACTTGCACATCGACAACATGGTGGAGCGCTTTGACCGCGCCATTCATGATAACGGTAGCGGCCTGGAGAAGGCCCACGACCTTCCCTATCAGATTACTTTATCTTTTTGGGGAAAGATCGATCCAGCAGAGGATTTGACGATGGATCAGCCGAAGGCTTCCATTGCCGGCAGGCCCTACCAGATTTTGGCAGTGAAGGCGGTGATGGAGCGCTTCGAAGCCAATTACCCGGCGGCGCTTTTGGTCATGGCCACGGGCACGGGCAAAACGCGCACGGCGGCGAGCATTGTGGACATGATGATGGGGGCCAATCGGGCGACGCGGATTTTGTTTTTGGCGGATCGCGTGGCTTTGGTGAAGCAGGCCATGAGGACCTTCGGACAATTGCTTCCGGATCTGTCCATTGCATCGGTGGGCGAGGCGGTAAAGAATGGTTATTTGGTTGATTATCGCACCTGGGAAGTGAAGCTGAAATTTCCCGAAGAGGGATTCACTACGATCAATTGAGTCCGGAGGAGCGGGCGCGTTTTGAAAAGCTCTTTGCCGTGGAGGCCGGGGAAGATGCAGTGCCGGGAAGTGCCATTAATAAATGGTTTTTCAATGTAAACATCGCGGTTATTGTAAAAGCTTTAAACGGCAATGTGGCGTAGCTTGGCTGAATTTTAAAGGAGTTTACCATGTACGAAAGCCTGACGAAGTATTTGGATGTGTTTAAGGAAGAGAGCTATGGCGAGTGGGTCATCGATGAAAACAAAGTTCACTTTCCCTATGTGAATTACGAAGACGAGGTGCGAAATTTTCTCGGCGATGTCATGGCTTTTGTGGACGCGCACAAGGCGATGAGGCTCACCAATTACGACGATATTCTTGAAGATCTCGGCATTGAGCCAAGTGCGGAGGCCATGGCCGAGGCGGATGCGGAATCCCTGGACGGGCAGGCGGTCATGGCCCTCATCGTGGCGAGTATGCGGGGCGAAAGGTTTTGCGACGGCTTTCTGCTTCGCTTGCTTAATGAGGGCTGCGTGGTGAAGTGGCTCAAAAGGCTGAAAGAGATCGACGGGAATGAGCGGATTGGCAAGTAATCACCGAACAATTGATGAAGGCAAGGGCACCGGAGGTGGTGCCTTTTTCCTTGAGAACAATTCCTTTACAATGTGGGTGTTTCGTCTAAGAATGGCGCGGGGCCGAGCATTGATTTTCTCGTGAAGGTATAATAAGTGAAAGAAAGAATCGTTTTACAGGTTTCGGAGGTTCTATGAAGGTTTTTAAAGGCATGATTCCATATCTCGCGGGAATCGTCGCGACATTTTATCTTTTACCTCTTTGCATGAGGAACACGGCGGGGGCGATGATGGTCTTGCTCTTTGCCATGCCTGTTCTTTGTTTCGGCATTTCTTTCGCTTACGGCAGGATGCGGGGCTTCCATGCGCTCTATCCTTTGGCGGTGTGTTTGTGTTTTTTGCCGTCCATTTGGATTTTTTACAATGAATCGGCCCTGATTTACGTGGCGATTTACGGTGTCTTGGCCCTTTTGGGAAGTTTTTTGGGAGGCTTGCGATGAAAAATTATGTTGATAAGATCGCGTTCGCCATTCTCTTTACCATCGTGATTGTCGTGCTCAATGCCCTGTACGGCAACCCTGTTTCGAAGGCTTTGGCGGATCGCGGGGCAGATAAAGTGATCGCAGAAAAGTACGGCGATTTGGATTTGTCCCGGGAGAAGGTGTTTTATAACTTTAAGGCTCCCGAGTACGTGGTGCATTTGCAAGATAAAAACAGCGAGGATTCGGCCTTTGAGTTGTGTTTCGATTCCTTCGGCCGCCTGCAAAGGGATACATATGACTTTCGCATCGACAACACGATGATGCGCTTTGACGATGCCATTCGCAAATACGGCCGCGGGCTGGAGAAGGCCTACGACTTTCCCTATCAGATTACCTTATCTTTTTGGGACAAGGTGGATCCGACGGACTACCTGACGGTGGATCAGCCCGTGGACATGAAGCATTTGCCCTGTAAGCTGCAGGCGCAGATTTACGGTGTGGGAAAGGAGGCGACGGCACAAGAGGCCATGGAGCTTTTTCAGAAGCTGCAAAAAATCATGGATGAAGAAGGCTTGAATGTGACCGCCTACGCCATCAATCTCGTGCCGGAAAAGAATCGGAACGAAAAGGGCGAGGTCGAACGTTGGAACGGGATGTATTCTGTCTATGACGTGCCCCAGACGGTGGTGCGGGAAGGGGATGTGGATGCCCTGGAAAAGTTGGCAAAGGAACAGATGACGGAAGGGAAGGATTAAGAAAATGTGGCTCGTATTCGGCGTTGGCGCCGCGGCGTTCGCCTTATTGAATTTATGGAAGCCCGGAAAAAAACGGGAAATCTTTCGCTGGGCGAGCTTGTCCCTCACGGCCCTGGCCCTCTGCGCCCTTTACGCAGACGGCGCGGCCCGAGTGGCGGGCGAAGATTGGGGCGGACTCATGGACACCATGCCGACCCTGAGCCGCGCCATGTGGATTTTGACCGCGATTTCGATTGTGCTAAACGGCATGGATCTTTTTAGGGACGAGGGAAGGAAATAAGTCATTTTGAGGAAAAAAGCGCCGAGGATCGAGTGACCCCATAAATTTGGACTTTATCGAGTGAGCATTTCGCTTGCTCGATTTTGTTTTACATATCATTTAGGACGGAATAGCTTGCCGGACAAGTATTCTTTGACGATTTTCTTCTTCGATTCATAACTGTATTTTGCCATTAAAAGACCCCCAAAGGTTGGATTTCTCGGTCCAACGTTTGGGGGTCAGTGCATGCCCCTAAGGGCGATCTTTTCTTATAGATTTTCCAGAGCCTGCTCGATATCGGCGATAATATCTTCTTTATCTTCGATGCCTACGCTCATGCGAATGAGGTCGGCGCTGACGCCGGCGGCCAGGAGTTCCTCGTCGTTCATTTGGCGATGGGTGGTGCTCGCCGGGTGGAGGACACAGGTGCGGGCGTCGGCCACGTGGGTGACGACGGCGGCAAGTTTTAAGCTGTCCATAAACTTCGTAGCGGCTTCCCGACCGCCTTTGATGCCGAAGGAGATGACGCCGCAGGAACCGTCGGGAAGGTATTTTTTCGCCAGCTCGTGTTGGCTGTCGTCTTCCAATGCGGAGAAATTA
>QWCE01005765.1_pt1 | contig 11101 bp, 13 predicted proteins | sample 1972531 | NCBI WGS metagenome assembly QWCE01 (sample SAMN09866716, study PRJNA288562) | Human gut metagenome isolate term4_stool, whole genome shotgun sequencing... | reverse complement strand
TGGCATTCAAAACTTGAGAACTTCAAGGTTAATACACCAAGCAAAGCATTTAACAGCATGGTAAATACATGGAATGCATATCAGTGTTTCCTTACATTTACATGGTCAAGAGCAGCATCTTTTGTATACTGTGGAGAGCGTAACGGATATGGATATCGTGATACTGTTCAGGATATTCAGGGTGTTATTCATACAGACCCTGAAGCAGCTCTTGAAAAAATCAGATTTATGCTTTCGGCACAGGTTGATAATGGCGGCGGACTTCCACTTGTTCGTTTTGACCATGACGAGCGTGCAGGTCATGAGGGAACACCGGATGATCCTGATTATGTAAGAGAGACAGGACATCCGGCATATCGTGCAGATGATGCACTTTGGCTTTTCCCTACAGTTTACAAATATGTATCTGAGACAGGAAATCTTGCATTCATGGATGAGGAAATCACATGGTCAAATATCGAGGAAAAAGCAAGTGTTTATGAGCACTTAAAGAGAGCTATCGACTTCTCTATGAATCACCTTGGACCACATGGACTTCCGGCAGGACTTCATGCAGACTGGAATGACTGCTTGAGACTTGGAAAGAACGGAGAGTCATCATTCGTTGCTATGCAGCTTTACTATGCATTCACAATTATGCGTAAGTTTGCTGAAAAGAAGAATGATACAGAATATATTGCTTATCTTGACAAGACACAGAAAGAAATCGGAGAAAAGATTAACAAACTCTGGTGGGAAGATGACCGTTTCAACCGTGGATTTAAGGAGACTGGAGAACTTATCGGTTCTAAGAAAGACCCTGAAGCAAGTATGTGGTTAAATCCTCAGACATGGTCTGTTATTTCAGGTCTTGCAACAAGAGAGCAGGCTGACAAGGCTATGGCATCTGTAGACAGAGAACTTAACACAGCATACGGTGCAAAGATTATGGCTCCTTCATATGTTGACCATTACTTTGATGGTGCACTTGCAGGTCTTTTCCCACCTTCAACAAAAGAAAATGGTGGTATTTTCTCTCAGACACAGGGATGGCTTATACTTGCAGAGGCACTTTTAGGAAATGGTAACGAAGCATTCAAATATTTTGAGGAAAGCTCACCATCATCACAGAATGACCAGGCAGAGGTTCGTAAACTTGAGCCATATGTACACGGACAGTATACAGAAGGTGATGAAAGCCCATTCCACGGACGTTCACACGTTCATTGGCTTACAGGTACAGCATCTACATGTATGGTAGGATGCGTTGAGGGTATCTGCGGAATGCGCCCTGACCTTGACGGACTTCGTGTAGCTCCAACAGTTCCTTCTGATTGGAAAGAATTCTCATTTGAGAAAAACTTCCGTGGAAAGAAAGTTATTATTAAAGTTGAAAATCCAAACGGAGCACAGAGTGGATTTAAAGAGTTCTACATAAATGGAGAAAAGCAGGATGACAACTACATCCCGGCTGACAAACTCACAGATGTAACAGAAGTTAAGATGGTAATGTAATTAATCATAAAATACGACAGCTTTTTATTTTGACAGGATGTCATGGAAATGGCTAATGTGAAGTTGACTTAACTTTTAATATGTGATATAGTAAGTCTCGTTTTGGATTGAAAATAAAATTCAAAACGAGACTTTAAGTATACAAAATTATAAAAGACAGTTCATTAGTACCATCCTGTCTATAAATAAAACTAGGGCTGTATTTATTAGGTATTATTTATATTTTGATAAAAAATTAACTGATTGAGCAAACGCTAATCAGTCATAAGATATAATATCATTAAAGACAGACGGTTTTATGTCTGTCTTTTTATTGTCTAAATTACCTATATTAAAAAAAGTATATTTTGCAAAATGTTCATCACAGCCTAAAATACATTTTGCAACAGGAGGAAAAATGTATTATCTTACAGTAGAAAACAGTTTTGATTCGGCACATTTTTTACACGGCTATGAAGGAAAATGTTCAAATTTACATGGTCATCGTTGGAGAGTAGTAGTTGATGTTGCCTGCGAAAACCTTATTTCGGAGGGGCAGCAGAGAGGAATGTGCGTTGATTTTGGTGATTTAAAGAAAGATGTAAAAGAGATTACGGACTTTTATGACCATGCTTTTATCGTTGAGGAGGGAACTCTCAAGGAAAAAACAATTGAGGCACTTAACGAAGAAAATTTCAGGATGATTTTTGTAAAATTTCGTCCGACAGCAGAAAATTTTTCTAAGTTCTTTTTTGAAGAGGTAAAAAAGAAGGGATATAACGTAAGCAAGGTTTGTGTGTATGAGACACCAAATAATTGTGCCACTTATTCAGAATGAAAATAAAGAATACAAAACATGAAAGGGGAGCAAAGTGAGTTTTAAAGTTGTTGAGATTTTTGAGAGCATAAACGGTGAGGGTATGAGAGCTGGTGAACTTGCTGTATTTGTGCGTATGAAAGGCTGTAATCTCTCATGCAATTATTGTGATACAATGTGGGCAAATGAGGCAGATTGTGAATTTGAAGAGATGACAGCAGACCAAATTGTTGAAAGAGTAAAAAAATCCGGCATAAAAAATGTTACGCTTACCGGTGGTGAACCGCTTTTGCAAAAGGATGCAGATAAACTTCTTGAATTATTCTCAGAGGAGAATGATATAAGAGTGGAAATTGAGACGAACGGGAGTGTAAATTTAAGTCCGTTTCTTAAATATGAAAATACAAGTTTTACAATGGATTATAAACTTCCTGAGAGTGACATGGAAAAATACATGGATTTGGAAAACTTTAAAATCCTCAGAAAAAAGGATACATTAAAATTTGTAGCTTCTTCAGTGAATGATTTAAAAAAAGCAAAGGATATTATTGAAAAATATGACCTTATTGACAGAGTAAATATAATATTCAGTCCTGTTTTCGGGAAGATTGAACTTACGGATATAGTTGATTTTTTGAAGGACAATAAACTTAATGATGTACGGATGCAGCTTCAGATGCATAAATTTATATGGGCTCCCGATGAAAGAGGTGTTTAAAGACTGAAAAAATATATGCAGTTTTTTTAGTTATAAGTTCGTGCTATGACCAAACTTGAAATGTGCGAAAGGCGTGCACAGGAAGGAGAAAACATGATAGATACAGAGGCAATTAGGGAGCATATCAGGGGAATTCTTGTGGCTCTCGGTGATGACCCTGACAGAGAGGGATTAAAGGAAACTCCTGACAGAGTGGCAAGAATGTATGAAGAAGTTTTTGAGGGGATGAATTACACAAATCATGAAATTGCCCAGATGTTTAACAAAACATTTAATGAAGATGCGGGTAGTGCAGAGAACAGTGACGATATGGTAATAGTAAGAGACATAGATATATTCAGTTATTGTGAACACCATCTTGCACTTATGTACGATATGAAAGTTACGGTTGCATATCTGCCGAAAGGAAAAGTTATAGGGCTCAGCAAAATTCAAGAATTGCTGATATGGTTGGAAAGAGATTACAGCTTCAGGAAAGAATTGGTTCAGATATAGCTGAGATTTTAAAAGAAATATTAGAGACTGATGATGTCGCAGTTATAATAGAAGGAACGCATAGCTGCATGACAGCAAGAGGAATAAAGAAAAATCAGGCAACAACAAAGACATACAACTTAAGCGGAAGATTTAAGGATGATGTATGCCTTAATATGAGATTACAATAAAAAATTATACAGAGAATGGAGAATTAGAATGAAAGCGTTAGTATTATTCAGCGGCGGTGTTGATTCAACAACCTGTCTTGGTATGGCAATTGACAAATATGGCAAGGATAATGTTATTGCATTGTCAATTTCATACGGACAGAAGCACACAAAGGAAATTGAAGCATCGGACAAGATAGTAAAATATTATGGGGTAGAGCATATCTATCTTGACCTTGAGAAAATATTTGAGTATAGTAATTGTTCTCTTTTATCACATTCTGATGTTGATATACCGAAAGAGTCATACGCTGAACAGATTGAAAAGACAGACGGAAAACCTGTATCAACATATGTTCCTTTTAGAAACGGATTATTTTTGTCAACTGCCGCAAGCATTGCATTGTCAAAAGATTGTGGAGTGATTTATTACGGAGCACATGCTGATGATGCTGCAGGAAATGCATATCCTGACTGTTCGGAGAGTTTTAATAATGCGATAAATGACGCTATTTATATAGGAAGCGGAAATCAGCTTAAAGTTGAAGCACCTTTTGTAAAAATGACAAAGGCAGAAGTTGTAAAGATTGGACTTGAGCTTAATATACCATATAAATATACATGGAGCTGCTATGAAGGCGGAGAAAAGCCATGTGGAGTATGCGGAACATGCATAGACAGGGCTGAGGCATTCAGTCTTAACGGAGTAAAAGACCCGGCATTAGAAGATTAAAATAATAAGATAACGGAGGATTTAGAATGAGTACAAGAGAACAGGAAGAAAGTATAACACTTTTAGGAAATCAGGGAACAAAATATCCGGACGATTATGCACCGGAAGTTTTAGAGTCATTTGAAAATAAACATCCGGGAAATGATTATTATGTCAAATTTAATTGTTCAGAGTTTACCAGCCTCTGTCCTATAACAGGACAGCCGGACTTTGCAAAAATAAAGATTGCATATATACCTGACAAGAGAATGGTGGAGAGCAAATCACTTAAACTTTATCTGTTTAGTTTTAGAAATCATGGTGATTTTCATGAAGACTGCATGAATATTATAATGAAAGATCTTATTAAACTTATGCAGCCAAAATATATTGAAGTGATGGGAGAGTTTACACCGCGTGGCGGAATAGCCATAGACCCTTACTGTAATTATGGAATGCCGGGAACAAAGTGGGAAAAGCTTGCCGAGGACAGATTATTTAACCACGATATGAATGCCGGCAGCAGAATTTAACTACCGACGGAACTGTTTTTGTGTGGTTGTACTGTTACGCTAATAAAATTATTTTCATAATAAAATTATTTTCACGAAAATACTTCACAAATTGTAAAAAAAGGAGTATAATATTTATTGCTTGTGAGAAATAGAATGTCTTATAAGCAATAAAACGGTGTGTGGCTCAGCTTGGTAGAGCGTTGCGTTCGGGACGCAAAGGTCGCAGGTTCAAATCCTGTCACACCGATTATATTATAAAATTTTATTGCTTGAAAACAGAAGAACGTTATAAAAATCCCTGATATCTTAAGATTTTGGTAGAGGGATTTTTTTTGCGAAAGAATAAAGATAAAGCTTAACGAAATATTGTCGGCAGCTATATTACAGATAATGCTTTGTGCAATTTTAAAAATATATTCTGCGTTTTAAGAAATAAAAACTGGAGAAATAAAAATGGCAGAGAACATAAAATTATATCAGGCAGCGGAAAATGAAATAGAAGAAATAACAAAATTGTATGAGCAGGCAAAAGGCTCAGAGTATTGTACATGGGATGAACATTATCCGAATATTGAGATAACAAGGCAAGACTTAAAAAGAAATGATTTGTTTTGTATGAAAACGGAAACAGGGGAGATAGTCGGAGCAATCTCAATAGATGATGACAAGGAAGTAGAAGGTCTTTCGTGCTGGAGTGACAAACTAAAACCATCGGTAGAAATAGCAAGACTTGTCGTGAAAAAGGAATGGCAGAATAAAAAGATAGCAGCGGCAATGCTTGAAGAATTGCTAAAAGTGATAGCTGACAGAGGAATAAAAGGTGCTCATTATCTTGTAGATAAAAAGCACAAAAAGGCACTTTCAGCCTATAAAAAATTAAATTTTGAAAGAGTAGGGGAAAGTACCTTATATGACGGAAACTGGTGGTGCTATGAGCGTAAAGTATTCGAAAAAACTTATTGATAAATTTTTATCACAGTGTTATACTATTCAAGGTTCTGAAACGAAAGGTTCGTCCTGACGTAAAGGCATGAAAAGTAAATTTTAAAGTGAAATCAGCAGTTATATCTAAGTATATTTTATGTTAAAAGGTAATTACAACCGAAAATAAAGAGATATTGATTGCTGTATTTATGGTGTATATAAATTTAAGGTCATGTCTTATCCGGACATGACTTTTTTAAATTTAGCTAAAATTAAATTTATAAGTAAAACTATTATGTTAAGGAAGTGTGGTATAAATTATGGAAACCAGAATAGCGATACTTGGTATAATCATTGAAAATATGGATAGTGTTTCAGATGTAAATGAACTTTTACATGAGTATAACAAGTATATCATCGGAAGAATGGGAATGCCCTATAGAGAGAAGAATGTGTCTGTAATAAGTATTGTTATGGATGCACCAAATAACATAATAAGTACCGTTTCAGGAAAGCTTGGAATGCTTAGCGGTGTCAGTGCAAAAGCTGTCTATTCAAAAAAATAAAGTTGGAAAAGGAGATACAATATGAGTTACAATCCAAAATCGATGCATGCAGAAGAATTTATAGATGATACTGAGATATTAGAATGTATAGAATATGCAAAGAAAAATAAGAGCAATAAAGAAGTAGTAAATGCAATTCTTGAGAAGGCAAAACTTGCAAAAGGAATTTCTCATAAAGAAGCTGCAGTTCTTATGGAGTGTGATATTCCTGAGTGCAACGAGGAGATGAAAAAAATCGCAATTGACATAAAAGAAAAGTTTTATGGCAGAAGAATAGTAATGTTTGCACCTCTTTACCTTTCAAACTATTGTGTCAATGGATGTGTATATTGTCCATACCATGCGAAGAACAAGCATATTGCAAGAAAAAAACTTACACAGGAAGAAGTCAAAAAAGAAGTTATCGCGTTGCAGGATATGGGACATAAACGTCTTGCACTTGAAGCAGGAGAAGACCCTGTTAATAATCCTCTTGAGTACATTCTTGAGTGTATAAAGACTATTTACAGTATTAAACATAAGAATGGAGCTATACGCCGGGTAAATGTAAATATTGCGGCTACAACAGTTGAAGACTATGCAAAACTTAAAGAAGCTGGAATCGGAACATATATTTTGTTTCAGGAAACATATAATAAGAAATCATATGAAGAACTTCATCCGACAGGACCAAAACATAATTATGCATATCATACAGAAGCAATGGATAGAGCGATGGAAGGTGGAATCGATGATGTAGGTCTCGGAGTATTGTTTGGACTTGAGACATATCTTTATGAACTTGTCGGAATTATCATGCATGCAGAGCATCTTGAAGCTGTACACGGTGTAGGACCGCATACTATAAGTGTTCCAAGAATCTGTCCTGCTGATGATATCGATACGGCAGATTTCTCAAATGCTGTTCCTGATGAAATTTTTGAAAAGATTGTTGCTGTAATTAGAATTGCAGTTCCTTATACGGGAATGATAGTATCTACAAGAGAGTCACAAAAGACGAGAGAAAGAGTGCTTCATCTCGGTATTTCACAGATAAGCGGCGGTTCACGTACAAGCGTAGGAGGATATGTTGAAACTGTCAGAGATGAGACAACAACACAGTTTGATGTAAGCGATACACGTTCATTGGATGAGGTTGTAAATTGGCTTATTGGTCTTGGATATATTCCAAGCTTCTGTACGGCATGTTATAGAGCCGGAAGAACGGGTGACAGATTTATGTCACTTTTAAAGAGTGGTCAGATTGTAAACTGTTGTCAGCCAAATGCACTTATGACACTTAAAGAATACCTTGAGGATTATGCATCAGAAGATACGAAGAAAAAGGGCGAGGCACTTATCGCAGAAGAAATACTTAAAGTTCCAAATGAGAATGTAAGAAACAAAGCTATGGAATATTTGAAAGAGTTACATGACGGAAAAAGGGATTTCAGATTTTAGTACAACGAGAATTAAAGCTTTGATATATTGACAAAAAATTTAAGTATTCATTGTATTAGTAATATGATTTTTTGAACACAAATTTAAAATTAAACAGAAATTCAAAATAAAATAAGAGGTGTGGCGATTGTCACATCTCTTATTTTTAAAGGAAACACATTGAAAATAAAAACAAAAAACAAAATATGTAAAACTCAAATGAGTAATAAGCAATTTAATATTTAATTCTCATCGAAAAGTGATGCAAGTTTCTCAATTGATGTTGTAATATCAGCAACAGCCTTTTCAATATCACTGTAAATTGTAGCTGACTGAGAAGAAAGATCTCCCATGCTCTTAGCAACAACAGCAAAACCTACACCTGCCTCTCCGCTTCTTGCTGCCTCAATTGAAGCATTGAGAGAAAGCATTTTCTGTTTGTTGGCAATAGAATTAAGCGAGCGTGTATTTGTATTAATTTTCTGAATGATAGCATTAGCATTCTTTATTTCTTCGCTTAAGATACCAAGTTTTCCACCATTTGTATTTTTAAGGTATTCAGCAGTGACAATCTGATTTACGACCTTACCAAGGAGTTCAGCAGATGAACGAATCTGTTCTTCTGTTCTTATAGGAACTTTGCGGAGTGCTCTGATATAAGCATCAGGGTCAATTCCAAGTTCAATGGCTTTTTTTCTAAATTCTTCTTCATCCGGCTCAGAAGGAAGAACCTGTCCTCCGATAACAGAACCTACTTTTTCTTCACCAATCATAATGTCAATAGAAAAATCCATAAGACCTGAGTGGCAGAAATATGTACCGGTATTGTCTGTATCACATTTTTTACATCTTTTACCTCCAAGTTCTGAACCGCGAGTATATTTCATACAAAATTCAGTAAAATTGCTCCCCTCAGTAATGTACTCTCCCTTATCATCGACTGCTATAGCTGCAAGACCTGTAGCATTAGAAAAACTATCCTGAATCTGCTGCAGCTTATTTAAGTCCATAAAATCTCTTATGTTCATAACATCCTCCAATCCTTATCCAATACATATCTTATTGAATAAATGTAGATATAAAATTTCACTTAAAAAAATATACTCATTTTGTATATATTATACAACAATAGGAACATAAAATCAATTAAAAATGTGTTATTTGTTTAACACCAAAAATGAAATTTTACAGTTCACCTCAAACTTGCTTAAAACATGGGTTTATGCTATACTCGATACATTGTAAATAAAATTTTTCATTTATAATTTATATAAGGAAAGGATGGCAGCGTAGGCTGTTATAGACATCTGAAACAGATGTCAGGTGATAATATGGTAAAAGAAACAGATGTTGTCGTAGTAGGAACGGGAGCAGCAGGCCTGTTTTGTGCACTCCATTTTCCGGAGAATACAAATGTACTTGTCATTACAAAAGATGAGGCAGACAAAAGTGACTCATTTCTTGCACAGGGCGGTATGTGTATGTTAAGGGATGAAGATGATTTTGATGGGTTCTTTGAAGATACTATGAAGGCAGGTCATTATGAGAATAATAAAGATTCTGTTGAGGTGATGATTCGTTCATCCAGAAAGATTGCGAAAGAGCTTATCGACTATGGTGTTGATTTTGAGCATGATGGAGAGAAACTTGCATTTACCAGAGAGGGAGGACATGGAAGACCAAGGATTCTTTACCATGAGGATATAACGGGAAAAGAGATTACAAGCACTTTATTGGAAAATGCTTTAAAGCGAAATAACATTACTATACAGGAACATGTGAAAATGCTTGATATAGTATGTGATGAAAAATTAAATGAATGTTACGGTTTAGTGGTAAAAAATGAAGATGGCAGCATTGGCATAATAAAATCAAAATATACTGTATTTGCCTGTGGAGGTCTCGGCGGTCTTTATAAGCATTCAACTAATTTCAGACATATAACGGGTGATGCGCTTGCTATAGCACTAAAGCATGACATTGAAATGGAGCATATTGATTATATACAGATTCATCCGACTACTTTATATTCTGAAAAGCCGGGAAGAAGATTTTTAATTTCAGAATCAGTAAGAGGAGAGGGCGCTATTCTCCTTGACAAGAATAAAAAACGCTTCTGTGATGAGTTAAGACCAAGAGATATTGTTACAGCCGATATACACAGACAGATGGAAAAGGACGGCAAGCCGTTTGTATGGCTTTCAATGGAGAGAATACCAGAGAAAACCATCAGAAGTCATTTCCCAAATATTATGAAACAGTGTCTTGAAGAGGGATATGACCCGACAAAAGAATGTATACCGGTAGTTCCTGCACAGCATTATTTTATGGGAGGAATAAAGGTTAATCTTTCAAGCAAGACAAGTATGGAAAGACTTTATGCTGTCGGTGAGACATCATGCAATGGAGTTCATGGAAAGAACAGACTTGCAAGTAATTCACTTCTCGAATCAATGGTTTTTGCAGAGAGAGCAGCGGATGAGATAAAAGAGAAGATGAAGAAAGATACAGAGGAACAGTTTGAGGTAAAAGCACAGACACACATTTTAGATTTGGATGTCAGTGTATATGATGATGACGAAAAGATAGCAGCAGAGTATAAAGAGCTTGTTTTAAATGAGATAGAAAAGGAGAAAAGCAGACATGAATGATCCTATTACATTAAAAATAAATGCAGATAAATATATTATGATGGCACTTGAAGAAGATATTACAAGTGAGGACATCTCAACAAATTCAGTTATGCCTGAGTACCAGAAAGGACAGGTACAGCTTATCTGTAAGCAGGATGGTATAATAGCAGGTCTTGGAGTATTTAAGAGAGTATTTGAACTTCTTGACGATACAGTAGAGTTTGAAATGAATGTAAAAGATGGTGATGAAGTCAAAAAAGGACAGCTTATGGCTGTTGTCACAGGTGACATACGAGCACTTCTTTCAGGAGAGAGAACAGCACTCAACTACCTTCAGAGAATGAGTGGTATAGCCACATATACAAACAGCATAGTAAAACTTCTTGAAGGAAGCAGGACAACACTTCTTGATACAAGAAAGACAACACCGAATATGAGATTGTTTGAAAAATATGCTGTAAAAGTCGGCGGTGCAACTAATCACAGATACAATCTTTCGGATGCGGTTATGTTAAAGGATAATCATATCGGTGCAGCAGGCGGTATCACAGAAGCAGTTAAGAGAGCAAGAGCCTATGTGTCATTTGTAAATAAAATTGAAGTTGAGGTAGAAAATATCGAGATGGCAAGAGAAGCTGCCGAGGCGGGAGCAGACATTATCGGACTTATCCGGTGACAGA